>LUMI01001999.1_pt1 | contig 12933 bp, 16 predicted proteins | sample 729681 | NCBI WGS metagenome assembly LUMI01 (sample SAMN03860267, study PRJNA289734) | marine metagenome | biome: seawater column; feature: ocean; material: water; isolation source: Red Sea water column Station 34 - depth 10m | place: Saudi Arabia: Red Sea | collected 2011-10-15 | depth 10 m
ACAGACCCATCTACCGGATATTGTTATGGATGTGCTAGAACTTCTGAAGAAAAAGCGATATGGAAAGATGAAAATACGACAAATGAATGGAAAATAAATAATATTTCCGAGTTAAAAAATAGACTTTCTGGTTGGCAATTATCATCATTTGAGGAGTCATATGATTTTAAAATAAAAAACGGAATATCTTTAGCAAAGCACAAAATGATGAATAAATGAAAAAAATTAAAGGCTCGTGTCTTTGCAAGAAAATTACCTTTGAGATTAAAAATGAATGTAGATACTCAGTTTTTTGCCATTGCCAGATGTGCCAGGCTTCAAATGCTGAATTTAGTTCTTATACAAAAGTAAAAAAAGAAAATCTAAATTTTAAAAGTAAAAAAACTTTAAAATGGTTTGTTTCTAGTAAACATTATAAAAGAGGTTTTTGTTCAATTTGTGGTAGTTCATTATTTTTTCAAAAAAAATCCTCAGATGATTATATCTCAATATCAACAGGTACCTTAAATAAAAATATACCATCTATCGGCCATATTTTTTACAAATATAAAAAATCAAAAATTAATTTTTCTAAATTAAAAAAATTTCCTCAATCTGCCCAAGGATATTTTGATAAGTTTATTTACAGAATTAAATGAATTACTCATTAACAATCAAGATTATCTTAATATTATTATTTATATACCTTTTAATTATCTTTTATGTTTATACAAAACAAAGATCTCTTCTTTATGTCCCTCAAATTGATAATTATGATGATGAATTACTAATCATTCCTGCGGAACAAGTATTTATTGAAAATAGCTCAAATATAAAATTAAGGTCAATTTTTTATAAACATCCATCTAATACTAAAACTACATTACTAATGTTTCACGGTAATGCTGGTCCTATTGAAAATAGATTTTATAAAATTAACAAGTTATCAAAATATGAACAAAACATTTTACTTATTTCTTGGAGATCATATAGCGGTAATGATGGTGAACCTACTGAGGATGGTTTATATGATGACGCTAGAAGTGCTATAAAATGGCTTGAAGAAAAAAATATTTCTAAAAAGGACATCATTATTTATGGAGAATCTTTAGGAACTGCTGTTAGTATAGAAATAGCCCAGAATAATAACTTTAAGGGTCTAATTCTGGAGGCGCCATTTACTTCAATGATTGATGCTGCTAAATTTCATTATCCATACCTTCCTGTTTCAATCATGCTTAAAGATAAGTATTTAAGTGATAAAAAGATTAAAAACGTTATTTCCCCTATATTTATTATGCACGCCACAGGGGATGATATTGTTCCATTTAGAATGGGTGAAAAAATGTACAAATTAGCAAATTCACCTAAAAGTAGTTATTTCGTTGATGAGAATGAACATTTAGTAACTTATGATGAAAATTTAATGAATAAGATGGATGAGTTTTATGAAACTATAATTAATGATGAATAAATTTAATAATCTTCCAGAACTATTTTATTTTCAAGCAGATAAGAACGAAAATAATCAACACTTACTAAAACTCGACTCAAACAATCAAGTTATCTCAATGAGTTGGTTAGAGACAAAAAATCTAACAAAGAAAATACATAATTTTTTAGCAAACAAATATTTAGGTGAATTAGAGAGAGTTTTATTGGTTTCAGAAAATAGACCTGAATGGATGGCCTCTGATATCGCTATAATGTCTAATAAACTTATTTGTGTCCCCAACTATACAACTTATACTTCAAGAGATTTTGAGCATATTTTAAATGACTCTCAGCCTGTTGGTTTAATAGTTTCAAATAAAAATTTACTTCAGACTATTTTAACTGCCAGCGAAAAAGTTAAATATAATTTCAAATTTATCTTATGTTTTGATTATTTTGAAAATAATTCAATTTCAAATTTAGTATTTTTAAATGACTTAACAGATGACAATAATGATAATAACAGAGAAAAAATTAAAGAAATTAAGCGCAAAGATCCAGCTTGCATTATTTACACGTCAGGTACACAAGGATTACCGAAAGGTGTTATTTTAAGTCATGGGGGCATATTAAGTAATTGTGAAGGAGCGTATGAACTTCTTAAAACTATAAAGAGTCCAGATTTAACCTTTCTTACTTGGTTACCTTTATCTCATTCATATGAACATGCAGTTCAATTTGTTCAGATTATTTTAGAAGCAAAAGTATTTTATAATAAAAGTATTGAAACACTTCTACCTACAGTAAAAATTGCACAACCTCATATAATGACTGCTGTTCCAAGATTTTATAATAATCTCCATGCAAAAATGAAGATTAATCTGAAAAATCAGTCTAATTTTAAACAAAATTTATTTAATAAGACTATCCAGCTAGGAACAAAAAAATTTAAAAATATTAAATTAAGTTTTAGTGAGAATATAATTAACCTAATATTAGATAAATTAGTCAGAAAAAAAGTAAAAAATAATTTTGGTGGCAGATTAGAGGCTTTTATATCAGGTGGAGGACCTCTTGATAGTCAAGTAGGGGAGGCGCTTAATGCCCTTGGTTTAAAGACTTTACAAGGTTATGGCTTAACAGAAACCTCACCAGTTGTAAGCTGCAATTTATTAAATAAAGTAAAAGTTGATACAGTTGGTCCTATATTTCCTGGAGTTGAAGTTAAATTAGCAGAAGATGGTGAAATATTAGTTAAAGGGGAGAACCTTATGCTGGGCTATTGGAATAATAAAGAAGCTACTGAGCAAACAATAAAAGATGGTTGGCTCCATACGGGGGATATTGGTGAATTTGATGAGGACAATTATCTTAAAATTACAGATCGTAAAAAGGATATAATAGTTTCTCTAGGAGGTGATAATATTGCACCATCTAAGATTGAAAATCTATTAACTTTATCTCCTGAGATAGAACAAGCCTGTGTCTTTGGTGAACAAAAGAATTATATTGCAGCATTATTAGTATTAAATTCAGAGAGTAAATCTAGTGATGAAGATATTCAAATATATATTGATGAAGTAAATAAAGACTTAACTCAACCAGAAAAAATAAAAAAGTTTATCTTTATTGATGAGCCTTTTAGTATTGAAAATAACCTAATGACTCCCACAATGAAAGTTAGGAGACATGAAGTACAAAAAAAATATCAAAATCAAATTGATCAATTATTTTAATGCAATTATTTGCAGCCATAGATTTTGAAACAGCCACAAGTGAGAGAACATCAGCATGTGCTATTGGATATGTAATATTTAATAAAACTAAAATTATAAAAAAAGTCTCCCATTTAATAAGACCACCTAAACCTGAAGTTCATTTTACAGATATTCATGGTTTAACATGGGATATGTTAAAGAAAGCTAAAACATTTGATAAAGTGTGGCGCCAAATTAAGAGTGAATTATCAGCTGTTGATTACTTTTTTGCACATAATGCTCCTTTTGATCGATCTGTCCTGCACTCATGTTGTTATTTTTATAATATCGACCTACCTAAACAAGAATTTAAAGATACTGTTGCAATCGCAAGAAAATATTGGGAATTTGAAAACAATAAACTAAATACAGTATGTAAAAATTTAAGAATTCCATTAAATCATCACGATGCATTATCAGATGCTAAAGGATGTGCTTTGATAGCTATTGAGGCTTTTAAAAAAGGTTATTTTATCTAATTTTATTACCTATAAAGCTCATAGAAGAAAAAATAATTATTAAGGCAAGGCTCATATAGATCAAGGTGTTTATCGAATTTGTCTCATCCAATATCAATCCATATAAGAAAGGGGAGGCTGCTGAGGCCAAAACACCAAAAAATGTTAAAAGGGCCCTTATTGCTCCTAGGTTTTTGACTCCATACATTTCTGCCCACAAAGAATTAGACATATTTTCAGTAAAGCCATTTGATAATCCAAGACCTGCCATGTAAAGATATAATACAAATATATGATTTGAAAATAACATCACAATAAATATTAAAGCCATGGGAATTAAGTGAAATGTGATTACACTCCTACCAGAAAATTTATCGACTAACAAACCAGAAACTAATGAACCACCAATTCCACAGATTGCATAAAAAATAAAACTTTGTGCAATATCTAACATTGTCCAATTATTTAATTGCCCAATAAAAACTTGATGAAATAAAAAACCAGTTACTGTAAACGACATAAATAATGTAAGAGGTAAGTAAAGATAAAATTTAAGATCTGTTAAGACATCTCTTCTTCTCCATGAAAATGAATTTTGTATATCTTCATTCTCAAACCCAGTTTCACTTTTAAAATTATTTTTATTTAATAGGTAGTATAAAAATACTCCGAAAAATATTATTATAAATACCACCAAAAGAAAAACCAAATCCAGATATAGTTAATGCTTTTCCTCTATTAGCTTTAAAGTATCTTGCCATGGTTGTTCTTGAAGTGTGTCCCATAAGCCCTTGTCCAAAAAGTCTTAAAAAATAAATTACAAAAAAAAGAAGAATTACATTAAACACAATACTTGCAAAAAAACATGTTATCGAAAGACCTAATACAATTGCTAAAGTATATTTTTTAAGAGAGACCGTATCTATAAGTTTGCCAGCCCATATAATAGTTAACGCACTTAAAATTGTAGCTATTGAATACAGACTGCCAAATTGAGTATTACTTAAGTTAAATGTTTCTCTAAAATCTTCACTAAAAAGAGAGATAAAAAATGTTTGTCCAAATCCTGATGCGAATGCTATTAAAAAGCCAAATATTAATAAATTTGAATTTTTAATTATAAAATTAATCAAAACAAGAGGGATATTATGATTTAATGACTATATATCAATTATAATAAAGAAAGGGACTACTGGTGAGCACAATTAAAAGAACTGATGATGATAATCATCCAATTATAAAGGAAGTCTATCAAGATATTAAACTGTCAAGAAACACAACTTATATAGGTAATTTTTGGAAATATTTAGCATTCGACCCTCAATTACTAAAAAATGTTTGGAGTGATGTTAAAGATTTAATGGTTAAACAAACCATAATTCCAAATAAAACTAAAGAAATGATTTATATGGCAGTCTCTATAACAAATAATTGCTCGTATTGCACACATTCACACACAGCAGCAGCAAAAAAACTTGGGATGACTAAAGACGAACATTCAGAATTTTTAAATATTGTAGCTCTTGCAGCAAAAACAAATCAACTGGTCACTAGTATACAAGTGCCTGTAGATGAAATATTTGATGAAGACATAGAAAATTAATCCAATGGAATTCTTAATATGGTTTTGGAATGCAGGTGAACTTCTGATGATTATAGGTATTGGGATAATTATAATTGGATTATTATTTTATAGAAAAAAAAAATAAATCGTTAAGTTATTTATTTAATTATTTTATTTATGATCTCCAAAATTATTATAATATTAAAATATGTATTACGATGATGATAATAATGACGATAATACGCTGTTAGGCAGACTTACTGAGCTAAATAGAGCCCTAAGTCAAATGATGAGAAACACCAGCGAAAGAAATATTGTTGAAAAGTTACATACTTACCAACTTGCTATAAAAAAAACTCTAAAAATTATGACTAAAAAACAGCTTAATACTATTTCCGAGTCCTCCAATGAATACGAAGATAGATTAGAACGAGGAGACTTTGACTAAATTTTAGTCTAAATTTTTAAAACCGTAACCTGTTTTTTTTACTCTTGTTTTAAAATAATTCTTATTAAATTTGTTAATTGTAGGTTTTGTATTTATTTGCTTGGCAATTTTAATACCAGCTTTTTTAAGAGAAGAGACTTTTGTAAAATTATTTGTGATAATATTGACTTTGTTTACTTTTAATAACTTAAGTATCTTAGCGGCAATATTAAAATCTCTTTCATCATCTAAAAAACCTATGTTGTGATCAGCATCAATAGTATCCAAGCCTTTTGACTGAAGAGAATATGCCCTCATTTTATTGGCTAGTCCTATACCTCTCCCTTCTTGATCTAAATAAAGGATAATACCTCCTTTATTTTTAACCATATAGTTTAAAGAGTTATTTAATTGTTCTCCGCAATCGCATTTTCTAGAGTGAAATATATCTCCAGTAAAACAAGCTGAGTGAATTCTAAGGTTTGTTGGTTGTTTTAAATTTTTTGGTTTAATTATGATCGCGATATGTCTTCTAGCACCAATATATGACTTAAAAATATTAAAAGTAGTAGATGCAACATTTGGTAAGGGCACATTTGCACTTGAAACTAATCTGATACTATTAGTTATAAATTTATTCTGATTTTTTAACTCTTTATGGTTAAATCTTAATAGACCAAGTTGTAATATTAGATTATCAATATTTTTATAATATTTAGAATTAATTTTTTTAAATATAAGTGATGGTATTACCTTCGCATTTTTGGCAATATCTAAACAGACATTATGGAAGTCTTTACTTTTGATATAAGGCTCATCTTTAAATAATATTTTATTTTGATCAGATAAAGGATTAATGAATAAACTTAATAAAGATTTGTTTGATATTTTTTCATTTATTTTTAAATAAATATTTGTTGATACTTTATTTTCAAATATTGATTTTGCTTTTTGTTTTGTGATTAAAAGATATTTGTCTTTTTGTAGGTATTGATTGAATTGATTTAGAATCTTATTGCCAGTTCTAAGCTCATTAATAGCTCTATCAATAAATGTGCCAAAATTTGATTTTAAACTCATAGACTATATATATACTCAATAGTACTTGATACAGATGAAAAATGATAACAAAGCATAATATTTCTTTACTATTTGAATTTGTAAAAAAACAAAAAAAATCAAATATCCTAAGAATTGATTTAATTAACAAATCGTTTGTATTAAGTCAACATTCTAAAACTAATCATATTTTAATTGATAAAAATGGCGTTAATTTTAATTGTAAGATTGAAAAAAAAATAAATGAAATAGCACAAATTTTATTACCAATATTGATGATAAAAAAAAAATTTTATATCGGTCAAATTGGACAAAGCTTAGACGGTAAAATTGCACTTTTAAACGGTAATTCTCATTACATTAATGATAAAAATAGTATTTCATACCTTCATAGTCTTCGTTCAGTGTGTGATGCAGTCATAGTTGGTGTAAATACAATAAAAAAAGATAATCCCTTGCTCACTACAAGAGCAATTAAGGGCTCAAATCCTCAGAGGATAATTATAGATCCATCTCTAAAATTAACAAATAACTATCAAATATTTAAAGATGGTTTTTCAAATATCATATTTACACACTCTAATATTAAAAAGAATTTAAATAATACACAAATTTATAAATTACCTGAAAGAAATTTCACAAATCTTATATACAAACATATAAATAATTTAGGTTTTAAGTTCGTATTAGTAGAGGGTGGTTCTAAAACTATATCTAAATTTCTTGAGAATAAATTATTAGATATTATGCAATTTATAATAGCACCTACAATTATTGGTTCTGGTATTAATTCTATAAATATAAAACCTATAACAAATTTAAAAAAAGTTATTAGAACAAAAAATAAAATTTATAAATTTGGGGATGAAATGATAGTAAGTTTAGAGTTTTAAAGCTAAAAAATCTTTATTTCTTAAAAATAATTTTGATTTATTTTTTTTAATATTCTCCCTTCTAAAATCTAGCCATCTATCTAATGATATCTTATTTTTTTCAAGTATATTTTCACAAAAATCTAAAAACATATTTTGAAATTTTTTATTCTTTGATACATCCCAACTCGAGTCAAAAACAAATGTTTTGTGTGACTTAGAGAATAATTTATTAATTATTTGACTACAGTTTTTACCAACTGCTTTTTGCCCAATACCTTTATCTGACTCCTGATCTTTATTAAATAAACTTAAAACGTATTGGTCATTTTTATGTTTTGGGAAAAATTTAAAAAATCCATCATAATTAATTGAAAAATATATAACTTTTGTATTTAGATTTTGTTTTTTAAATTCTAAATACCAATTTTTTGGCATTATATCTAAATACGCAGATCCTGTAATAATATCGTATTTTTTGAATTCAAAATTTTTAATATTCTTGATTAAATCAAATTTTTTATAATTTATATTTATAATTTTATTCTTATTATTTGTTATTTTCTTAAATTCTTTAATTGACTCAAATGATATGTCTATCATATCCCATGATTGCCTTTTTTTAAGTTTAGGGTACAGATATCTATAGTTGGAACCTGTTCCACAACCTAAATCAGCGATAGACAATATTTCGTAGTCTTGAAAATATTTATTTATTTTTTCTATAATTTTTCTATTTCTTGAAACTTTATCAATTTTCTCTCGAAGAAATAGCCAATCATTATTAAATTTATGCATTTTTTATTATCTTGATAAAAAGATCCCCAGATTGTATTGGTGTTAAAAATTTTCTCTTATTTTGTGATAATTTTTTCGATAAATCTGAATTAAATGCATTTTTAGTAATTAATTTTGATAAACTTTTTTCTTTGAAATTATTTAAGTAGATAATTCCATCCCTTTTAAGAGTATTCATAATTGTTTTAGTTTTATATGTAATAATCATATTTTTGAGTTGTAGGGCATTAGCAAGTGACATACCAAAACCATTATAGTATTTACTCTCTCTAGTTATATCTCCTACAATATTTAATTTTATTTTATCGATGTATCTTAATTCGTTTAACAGATAATGATAATTTTTTCTCTCAATAATACTTCCTACAGATAGTAAATTTATATTTTTATCCCTTTTTAATTTATATTTTTTTAATTTTTCTATTCCAGGCTCAACAACATGAATTTTTCGCTTATTAATTTTAAATTTTTCAAAAATTAGTTGTTTTGTATCACTTGAAGTGACAATTATTTTTTTCGTTTTCTTATATAATTTTTTAGCGTTCTTAAGAAAAAATTGACTTTGATTACCATTAAATTCTAGATAAAGAGGGTGGTGTATAAGAGCTATTACTACAAATCTATCTAAAAAGTTTATTATACTATCAATACACTCAAAAACTAATCCATCAAAAATTAGTACTGCATTATCAGGTAATTTTTCTAAAGTTTTTTTTAGATTTTTTAAGTCATTTTCTTTAGGAAAGGGAAAGCTGTTAGCTAGTTTGATAGCATTTAAATTAAATTTAATTTTTTTTGCTCTTTTTAATATATTTTTTTCATAAATGTAACCGCCTGTTTTGGTATTAATATCACCCGGATAAATAAAATAATAAGATTTATTGTGTATTACTGATCTCTTGTTCATAAGAAGCCCAAGCTACATTTGACTCAGTTAAAATAATTTTAATTTTATGCAACTTGTTAAAATCTTCTATGTAATCTTTTTGTAATTTAGTGCATATTCTATCAAAAATATCTTTAGCAAGAAATTCCGTAGAGGTAATTATATTTTTAAATTCTTCAACTTCGTCTAAATTTTTATAACTATAAAATTTTAATACGTCAGAGAGAATTTCTGTTACAACTCCGAGATCCATAATAATGTTATATTTGTTAATCTCTTTTGCATAAAACTCAGCATCAACTATGTAGGTCGCTCCATGCATATTCTGTGCTGGTCCAAAAACCTCACCCGGGAGAGAATGTGCAATTAAAATATTATTTCGAACAGTAATTGAATACATTTTAATACTTTATAGCATGCATTATGCTTTCTGGATTATTTAATATTGAAATATAATCTTTCTCTAGATCCTTAAAGTCACTTTCAGTGTTTATTAATTTAAGAAGTTGGTTACTAGATAAAGCATTAATCGCTAAATTCAATCTCTTTTTATAATCATATTTTTTTGATAAATATTCTGGAATATTTGAAACTTGAGAACCAATAATTTTTAATCTCTTTGAGTGAAAATTACCTCCTAAATTTATTTGACCTTTTCTATTTCCATACCAACTAGCCTCAATAAATTTTCCCTCTAAATTCAATTTTTTTAGTGATTGGTTTAATACATCATAATTAGATGTTGTATTAATTATAACATCTAAATCTTTAATTTTTTTAAAATTTATAAATTTTAGTCCTAAAATATTAGCAAATTTCTTCTTTTTAATATTTATGTCAGTAATAAAGACATTTTTAAATTTTAGTAATTTATAATAGTAGGCAGTTAAAATACCAACAGAGCCCATCCCTATTATCAATATTTTGTTATTTAATTTTGCTTGAGTATCCCAAAAGATATTAATAGCTGTTTCCATATTTGCTGTTAGTAAATATTTTCGAATATCACCATTACCCTTTAAAATATTCACATTATTTATATCAATCTTAAATAGTGATTGATGAGGGTAAAGGCAGAATGTATTTTTATTTAAATATTTTTTTGGGCCTTCAATTATTTTACCAACATTAATGTAACCGTATTTAATTGGAAAAGAAAAAGATCCCTCTTGAAAAGGAGATTTCATTATATCGAACTGATCTTTGCTAATATTACCAGATGCTACTAATCTCTCAGTACCCTTACTAATTCCTGAATAAAGAGTTTTTACAAGAACAGTTTTAGAATTTTTTTTATAGCTAAGTATTTTTTTCTTAATAATTGGTTTATTTTTATTCTTAAGCCATAGAGAATAAGTTTCCATAATAATTATATAAATGTTAAATATCACTTATGCTATCAAAGTTTTGGTCCGATTTAACATCAGCAGATATTAGTAAATTAGGTAAAAATAAAATACTTATTCTCCCATTTTCATCTGTAGAACAACATGGAGAACACCTTCCATCAGGTACTGATAAATTGATATTAGATGGAATTTTAAATACTTTTGTTAAAAAATATCCCAAACTTAATAAATATTTAATTCTACCAAATATCTCTATAGGTTCAGCGAGTGAGCATAATAGCTTTGAGGGCACTCTATCCTCGAAATCTACAAATTATATTGATTATATTATCAGCATAGTTGGTGAGTTATGTATTCGTAGATATAAAAAATTTATCTTTTTAAATAGTCATGGCGGACAAATTAGTCACTTAGATATAGCTGCTAAAGAAATTAAAAGTAGATATAAAGCTGTCGATATTGTTAAGGCACATTATTTTTTATTTAAAGGTTTTGAAAAAATTATTCCAAAAAAGGAATTACTTTATGGATATCATGGAGGTGAATTTGAAACATCAATAATGCTCCACCTTTATCCAGAATTGATAAAATTAAATAAAATTAAAAGAAACAAACTCTCATCTGACTTTAAATCTAAAAAAATAATTTCTTATGAAAGAACAATTAAAAGAGCTTGGAATACAAAAGATTTGTCCAAGACAGGTATAATTGGCAATCCTACAAAATCCTCTGCAGATAAAGGAAAAAGAATTCTAGATCTTACATCAAGAACCTTAAAAAAAATAATTGATGAAATGAAGTAGTGGAGGCCCACCCCGGAATCGAACCGAGCTACAAGGATTTGCAGTCCTCTGCATAACCAATCTGCCAGCGGGCCAGAGTTAGAATTATTACTATATAAGCTCTAAAATATCTATAATAATCATACTCGAAATTTTAATAGATGAGTAATTTAAAGAAAAAAGTTATACCACTTGAAGAACCAAAAAGGTTCTTAAAAAAACATCCTGAAATTAAGTCTTTTGATATTGTTATGCATGACTGTAATGCAGTTGGAAGAGGGAAGATAATCAGAAGACATGAACTTTTAAAACTTTATGAGTCTGGTAGGCAATTTCCTCTGTCTTTACTTGGAATGGATATCACTGGAGAAGATGTTCCAGATACAGGTTTAATTTTAGAACAAGGAGATGGTGATATCAAAGCTTGGCCTATATCTTCCTCTCTTAAGCTTATTCACAATAGCAAACCTCCTAGAGGGGAACTTTTTATGACTATGTCAGATATTGAGGGGAATAAGCTTAATATAGACCCAAGAAATGCTCTTGAGACCAAAGTCAAATCATTTGAAAAAGATGGAATTAAATTATGTGGTGCTTTTGAATTAGAGTTTTTTCTAGTATCCAATAATTTAGATCAACATATTAAATGATATTTACGAGGCAAGTAGCCTAGCAGGCATAGATGCTGAAACAATTATTTCTGAATATGCACCTGGTCAATATGAATTAACTCTCCAGCATCAAAATGATTTATTGAAAGCAGCAGATGATATAATTCGACTAAAAAGAATAATTCGATCTCAAGCACGAAACCATGGACTGACCGCATGCTTCATGGCAAAACCTATGGAGAATGTATCTGGTTCTGGAATGCATTTTCATATTTCAATGTATGATAAAAAAGGAGCAAATTTATTTGCTGAAAAATCAAAAAATACAATCAATACAAATATTCTTTACGCTCTTGGTGGATTGACCAAAACCATGGGGGAGAGCATGCTGGTATTTGCTCCTCATGCAAATAGTTGGAGAAGACTTGTTTTGGGTTCTTATGCTCCTGTAACTCCAAATTGGGGATTAGATAATAGATCGGTAGCTTTTCGTATTCCCTCAAGTAATTCTAAAAATAGAAGAATAGAGCACCGAGTATCGGGCGTTGATGCAAATCCATACCTAGTAGCTCTTACTGTTATCTCAGCAATGAGATATGGAATGAAAAATAAAGTAAAAGCGCCTCCACAAACTAAAGGTAATGCTTATGAGCAAAAATTTAATTCGAAAATTAAAATGCCTCACGATTGGAGTTCAGCTATTCTTTCCGCAAAAAAATCCAAATTTTTAAAAGAAACCTTAGGGCCTGATCTTCATAAGGCTTTTATAGCGATTAAAGATATGGAATATCAAAAAGTAGCAAGTACAGTTTCAGAATTAGATATCGATTTATATTTAAATGCTATTTAATCTTCTCTTGAAATTTTTCAAATTCAATTGAGTCCATTTTAATTTCGTGTTTGCTCTCAGGGTAACCGCCATTATTCATATCTTCTACAAACATTCGAAAACCTTTC
>LUMI01000544.1_pt1 | contig 12931 bp, 11 predicted proteins | sample 729681 | NCBI WGS metagenome assembly LUMI01 (sample SAMN03860267, study PRJNA289734) | marine metagenome | biome: seawater column; feature: ocean; material: water; isolation source: Red Sea water column Station 34 - depth 10m | place: Saudi Arabia: Red Sea | collected 2011-10-15 | depth 10 m
AGTCTGAACAGGTTATCATTTTTAGTTTTTCATTTAGTAAAGCCATAAAAAATATTATCAAAAAAAGACTTAGTAATCTAGCTCTAGGTAGCTAGTTAAATAATTGTTTGGATCGCCATCAATATTACTAACAATTACAATTCTTTCATTTGCAATATCCCTTTTAAGACATATTTCTCCAAGGTAATTACAAAGAGGAGCTCCTATATTTTTAGATCTCGCTGCAACACCACCATTATCTTGCTTCCATTCCATAACAATATTTATATGGTCTATAAGAATATTTCTTAACAATCTTAAATTTCTTTTGGTGGGATCTAAAATTTTTTCACATTGATCTGTGACATTATCATTTGCTAAATAAACTTTTTCACCAATGTTGCATTTTTCAAATTCGGCTCTAAAAAATTTTACTATGATATCATGACGACTTATATAGCTATTTTTTTTTGCACTTTTAGTGTATCCGCTATAAGCAACAACGCCTACTGCTGCGATAATACCTATAATTGCAACTACAACTAATAATTCAATTAATGTGAAGCCATTACGTTTCATATCTTAATTATTAACAATATATTAAAATTTATTAATACAAATGTTGATCAATATGAGTTTATTTTTTTAATAATATTTAGGTTTTAAATAAAAATCATTTCTATCCATTGTTATAATTTCAAGATTGATTTTTTTTTGACTTCTTTCAATTTCAAAATTTAATTTTGATCCTGGTCCTCCACTCGACCAAACAGTTTTATAGAAATCTTCCATATCTTTGATTTTTTTATTGTTAATTGAGAGAATTATATCTTTTTCCATAATCCCAGCTTTAGCGGCTGGCCCATTTTCATTAACTCTTGTTACGCTAATTTTTCCAGAATTTATTTGAGAACTTAAACCCATATAAGGTTTTATATCTTTTGTTCTTCTTCCATTTTGAATTAAGTCATCAAATATTGGCTTTAAATCGTTTATTGGAATAAAAAGATTTCCAGGTGAAAGCATTCCTTCTACATAAGCCTCCGTTACATATAATGATCCAATCCCTAAAATTTTTCCGTATTGATTTATAAGTGGAGCCCCAGCCCAAGAATGGTTCATTGGAAATGTGTATATTGGTTTATCCAAAAAATATTCCCACCATCCAACAAATGGTCTTCTTGAAACCATATTTGCAGCTGATGGTTTTCCCTCATTTAAATGGGGAATAATAAACAACATTTCTTCTTTTGTTAATTTATCAGAGTCACCAAACTCTAATGCATCAAGTTTTAATGGAATAGCTGTTTTTAAAATACCAAAACCAGTTGTGGAGTCGTAACCTGCTAGTTCTCCAGGAATTTTTTTTCCATCAGATAAAGTAATATTAATGTTTTCTGCCTCAACAACAATGTAACCAATTGTTAAAATATGATTATCATCAATTATAACACCAGAACCTTTTCTTTGAGTGCCTAGTGCCTCAGCAGTTCTTGCTTCAGGAGGTATAAAACTTTCAACCTGCACAACTGAATTAAAGATTTTTTGTAATTGATCGGCAGTTTCAATTTTATTTTCTAATGCACTTATGGATGAATATGAAAAAAAATATATAGCAAGTATATAAAATAGTTTTCTCAAAGTTACCGGGATCTTATAAAAAGATCAGGTTGTATTCAAATTATATATTTTAATTTAGGTTAAATAAATAACTTGAATACAACCTCTTCAATTATTAGCTTTTATTTATAAGGAGGAGAAATATGATTATAGTTTCACCACCTGATACTTAGCTGGTGATTTTTCAAGAAAACACAAAAAATATAAATCCATTTGATGGATTAAGCCAAAGGGCAATATAAGGGGAGCTCTTTTGGAAATTGCAAAAGGGCGAACCCCTAAAAAAATTATTTTAATTCGTAAACATCCCAGGTGCTTTTTTCAGAAACACGGTCATAAAGCGCTTTTGCTCTTGAATTATTTTCTCGTGTAATCCATCTTACAAGGTTCCAGCCATTAGCTTTTGATATTTCATTTAATTTATTAATAATTTTTTCTCCAATTTTTTTTCCTCTATGATTTGGATCAACATACAAGTCGTCTAAAAAACCAATATACTGCCCTCTTAGTGGACTTGGCATCTTTCTATAATGTGCAAGGGCTACTAAATTATTATCAATTACATAACCTAAACCATTAACTTCATGATTTTTATCGTGTACCCAATTCCAAACTGTATTTAGAATTTTTTCATTCATCTCTACTTTGTAAAATTCTGCATAACCTCTGTAGAGTTTTTTCCAATTTTCTTTATCTTCTAATTTAATTTCTCTAATCATAATTTTTACTCATAAATTCTTTTATTCTTTTTGCGCCTTCAATAATATCCTTCGTGCTTCTTGCGTATGAAAATCTTATGGTGGATGATCCTCTTTTTTGATCAAAATCTAAACCAGGTGTAATTGCAACACCAACTTCATCTAACATTTTTTTACAAAAAGATAGGCTATCATTGCTAAATTTTGATATATCGACATATATATAAAATGCTCCATCAGGTGGTGAAAAAGTTTCAAATCCTGCTTTTGGTAACTCATTAAGTAAAATCTCTCTATTTTTTGTATAAACTTCAACGTTTTCTTTGAGTTCATCGTTTGCATCCAATGCTGCGAGTGCAGTTATTTGACTTACATGAGGAGGACAAATAAATAAATTTTGAGCAACTCTTTCAACTTGTCGAATATGATTTTCAGGAACAACCATCCAACCTATTCTCCAACCTGTCATTGAAAAAAATTTAGAAAATGAATTTATAACGTAGCAATTGTTGCTTATCTCTAATGCAGAAACTGCTTTATTTTCGTATTCTATACCATGATAAATTTCATCGCTTATAAAACTAACATTATTATCTTTTGAACATTCCATTAATTTTTTTAAGGAATTTTTATCTAGCATCGAGCCTGTTGGATTTGCAGGCGATGCAACCAAAAGTCCGTTGAGATTATTTTTAATTATATCATCTGTAATAGGTTGAAATTTATTTTCTAATTCTGTTTGAATATCTACCGCAACAAGGTTTTGTGCTTTTAAAATTTGTCTATAACTTGGGTATCCGGGTGAACCTATTCCAACTCTGTCACCAGCATCAAATAAAGTTGCAAAAGAAAGGATAAAGGCTCCAGAAGATCCAGTTGTTACAACTACTCTTTCAGGGTTTAAATCTAAATTATACCATTCACCATAAAGTTTAGAAATTCTATTTCTTAAATCTGGCAATCCAAGCGATACTGTATAACCAAGATTATTATTTTGTAATTCTTTACTTAAAATATTTTTTGCCAATTTTGGAGCTGGAGTTCCAGGTTGTCCCACTTCCATATGTATAACTTTTCTACCGCTTTCTTCTGCTTTTCTTGCTGCTTCCATTACATCCATTTCTTCTATTGGTTTATCTTTGTATTGTTTTTTTTGTGCTATCACACATGCATTAATAGATTTATCTTTGCTAAATTGACCATATTTACCTTTAGTGAAATAGAGAGCAATTAAAGCAATTACAATAAATATAAAAATTTTTAAATTGTTATTCATATTAAATTTCTGATCTAGCTTTAATTCTTTCGTAAGCTAATCTAGTGTAAATTCCAATATTTAAAAAGGGTGAAGGTGGCAACCAGTTAGGTTTTTTTCTTTCATCTATTATTGATATTTCTTCCGAATGTTGATTTGAAGCCATTAAGGCTATTTGTTCTCCAAATAATGTACCAACGCCAATTCCAGATCCATTATAACATCCAGCCGCATATATATTTTTGTCAATTTTTTCGAATATCTGTGAACTATTACCACTTCTGCAAACAATACCTGACCAACTATTTTCAATAATATCATCTGGTAAATTTGGAAATCTTTTTTTAATTCCTTGTAAATGAATTTTTGATCTTTGATTTAATTTGTATTTATCCATAGAAAAAGGATTTCTTAACTCAGCAGTATTCCTTATTAAAATTCTTCTGTCTTTTGTCATTCGAATTGTTGCACCCATGGGTCTTATTGGTAAAACTCCCCATTCTTTTGGGCTACCTATTTCTTCAAATTCTTCATCGCTTAAAGGTCTTGTCATGCTCGCTGTAAGAGTAATTGGAAAACTATAATTTTTTTTAACCTTTAGTGAACGTAAAAAGCCATTTGTACAAAAGATAATTTTTTTAGTTTTAATGATATTATTTTTAAATTTACATTCGATTGTTTCATTATTTTTTTTCCAACTAATTAATTCTGCATTTTCAATCAATTGAACATTATCTGGTAAAGTATCAATCATTGATCTTACTAGTTTTCCAGGATTTAGAAGAATTCCACCCTTTGTATAAACAGCTATTTTATAAAAATTAGTACCTAGCTTATTTGATAGCTCTGAATTATCTAAAACTTTATTTTCATAACCCAATTCTGACAATAAATTACTGAATGAATTTGCTTTTGTTTCATCTTCAAGTTTTGATGAAGCAAAATACTTTCCACATTCATTCCAATCACAATCAACCTGATATTCTTTAATATATTTTTTTATTGATTTAATTCCTAAATCATAAATTTTTGTTTTTATTTTATAATTTTGAAGATCTTTATTTGATGTAAACCCATCATTAAGTGTCGTATCGACTAAATAACCAGAATTTCTTGCACTACCTCCCTCACCTGCTAATTGAGCATCTACTATTGTTATTTTTTTTGAATTGTCTAATTCGGATAACTTTCTTGCTGCTGATAATCCTGTAAAACCTGAACCAATTATTAAATAATCACAATTTAAATCCTTAGTTAAAGTTTTATAACTTGTTCTCTTTGGAAGATTAGTTAGCCAAACGCAGGTATTATCGTTAATAATGTTCAATATCAAAATTATGTATAGCTTAGATACATAATCAAGAAAAATTTAATTTTATCTTTTAGCTTACTAAAGATTTTTGAGGCTTCATGTCCTCTTTTTTAATACCAGCAACGCTAACAGGTTTTTTCATTGCATCTCTTCTAAAAGGCTCACCAAGTTCCTGGTTCAAAATTACCTCAATAAATGTTGTAATTCCTTGTTTTTGATCCTCACAAGATTGCTTAATAGCAGCTGTAGTTTCTTCCATAGTTTTAACGGTTACACCTTTCAATCCACATGCAGTTGCAACTTTTGCGTAACTTAGTTCTGGATCAAGTTCTGTTCCAACAAAGTTATCATCAAACCATAAAATTGAATTTCTTTTTTCAGCTCCCCATTGATAATTTCTAAAAATTACCATTGTAATTGCTGGCCACTCTTTTCTTGCACAAGAACTCATTTCATTCATAGAAATTCCAAAAGCCCCATCTCCTGCAAAACCAATTACTGGTGTATCAGGGCATCCAATTTTAGCTCCTAAGATTGATGGAAAACCATAGCCACAAGGACCAAATAATCCTGGTGCTAAATATTTTCTTCCTTTTTCAAAAGTAGGATAAGCATTTCCAATTGCACAATTGTTTCCAATATCACTCGAAATGATTGCATCATCAGGTATTCCTGCTTGAATTGCTCTCCATGCTTGTCTAGGGGACATTCTATCGGCATCTCTTTCTCTAGCTTCTTTATTCCATACTGTGCCTGGATCATCATCTTCATGATCTAAACTTGTAAGGGTTTGTAGCCATGCTGATTTTGTTTGATGAATTAAATTTTTTCTTTCTTCTCTATTATTATCTCCAGCATTAGCTGACAGTTTTTCCAATAGTTGTTGTGAAACAAGTTTTGCATCACCACAAATTCCAACTGTTACTTTTTTAGTTAACCCTATTCTATCTGGGTTCATATCTACTTGAATAATTGTTGCATTTTTTGGCCAATAATCAATTCCGTATCCAGGTAAAGTTGAAAATGGATTTAATCTTGTTCCTAAAGCTAAAACAACATCAGCTTTAGATATTAATTCCATTGCAGCTTTTGATCCATTGTATCCTAATGGTCCAGCTGCTAAAGGGTGGCTTCCAGGAAAACTATCATTATGTTGATAGCCATTACAAACTGGAGCATCTAATTTTTCTGCAAGTTTTTTGCAATCTTCTATAGCATCACCAATGACAACACCTGCTCCAGATAAAATAACTGGAAATTTAGCGTCAGATAAAAGTTTTGCTGCTCTATCAATTGCATCTTTTCCTCCACCTTGTCTTTCAAATCTAACTATTGGTGGAAGATCAATATCAATAACTTGTGTCCAATAATCTCTTGGAACATTAATTTGAGCAGGCGCTGAACCTCTAAATGCTTTTTCAATAACTCTATTTAAAACTTCAGCCATTCTTGATGGGTCTCTTACTTCTTCTTGGTAACAAACCATGTCTTTAAATAAATTCATTTGTTCTACTTCTTGAAAGCCACCTTGCCCCATTGTTTTGTTTGCAGCTTGAGGTGTTACTAAAAGTAATGGAGTGTGATTCCAATATGCAGTTTTAATTGGTGTTACTAATCCTGTAATCCCTGGTCCATTCTGTGCTATTACCATAGACATTTTTCCAGTGGATCTTGTGTATCCATCCGCAATCAATCCACCGTTAGTTTCATGAGCTACATCCCAGAATGTAATACCTGCAGTTGGAAATAAATCTGAAATTGGCATGAACGCTGAACCAATAATTCCAAATGCATGCTCTATTCCGTGCATTTGAAGTACTTTTACAAATGCTTCTTCTGTTGTCATTTTAGCCATAAAACTAGAACCTCTCTAAAGTAAAATTTAATAATTCGTTTGTTAATTTTCGCGATTAATATATAAGAATTCGCAAATTTCAAACAAACAAATCGACACGATATGGCAACAGATATTATAATTCATGATGAAAAAGACAACGTTGGAGTAGTTGTTATTGAAAAAATAACCCCAAAACAAGACTGCGCTTGCTGGATAATGGAAAACGACAAAACAGTTAACATTCAATCTGCAGATGAAATTCCATTAGGACATAAAATTGCAATGGTTGATCTTAATGAGGGTGACACAATCATTAAATATGGTCACGATATAGGCAAAGTCGTAAAATCAATTAAAAAAGGTGAACATGTTCACGTTCATAATGTAAAAACAAAGAAGTGGTAACAATATGGAAATTCCAAAAAGTTTTTTAGGTTATAAAAGAGAAAACGGCAGAGCCGGAACAAGAAATCACGTAATTATATTACCTGTAGATGACATATCAAATGCATGTGCAGAAGCAGTGGCAAATAATATTAAAGGCACAATTGCACTACCTCATTCCTATGGAAGACTGCAATTTGGTGCTGATTTAGAATTACATTTTAGAACTATGATTGGAACAGCCAAAAATCCGAATGTTGCTGCTGCAATCATTATCGGTATTGAACCTAAATGGACTAAGAGAATAGTTGATGAAGTTGCCAAAACTGGAAAACCAGTTGAAGGATTTAGCATCGAAGGCGCTGGAGATATTGAAACAATCATGAAGGCATCAAAAAAGGCACAAGAATTTTCAATGTGGGCGTCTGAAAAACAAAGAGAAGAATGTCCAATTAGTGATTTATGGATTTCTGTTAAATGTGGAGAGTCTGATACAACATCAGGACTTGCATCAAATCCAACAGTTGGAAATCTAATGGATAAACTTGAGCCACTAGGTGTTCATTTATGTTTTGGTGAAACTTCAGAGCTTACTGGTGCTGAAACAGTTTGTGAAAAAAGAGGAAAAACACCTGAGGCACAAGAAAAATTTAAAAAAACTTGGAATGAATATAACGATTTCATTTTAAAAGAAGCAACAGATGATTTATCTGAAAGTCAACCAACAGCTGGAAATATTGCTGGAGGTTTAACAACTATTGAAGAAAAAGCATTTGGAAACTTTCAAAAAATTGGTTCAAGACAATTCATTGATGTATTAACGCCTGCAGAAGAGCCTCAAAAAGGTCCAGGATTATATTTTATGGATACTTCATCTGCTGCAGCAGAATGTGTAACACTGCAAGCTGCTGGTGGTTTTAATATTCATTTATTCCCAACAGGACAAGGTAATATAATTGGAAATCCTATAGAGCCAGTTGTAAAACTTACTGCAAATCCTTTAACTGCTGTCAGTATGAGAGAACATATTGATTGTGATGTATCAAAAATTCTGTCTAGAGAAATGAATTTGGATCAAGCAGGAGATGAATTGATTAAAGCAACTATCAGAACAGCTAATGGTAGACTTACTTGTGCTGAAGCTTTAGGTCATAGAGAGTTTGTTATGACTAAACTTTACAGAAGTGCTTAAATAAAAATCCTTGACTTTCAAGCAACCGCTAAATTTACTGCCAGGTATCATCCTGGCGTTTATCCTTTATTCTTTTGCAGAAGGGATAAACAACGTTATTGGAAAAGAGATTTTAGGTTACGATAAAAGTCCAATTTCGACTGCAATGATTGCAATCATTTTAGGCTTAATACTTGGAAATATTTTCAATATTAGAAAAGGTTTTTTAATAGGTTTAGATTTTACTCAAAAATATATTTTAAAACTTGGAATAATTTGCTTGGGAATACAATTAAAACCTTTTGAATTTATTAAATTTGGTTCAATTGCAATACCTTTAATAATTGTTTGTATTGTAAGTGTATTAATTGTCATCAAACTTCTTATAAAAAAACTTAAAATTTCACGAGGTATGTCTTACTTAATTGCAATTGGAAGTACTGTATGTGGAACAACTGCAATAATTGCTACAGCGCCAGTAATTAACGCTAAAAAAAGTGAAATTTCATATGCAATAGCAAACATGACCGTATTTGGGGTCCTTGCTATGTTGATTTATCCTTATTTTGCAAATTTCTATTTTGAAGGTGATCCCATGTTTGTAGGCTTATTTTTGGGAACTGCTATTCATGAAACTTCACAGGTTGCAGCCGCAGGCTTAATCTACGATCAACAATTTAATAGTCCAGAAACATTAAATATTTCAACAGTTACAAAACTCATTAGAAATACATTTCTAGTGATTATGATACCTTTGTTTGCTTATCTTTATAACAGAGGTCAAGAACATCAAAAAAATTACTCAATAATTAATATTTTTCCATATTTTGTTTTAGGTTTTATCGCACTAATTATTTTAAGAAATGTTGGGGATGTGTTTTTTCTTCAAACAAATATTTCAGGTAAAGAAATGTGGGTGGAATTCGTAGATTTCGTTAAATCATCTGCAAAAATATTCTTAAGTATGGCAATGGCAGCAGTAGGATTATCAACAAATCTTAAAGATTTAAAATCAATGGGATATAAACCTTTTGTTGTTGGTTTTGTATCACTTCTTACAGTTGGTGTTGTAAGCTTAACTGCAATTGAGTTTTTTAATAATTTAATTTTAAATTAAGAAGCTTTTAATTTTTCTATTCTTCTTTTATTCCAATTAGAAAAACCTCTTCTAATAACAGCTGCACTAACTCCTAAAACTATAGCTAATACAACAGAGGTTAATCCATAAAATGTAGGGAGATCTTTAGAATAATCTAAAATAAATTGTCCAAATGATCCAAGGGAGGTATCAATAATTTTTGTTGCTTCATAAGTTTCTTCTTTTAGGAATGTTTCATAAGCAATTGCTATTCCAATTGCTAATATCAATAGTGCAAGAATTGTTTTAAACTGAGAGCTGTCAATTTTTTCTCCTAGTTTTTGACCGACCTGAACGCCTATTATTGATCCTAAGATTAAAATTGTTATTAAAACTAAATCAATAGTTCCATAATTAAAAGCATGAAGCACTGTTACAATCGCGCTAACAAAAATGGTCACAAACAAAGATGTGCCTGGAATTAATTTTGTTGGCATTCCAATTATGTAAATCATTGCGGGTACTAAAATAAATGCTCCGCCTATACCCATTATTGCTGCTATATACCCAACAATTAATCCAATGATAATTGGGGTAAATGCACTTTCATATACTTTTGATTTTTTAAATCTCATTCTTAAAGGAAGTCCATGTATCCAATAATGTGGATGTAATTTTTTTCTTACTACTATTTTTTTTCTTGCTTTATCTATTTCTGATACTCCTTGGACCAACATAAAAGTACCCAGTATTGCAAGTATATACATATAAGCTAATGAAATAACTTGATCGATTTTTCCAATATCTTTTAAATATGAAAAAGTAAGAATTCCTAAAAGTGTTCCACAAGTTCCTCCAATTACAATCATAAAACCCATTTTGTAATCTAAAGTTCCTTTTAAATAATGTGTGGTTGAACCTGAAACTGATGTACCTAGTATATTGCTTGCCTCGTTTGGAACTGCATAAGCTGGTGGTATTCCTAAAAAAATTAAAAAAGGTGTCATTAAAAATCCTCCGCCCACACCGAACAAACCAGACAAAACACCTACAAATAAACTTAAAACAAAAATATAAATGATGTTAATTTCAACTTGAGCAATCGGAAGAAAATACTCCATTCTTCTTGATATTCCTCTAGGAGATGGATGTCAACTAAATGCTATGTGGAGATTATTAAGAAACAAAAAACGTACTGACAACAATTACAGTCCAGTAAATTCCTAGACCAAAAAACACAAGTGATTTAACGTGGCTAATAAAATAATTAACCGTAGCTGTTTTAATTTTTTTTGTATTTTTTAGAATTAATTGTGTCACAGGCGCCAATTAACACAACTTTATATCTTTGCAAGAAATATTTTTTAAAATTAAAAAATAGTTGCTCCAAAAACTTTAACCTCTTCTCCCTCGTCTCCTAAAACTAATCTACCCAAAAAATCTCCAGAGACCTCTGTGCTTGTCTGTTTGTAGACGATGGTCACGTACTTGCCTCTTCTTAGACATCCAATAGCCTTACATCCTTCCGATAGCGATGAAAGTAGTTTATTGCTAGACCACTGCTTTCCAAGTTCTACTTCGTTTGCTCCATACAACATCTGTGAAGATAAATCCCTGGTAAACCCCCCATAATCCTTGATATTTGATGATTTAACTAGATTTTGCCAAATGGGATCTGCAATACTAATAATCTCGTCGTCTGATTTTTCGACAATACTCATTAATGGTTTAAATTTTTATGATGCTTGCTTCTTTTCTTTATCGTCGACTATGTGGTATACAGGTTTTTTCTCCATACTAAACTTACCACTTTCAGGATCTCTTCTAGATACAGTCAAGCAATGCCAATTTTCATCATCTAATTTCATATGGTCGCCTCTATAGTAGTATCCCGGCCATCTTGTTTCTTCTCTATAAAGAGTGTGTTCTGTAACACATTGAGAAGTAAGAGTTCTGTGTTTTAACTCCCAAGCTCTCATTAATTGATGATAATCCTCTGCAGCAACATGCTCAAGGTCAGTTTGTAGCCAATCAAGTAATTCTAGTCCTTTTTTCAACAAATTATCGTTAGTCATATAATTGTTTGTTATACCACCACAATATTCATCCATTATTTTCTGTAATCTTTGTAGACCTTGGATTGGTGAGATATAACTAGGTGATACTGTTCCACCAGTAATTTCATTTCTATTTACTGTATAATTTTCCATAGGTTTAAAGATTGTATCCTTCAGATTTTGATACTGAGTATCAGAAACCTCTATTCCATTAGCTTTTTTGTCTTGAATATATTTAACAGCAGCTTTTGCAGCTAATCTTCCCTCTGTAAAAGATCCTGAAGAGAATTTATGGGCACTTCCACCAACTGTATCTCCTGCTCCAAACAAACCATCAACAGTGGTCATTCTGTTATAACCCCAGAAATACTCATCAGGAGCTATGTCCTCAGGACCGCTAACCCATGCTCCAGAACATGTTGCGTGAGAACCCATTACGTAAGGCTCAGATGTTGTAAGTTCTGGATTTGTATATTTGGGATCAATATTTTGAGATGCCCAAACTACTGCCTGTCCTACTGTCATTCCTAAGAAATTTTCCCATCCAACTGTCTCCAAGTGTGGGTCTTGGAAAGCTTCTTTTGTTACCATGTGAATAGGTCCACCACCATTAGCTACTTCTTGTATAAATGCATGGTTTCTTAGGCAAGTCGGAACTGGATGATGATCAATATACTCACCTACTAGTTTTTTAGTAGCTTCGTACCATTTCTTCTCATAATTCTCACCGTTTGCATTTTGTGTGTAGGTTTTTAGGTGTAAAAAATAAGCTCCAACTGGTCCATAACCATCTTTAAATCTACATAGTACAATTCTATTCTCCATTTGGGTCATTTTTGCACCAGCAGAAATTGGTAATGCATAAGCAGATCCATTACTCCAAGGCGCATACCATGTTCTTCCCATACCTTCTCCAACAGCTCTTGGTTTGAAAATATGTGAAGCACCTCCTGCAGCAACAATTACTGCTTTTGCTTTAAATACGTGAAAATCACCTGTTCTAACATTAAAGCCTACTGCTCCCGCTATTCGATTTTCATTAGCTTCATCTTTAAGAAGATGAGTAATCATAATTCTATTATAAATTTTATCAGCAGATTTCTTGGCTGCTTCAGCTACAATTGGTTTGTAACTTTCACCGTGGATCATTATTTGCCACTTACCTTCTCTTTGGTATCTTCCATTCTCTTTATTTTTCATCATTGGAAGACCCCACTCATCAAACATGTGAACTGTTGAATCAACGTGACGTGCCATATCGTAACCAAGGTCCTCTCTAACAAGGCCCATTAAATCGTTTCTTGCGTAACGCACATGATCTTCAGGCATATTTTCACCCCATTGCATTCCCATATAGCAATTGATTGCGTACAATCCTTGTGCGACAGCACCACTTCTATCTATGTTTGCTTTTTCAACACAAACAATTTTCATATCTCTACCCCAGTGCCTTGCTTCGAAAGTTGCACCAGTGCCGGCCATTCCTCCACCAACAACTAATATATCACAGTCTTCGTAATGAGTTTTGTGCTTAGCCATT
>LUMI01000453.1_pt1 | contig 12924 bp, 13 predicted proteins | sample 729681 | NCBI WGS metagenome assembly LUMI01 (sample SAMN03860267, study PRJNA289734) | marine metagenome | biome: seawater column; feature: ocean; material: water; isolation source: Red Sea water column Station 34 - depth 10m | place: Saudi Arabia: Red Sea | collected 2011-10-15 | depth 10 m
GGATGAATGCCCTTTCGGATGCCAATCTTGCGTGAGTACAACACAATCATATTTTACCATTTCCTCATTAATATAAGGAATAATCTCATTGCCACCTGCTACTTCTAATGCACCTGCTGGGCAAAAGTCATTTTGAACATCTATAACCAGGAGTGCTGTTTTCATCGGCTCAAGTTATCTAGTTTTGATTAAATTTAACCCTTAACAACTTCTATAAAGTCGCATTTAAAGCTGCCAAAATTGCGTCGCCCATTTGCTGTGTGCTGACAGGATCAACACCCTCCTCACCCAGTAAGTCTGCGGTTCGGTAACCTTCTGCAAGAACACTTTCCACGGCTGCCTCTAAACGATCAGCCTCTTTTCCTTCATCAAAGGAATATCTCAAAGCCATTGCAAAACTTAAAATACAAGCAATCGGATTTGCTTTACCTTCACCAGCAATATCTGGAGCTGATCCATGAACCGGCTCATATAATGCCTTGGGTCGGCCGTTCGCCATGGGTGCCCCAAGAGAGGCAGAAGGCAACATTCCAAGTGATCCAGTCAACATCGCTGCAGCGTCAGATAGTAAATCACCAAACAAGTTATCAGTTACAATAACATCAAATTGCTTCGGCCACCGACATAACTGCATAGCGCCAGCATCTGCGTACATATGAGAGAGTTCAACATCCTGATAGTCTTCATCATGCACTTTTTGCACCACTTCTCGCCATAAAACTCCAGACTCCATAACGTTTGCTTTTTCCATTGAACAAACTTTATTGCCACGGCGTCGAGCAAGCTCAAAGGCAGATCGTGCAACACGATCAATCTCACTTTCTGTGTATCGCTGCGTGTTTATTCCAACGCGCTCATTGCCTTCTTCTATGATGCCTCGTGGTTCACCAAAATAAATGCCTGAAGTGAGTTCACGGACAATCATAATATCAAGTCCAGAGACGACTTCCTTTTTTAACGAAGAAAACTCTGCAAGCGCATTAAAACATTGGGCTGGTCGCAAGTTAGCAAATAAGTCCATTTCTTTGCGAAGCCGCAGCAAGCCTCTTTCAGGTTTTAAACCAAAATCTAAATTATCATAGGCAGGTCCACCCACCGCACCTAATAAAACAGCGTCAACTTGTTGAGCTTTTTCCATAGTGGCATCATGTAAAGGCGTTCCATGAGTGTCGTAGGCAATGCCACCCACCAAATCTTCAGACACATCAAATACAAGCCCTATATTTTGACCATACCAATCAATAACTTTACGAACCTCTTTCATTACTTCGGGTCCAATCCCGTCACCAGGCAATATAAGAATGGATGGGTTTGTCATTTTAGGTATCCTTACAAATAATTTGGTTAAAGCCAGGGCCGTTCAATTTCTAATTTTTTTTCAAAAGCTTCAATACTCGATGATTTTTCCATCGTTAAACCGATGTCATCTAATCCGTTCAGTAGACAGTGCTTCTTGAAAGGATCAACATCAAAGGAAAAAACACTTCCATCCGAAGACGTTATCGTTTGCGCCTCCAAATCGACTTCCATTCGAGCATTGGAACCTTTTTCTGCGTCGTTCATTAATATCTCTACTTGTTCTTCGGGCAAAATAATCGGCAACATTCCATTTTTGAAACAATTGTTAAAAAAGATATCTGCAAAAGAAGTGGACACGACAACCTTAATTCCAAAGTCAGATAAAGCCCAAGGCGCGTGTTCACGGGAAGACCCGCAGCCAAAATTATCCCCTGCAACTAATATGCTGGCTTCTCTGTAAGCAGATTTATTGAGTACAAAATCTCCAACTTCAGAGCCATCCGAATTATAGCGCATCTCTGCAAAAGCATTAACGCCCAGACCTGAACGCTTAATTGTTTTTAGAAACTGCTTTGGAATGATCATATCCGTATCAATGTTCACCAAGGGCATTGGTGCAGCAATACCACTGAACTTTTCAAACTTATCCATCAAATCATCTCCCTTACATCGGTTAAATAACCCGTAACCGCTGCCGCTGCTGCCATAGCCGGCGATACTAAATGGGTACGCCCCTTATAACCTTGCCGACCTTCAAAATTGCGGTTTGAAGTTGAAGCACATCGTTCACCTTCACTAAGTTGATCTGGATTCATAGCCAAACACATAGAACAACCAGCCAAACGCCATTCAAAACCTGCATCCTTGAATATATCCGCTAGACCTTCTTCCTCAGCTTGCGCTCGAACGAGCCCAGAACCTGGAACAACCATGGCGCGCATGCCATCTTTTACCTTTTTCCCTTCGAGAATCTTAGCTGCCTACCTTACCACCTTGAAAGCTTTCAGGTGCTGGGACGCTGTCTGTAATCGGAAGGACATCTTCCGGTGAAGTACCCCAAGTTACAACTGGCGCTATATCCTCACCATCTATTTCTATTACTTTATCAAAATGAGCACCTTCATCTGTGAACAAAGACTTCCAATATTCTACGGCTTGTTCCCAAGCAGCGCCTTTTGGGGCATGAGGACGGCCTTTGCAATACTCAAAAGTTTTTTCATCAGGAGCAATCAATCCTGCACGAGCGCCCCCTTCAATTGCCATATTGCAAACTGTCATTCTGCCCTCCATCGAAAGGTCTCGAATGGCTTCTCCACAATATTCGATAACGTACCCAGTTCCTCCAGCGGTTCCCGTCGCTCCTATGACAGAAAGTGTTATATCCTTTGCTGTCACTCCAGGCCGCAACTTACCTTTAATTTCAACCTTCATATTTTTTGATTTCTTCTGAATTAAGGTTTGAGTTGCCAAAACATGCTCAACTTCAGAAGTTCCTATCCCATGGGCTAAAGCTCCGAACGCACCATGTGTAGCGGTGTGACTATCACCACAAACGACTGTCATCCCAGGCAAAGTCCATCCTTGTTCAGGTCCAACGATATGAACAATGCCTTGTCGTATATCTGAAACCGGATAGTAATGAACTCCAAAATCTCGTGCATTTTTATCAAGCGCTTCAACTTGGATACGACTTTCTTCGTTATCTATGCCGCTTTCCCTATCTATAGTTGTTGGAACATTATGGTCTGGCACAGCAATTGTTTTTTCTGGCGCGCGCACACTTCGCCCAGCTAATCTAAGTCCTTCGAAAGCCTGCGGGCTGGTGACCTCATGCACAAGGTGGCGATCGATATATAAAAGGCAGGTTCCATCATCAGCCTCATGGGCTACATGGGCATCCCAAATCTTATCATAAAGTGTTTTTGGAGTTGTCATTTTGCTCTCCAGTGTGTTGAAAATTTAAGCTGGTAAGTTCTAAATCAATTTTTCTGATAATAACAACGCATATTTTGCATAACACTAAAAAAGCGCCAAGGAAGGCGAGCGTGATCATCAATATCAAAAATTCGCATCATATAAGCTGATTAAGCTTTAAATAAACAACTATCAAGTCAGTAAAGTTCAAATATCGATACGTCGTCGTTGACGACGCATTTGAACGCATGCTAAAAAAAAACAGGTAGGATGAATAACTATACACGAGGAGGGTGATATTCTGACACTTACTGTTGACGCAGTTAACACTGCGATGCAGCCGACGGCTCAAAACTCAGCCGAAGAGACAACAAGCGAATTGCTGTTGGATCGAATTCTAACCTCACTTAAAAATGATAAGGCAGAAGATATTGTGCAAATTGATTTGCGCGGAAAATCTTCCATTGGTGATTATATGATTATTGCCTCTGGACGATCTTCAAGGCAAGTGACCGCAATTTCTGAGAAACTAGTCGACAACATTAAAAAAGATTTTGGCCGTTCAAGTAAGGTCGAAGGAAAAAATGCTGGGGACTGGGTTTTAATTGATACAGGTGATGTAATCGTTCATGTTTTTAGACCCGAAGTACGTGAATTTTACCAATTAGAAAAAATGTGGCAGCCTTTGACAAAATAAACTGAGAAGTTTTTTATGAAAATTTCCATAAGCGCAATTGGGCGGCTTCGTAAATCACCAGAAAAAGAATTAATTGATGATTATTTGTCAAGATTTTCAAAGCTGGCAAAACCTTTTGGCCTTTCTTTAAATCCAATTATTGAAATTGAAGATAAAAAAGGTGGCGGTCCTAAGACTGAGGCGCAATTACTAGAAAAACACTTTCAAAAAAACTCAAAAATCATTGCTCTTGATGAAAGGGGTATATCTTTAACATCCAAAGAGTTCACAGACTATCTTTCAAACTGGGTTGCTGATGGTATTGGGCATTGCCATTTGATTATTGGTGGCGCTGATGGTTTAGATGCAAAAATACTGGAAAAATCAAATTTGAAAATGTCTTTCGGCAAAATGGTCTGGCCACACATGCTTGTTCGTGTCATGCTAGCTGAGCAATTATATAGAGCAGCAACTATTCTTGCTGGAAGTCCATACCATAGGGAGTAATCAATGCGTATCTTGTTCTTAATTTTAATCACTTCAATTTTGGCATCATGCGACGTCCCATTTGTACCATTCATGTAAAAGATACTAGATGGCTATTGAGAAAACCAATAGTCAGAGCTAGAGGTTGAATTTATATTTTTTAAGGTAGAATTTATGCCGCCTGTGGTTTTATGCATTTTAGATGGATGGGGTTTATCAAAAGAAAAAAATAATAATGCCCCAGCTTTAGCAAAAACTCCGAATTTTGATCATTTATGGTCAACTTGCCCAAAAACCACACTTCTAACACATGGGAAAGATGTTGGATTACCGCATGGCCAAATGGGAAATTCAGAAGTAGGGCACATGAATATTGGTGCCGGTAGAATAGTCTCCATGGATTTAGGTCAAATAGATTTAGAAATAGAAAACAAGAATTTTTTCAATAATGAAATACTTCTGAACCAGATCAAAATCATCAAAAATAAGAGGGGTCGGATCCACTTAATGAGCCTTCTTTCCGATGGTGGCGTGCATGGCCACCTTAATCACTTAATGGCATCAATAAAGTTGTTCCAGTCTCATGATATCCCTATCACCTTACATCTCATAACCGACGGCCGTGATGTTGCGCCGCGATCAGCCATGGAATTTATTGAAAAAATAACACCACATTTAAGCGCCAATGTTGAAGTCGGAACAGTCATCGGGCGTTATTATGCAATGGATCGTGACAATCGATGGGATCGTATAGAGTTAGCTTACAACACAATGGTGTTTGGCGATAGTAATGTGGAGACAGCTGACGTTACCGCGGCAATTGCCAATGCTTATGAGGCTGGCATTTCAGACGAATTTATACTTCCAACAGTAATCCAAGGATACTCAGGAATAAAACAAAATGATGGTTTTTTCTGTTTAAACTTTCGCGCCGACCGTGTCAGACAAATTTTGAGTGCAATTGGTGATCCAAGTTTTTCAGAAATAAAAATAAAAAATAGACCTGAATTAACCAACTTAGTGGGAATGGTTGAATACTCTGATCACCATAGCACGTTCATGTCTACTTGCTATCCGAAACCAAAAATCAAAAATACATTAGGCGAATGGGTTTCACTGGCAAAGAAAAAGCAATTTCGACTCGCTGAAACTGAAAAGTACCCTCATGTCACATTTTTTTTAAATGGTGGGAATGAAAAACCTCTTACCAGAGAGGATCGAAATATGCCTCATTCTCCTAAAGTGGCCACTTACGATTTAAAACCTGAAATGTCTTCAGAAGCCGTGACTGATGCTTTGGTTGAGGCCATTGAAAGTCAATACGACTTTATAGTTATAAATTATGCTAATCCAGATATGGTGGGGCATACTGGAGATTTAGATGCCGCGATCAAGGCTTGCGAGGCTGTTGATATAGGAATTGGGCGTTTAGTAGGCGCCTTGAAAAAAGTAGATGGAATTTTGTTTTTAACAGCTGACCATGGTAACTGTGAAACTATGATAGACCCTGTTACTGGAAATCCTCACACAGCTCATACAGTAAACCCGGTGCCTGCCATTTTGTTTAATGGTCCCAAAAACAAATCTCTACGCGATGGCGGTCGGCTGTCTGATATTGCCCCTACAATTTTAGAACTTATGGAATTATCCTCCCCACCTGAAATGACAGGAAAATCATTACTATCATGACTGGCAAAACAAAAAATAACACCCTGTTCGCGTTCATGATATTGATTGGGACCTTTTATTCAAATTCGGTTTTATGTCAGTCTTCAAAAGCACTAGAAACAATTTTTGCTATAGAAGCGTTGGATGCCGCTACAGCAGACCTTAAAAATGCAAATAATGCCAAAAAAAGAGTAAAATCTCTCAGTCAGGCTATTCAAAGCTATGAGGAAACATTAGCTATTTTGCGAATTTCTATTCGTGATTTAAGTTTGCAACAAACCCAACTCCAAAATATTTTAGACAATAACGAAAATGAAGTAATGCAGTTACTGGGCGTTTTGGCAACATTTCAAAAAGCGCCTATAGCAGGTCAAATGCTGCATCCTGAAGGCCCACTGGCGACAGCACGAAGTGGGATGATTATTTCAGATGTTATCCCCATATTGCAAAAAAATGTTGAACAACTCAGAGATCAAATCACCACTTTAGAAAAATTATCAGAAACTCAATTTGCGGCACAAAATTCTCTTCAAACAGGTTTATCAGAACTCCAAAAAGCCCATACCAACTTAGGACGGGCAATAGCCAACCGGGAAGCCCTGCCCAAACGTTTCAGCACAGATCCAAAAAAACTAGAATTACTGCTAAAAGCTTCAAAAGATCTAGAGACTTTTGCTGAGTCAGTACAAACAATTGCAATCAATGAACCCTCTGTTTCTTTGCCCTCTGTGCGCGAAAGAAAAGGAAATCTAAATTTACCCGTGCGAGGTAAAATTTTACGCAAATTCAAAGAAGCTGATGCGGCTGGAGTAAAGCGGTCTGGTATAATTTTAGCTACAGATCCTAGAGCGATTGTCATATCGCCAACAGCCGCCACAATTAGATATTTAGGTCCTCTATTAGATTACGGGAATGTCGCTATTTTAGAGCCTGAAAACGGCTTATTATTTGTTTTTGCTGGAATGGACACTCTCTACGGAGAAATAGGTCAGGTTATCCCTGCCTTATCACCAATTGGATTGATGCCACGCCAAGTGGCTGATATTGACAAAATTTTTAAGACTGGGGCTAATATTTACTCTGGGAAATTATCTGAAACGCTTTATGTAGAAGTAAGATCTGGATCAGTATCTGAAAATCCCTTGGATTGGTTCAAATAAACAAGGAATAGGAACATGAAAAAAATAATTTTAGCGGCATTTCTGGGGGGAACTTTAGGAATATTTTCAGCTGTTAAATTGGCTGGTCCTGTTTTAGCTGAGAATAACACTGACAAAGCTGATGTCTATGAACAGCTTGATTTATTTGGTGATATATTTGATCGCATTAGATCAGAATACGTAGAAGAAGTAGATGCAAAAGAACTTATAGAAGCCGCTATCAACGGCATGCTTACATCTTTGGATCCTCACTCGGGCTACCTTCCACCTGTCGATGCAGAAAAAATGCGAGAGCAAACTCGCGGAGAGTTTGGTGGCCTTGGAATTGAAGTCACTCAGGAAGAGGGATTTGTTAAAGTTGTCTCTCCAATTGATGGAACTCCTGCCGATGAAGCAGGAATGGAAGCTGGAGATTTTATAACACACGTAGACGGTGAAAGTGTTCTTGGCTTAACTTTAAATGAAGCTGTTGAACGTATGCGGGGACCCGTTGGTTCTGAAATAATTATAACCGTTGTTCGGGAGGGAGAGGACGAACCGTTTGACGTCACCATAATACGTGACTTCATAAAACTAACGGCAGCAAGGGTACGAACAGAGGGCAAAAGTGTTGTTATCCGTGTCACTACATTTAATGATAACACTTTTGACAATATCAAAGACGGCTTAGATAAGGAGTTAGAAAAAGCCGGTGGTTTAGAAAGTATAAACGGCATTGTAATTGACTTACGCAATAATCCAGGTGGTTTACTATCCCAAGCGATACGTGTTTCAGATGCCTTTTTAGAGAAGGGTGAAATTGTTTCCACACGAGGCAGAAACCCTGAAGATGGAGACAGATACAATGCGACACCAGGGGACTTAATAGATGGAAAACCAATTGTTGTCCTTATTAATGGTGGATCTGCCTCCGCATCAGAAATTGTAGCTGCAGCTTTAAAAGATCACAGGAGAGGGATCGTTGTCGGAACAAAAAGCTTTGGCAAGGGTTCTGTTCAAACTGTCATGCCTTTACGGGAGCAAAGTGCGATGAGGCTGACAACCGCCCGATATTATTCTCCATCAGGTCGATCAATTCAAAACTTGGGTGTAACTCCTGACATAATTGTTGAACAGCCACGTCGTCGAGCTAACGATGAGGAGGAAACAGGTTTTCAATTTAGATCAGAGGCTGATCTACGAGGGTCACTTTCTAATGACAGTTTATCAGAGGACGAAATTCAACAGATCGAAGAAGACAGAGCCAAAGCGGAAGAAACCGCTAAACTTCGAAATGCCGACTATCAGCTTGCCTATGCGATAGATATTCTGACCGGCCTTAATGCCTTAGGACCCAAAAATTAGTTTAACGTTTAAGGCTCTAAAAATGAGTTTCATTGATGTTTCAAAATTAGAATATCGAAAAAATGTGGGTATGGTTCTTATTAATGCCGAGGGACATATCTTTGCCGGGAAACGACTAGACAACAATACCGACGCCTGGCAAATGCCACAGGGGGGTATTGATGAAGGAGAAACCCCGGAAGCAGCTGCTTTTAGAGAATTATCTGAAGAAACAGGCATACATCACAGCAAAGCTCGCCTTTTAGGAAAAACCAAAGACTGGTTATCTTATGACATCCCAGTTGATCTTATTCCTAAACTTTGGGGCGGACGATATCGAGGTCAAAAACAAAAATGGTTTGCCTTCGAGTTTCTTGGGAAAGACTCAGATATAAACATTGTTACTGAAGAGCCAGAATTCTCCGAATGGGCTTGGAAGTCGAGAGATAACTTATTATCGTCCATAGTCCCCTTCAAATTAGACGTCTATCAAAGAGTATTTTTGGAACTGGGCCACTTTGTTAAATGACTTTTGGTACCTAGAATGAGACCAGAAGAATTTGAGATTTTCATAACTTGTGTTCCTGGTCTTGAGGATGAGCTTTTAAACGAAATCCAAGAACTTGGTTGTAAAAACACCAAATTGACATCCGGTGGCGTTGAGATAGTTGGAGGATGGCATGATGTTTGGCGGACAAACTATTACTTGAGAGGGGCAACCAAAGTTCTCGTACGTTTTGCATCTTTTCGAGCCGTTCACCTGTCACAGCTTGATAAAAGATCTCATAAATTAGATTGGGAAAAACTCCTCAAATTCAGAAAGCCATTTAAAGTTGAAACGGTATGTCGAAAAAGCAAAATTTATCACTCTAAAGCAGCTTCTCAGCGGATTTCTAAAGCCATAAGTGACAAACTTGATGCAAAAGAAGATCCTAATTCAATGATATTGGTGAAGGCACGAATTGCTTCAGACCTCTGTACGATTAGCTTAGATAGCTCTGGAGAAGGCTTACATAAACGCGGTTATAAAACTGCAACTGGGAAAGCCCCAATTCGTGAAACGCTGGCCGCGCTATTTCTTCGTAAAATGAAGTTCAACGGCTCTCAAGTCGTTTATGACCCCATGTGTGGTTCAGGAACGATTGTTATTGAAGCAGCAGAAATTGCATTAGGTTTACCCGCTGGTAGACAAAGAAATTTTGCTTTTATGGAGCTACCCTCATTTAAAAAAAATGAATATAAAGAGCTGACAAAAGTTGAGCCCAAAAAAAACAAACTTAAATTTTATGGGTCTGACCGGGATGATGGCGCTATTTTAAATTCTATTAAGAATGCAAAAAAAGCAAATGTTGAGACAATCTGTCAATTCGAAACCAGTTCAATAAGTGGAGCAACACCTCCAACTCAAGAACCGGGTATTGTGTTAGTGAATCCCCCATATGGAAAACGCGTTGGAAATCGTAAAAGCCTATTCGCTTTGTATAGATCACTGGGTCAAACTTTGTCAGAAAAATTTGATGGTTGGCAAGTCGGTATTATCACAAGCGATCCAGGGCTTGCTAAAGCAACTGGGTTAAAGTTTTTGGATATTTCGAGCCCTGTGGATAATGGAGGGATCAAAGTACAGCTATACGAAACTAAAATTAATCATCCATAAATTTAACATTATCATCTAAGATCATTTCTTTTACTGGGTCAGGTATTTTAAGACCTTCGCGCACTTCTGCATCCAAAGAATACTCCAAATCGGCAACCTGGGAGAGACGATTTATCACAAAATCAATCTTGCTATGAGGGACAACTACTACCCCATCTCTATCTGCAACAATAACATCGCCACTTTCTATTTTCTGTCCACCTATATTAATAGGCAAACCTACAGTCGCTGGACCTTTTGTAAAAGGAGATGCCGGCGTTAACCCAGTACACCATGCTGGCAAACCTACTTCTACTAACCCAGCATAATCGCGCATAGGGCCATCTGTGACAAACCCCGCACCACCACAGTTTTTGAGCATACCCATCACTCTATCACCAGCGGCAGCGCAACCTTGGTGCCCAGAAACTGAAGCTACTAAAACATCATCTTCTTGAATGAAATTTAAAGCTGCCAATGTTCCCATGATATCCGCTGCATTATTGCCAGCAGTCACAGCTGCTCCAACAACAATACAATTTATGTCTCTTCCATCACCAACTGGTTTAATATCGATTGATAATGTTCCTTCCCCATCCAGAGCGTCCGTTACAAATCCAGTTGGTATATTCTCAAATGCTTTTAATTGTTTTTTTGAGGGTCTTTCCCAATTTTTTTTTATGGTCAGTGGCTTTGGTTCTTCAATCATTTTTAAGTCCTCACCTCTAAAGTTGCAGCGACTGCCGATTTCCAGTCTTTGTATCGCTGCTCCCTTAACTCGTCATCCATTCCAGGTTTAAATCGTTTTTCAAGTGACCAAGATTTAGCAAATTCACTTTGTTCAGGATAAAGGCCAACGCGCATCCCTGCTAGCCATGCCGCCCCCATAGCTGTGGTTTCTAAGGTTTCTGGCCTATCAACAGGAGCATCTAAAATATTTGACAAAAACTGCATCGTCCAATTGGAGGCTGACATGCCTCCATCCACACGCAAAACTCCGCCTTTTGCACCACTTTGCCAATCTGACATCATTGCCTCAAGCAGGTCACGTGTTTGAAAACCGACACTTTCTAAAGCAGCCCTGGAAAATTCAGCTGGACCAGAATTTCGTGTTAAACCATATACCGCACCCCGACACTCAGCATTCCAATAAGGGGCACCCAAGCCTGTAAATGCTGGCACTAGAATTAGGTTTTGACTGTTGTCTGATAATTTTGCCAAATCACCAGACTGAGAAGCATTGGACAAGATTTTCAATCCGTCCCTCAACCACTGAACAACAGCCCCTGCAATAAAAATAGATCCTTCAAGCGCATAAGTTATTTTACCATCAAGTTGGTAGCCAATAGTGGTTAACATTCTATTTTGCGAGGTGACCATTGTATTGCCAGTATTAAGCAACGCAAAACAACCTGTGCCATAAGTTGATTTCATCATTCCAGGCTCGAAACAAGCTTGACCTAGTGTTGCAGCATGTTGGTCCCCAGCCACACCCTTAATAGGGATAGATACCCCAAAAATTTCTGGTGATGTTAATCCAAAGTCTGCAGCACAGTCACACACTTCAGGTAACATTTCGATGGGGATATTTAACATATCACACATCTCTGTGCTCCAAGCACCGCTTCTAATATCATAGAGCATTGTCCTGGCAGCATTAGTTGCGTCAGTTACATGACTTTGACGTCCTGTAAGATGCCAAATCAGGTAACTGTCGACAGTCCCAAAGAGCAGATGACCCGCCTCTGCTCTTGATCTTACGCCTTCGACATTATCGAGGATCCATGCTAATTTTGTTGCAGAAAAGTAAGGGTCTAACAACAAACCCGTAGTGTCTGTAACTTTCTTTTCATACCCCTTGTTACGAAGCTCTTCACAATGAGACGCAGTCCTTCGATCCTGCCAAACGATCGCGTTATAGACAGGTTCACCCGTATTTTTATCCCAAACTAAGGTTGTTTCGCGCTGGTTTGTAATGCCAATGGCAGCAACTTTTTTTGGATCAATAGACGAACTATTGAGTGCTGATTTGCAAGTACCTATCGTGGTTTCTAGTAAATCTTGTGGATTATGCTCAACCCAACCGCTCTGAGGAAAATGCTGAGTAAATTCTTCTTGCGCTGATCCAATTATTTTGAGGTTTTCATTAAAAATAATTGACCGACTAGAAGTCGTGCCTTGATCGATTGCTAAAATAAAAGACATTGTCCCTCCAAAACTTAGTAAACTTAACGATAAAGAAAAATATCTTGCAAGGTTTATGATGTCTTTAGGTATTCACTTAGCCGTCTTTTATCTTGCTCCGACATTGTAAGGCCTAGCTTGGTACGCCTCCAAATAATATCGTCAGCTTCCATTACAAACTCATTCTTTCTTCGAGTGGATGAGCTACATCGCCCCTCAAACTCTCAGCACGAGGTTGCGAGCGCTGCTCGACGACTTATTCACAGACCGGCACTTTAACATTGCCAATCGCTGAAGTCTTTGACTAACCGCGTTCGCTGGCACCAAGTCCATCACCCGAACAGACTCGATCATTAACTGGCTCTCGACTGACCCGTTGGCGACGCCAGTCGGCTGCTAAACCGTCTGAACATTCACCAAGGTTCGACCCACAACACCTCCAGCATAGATCGAGGCTAACGCCCCATCCAAATCGCCAAGATTGATCTCGTTTGCTAGCTCGTCAAGATTACTGAGATGCCACTCCTCGGCTAATTTGACCCAGTTGCGCGTTTTATCAGCCAGCGGCAGTTCAACGC
>LUMI01000701.1_pt1 | contig 12914 bp, 17 predicted proteins | sample 729681 | NCBI WGS metagenome assembly LUMI01 (sample SAMN03860267, study PRJNA289734) | marine metagenome | biome: seawater column; feature: ocean; material: water; isolation source: Red Sea water column Station 34 - depth 10m | place: Saudi Arabia: Red Sea | collected 2011-10-15 | depth 10 m
CAACTGTGATATCTTTTCATGGACACCTCCAGAATCAAAAAAAGGAGTATACCCACTGACCAAATCAAATATTACACTTATGACATCAATTCAAGATTAATAAACAGTTTCAAGGCAGACCATTTGCTCTTTCTAAGATAGAAATAACTTGACGTAACGACTGAATCTAACTGTTTACAATGAGAATTACCTATCAAGATACTCGGAGAATCTCCATAGAATCCACGGAAGACAGGATGAGTTGTTTAAAGGTGAGCTGAACTGCCCTTTAATACTTGATCCTTAAGTTTAGGGAGAATTTTCAAATTTATAGCCTAAGGGGATCCCATGGGCAAAAAGAGATTCGTTCCAGAACCGAGCAATCCTTGACTTCGAGAAGTAGAAATTCGTTCATCTGAGGAAAAAACCATGGCATAATTCATTCTTCCTCATGAAGTGACTTAGCAAACTTATCATCCTTGGAGAAGAGATATAATGGTTTCAGGCCACATTCTGATCAGCATGTTCCTGCTGCACCTTATCCATGACTCTCGAGGGTGAAGAGAAGTATTCACCTGAGACTAAATTAAAAGGTGAACCAGAATATGGGGGCTGGATAAATGAACTCAAATTGGAAGAGTAGGATTTTGAATCCATTAAAGGGAGAGTGCTGATAAAACAACACTTTTCTGAGAGGAATAGGAAATAAACAGAACTTCATAATAATGAACCCTGTCTGGTTCCAAGATAGTTTTTTTCTAATTAACATTTTTGCCAGAGGTTTTGCAATTGGAGATTTCAACAAAAGAGGATGCAATCCTTATCATACTGAAGGAACTTGATGCGAGTCATGAGAAAGTGATAAGGATGTGGCGACTGATGCAGTCATTGAATTGAAGAATGAAGGAATACGTGAGTTCATCAAATTGATTGTTTCAACTGGTATTTTTGGAGATAAGGACAAGAATTTCACAGATAATTTTGTTCAATCATCAAACTCTGAATTTCTAGATGATTTCATGAAAAAATTCATTGGATCAAACTAATCATGACGACCTCCAAATTACCTCCAATGAAATCAAATCAGATATTAATCATCACGAGCATCATCATACTAATGATTGGAGGATTTTATTATACGATGTCTCCCTATCAAAATTGTATCAGAGCTATAGACAAAAGAATTGAAGACGTGAGAAACCAACTCGCAACAGAGACTGATGTTACAAAAAGGGATGAACTAGAACTTGAAAATAAAAATCTGATAAGTCAAAAAAAATCTGAATGTTCAGACCAATTCAGTTGGTAAAAGACTGGATTAGAAAACTAGTATGTGGCTGAGGTTCGCAATTTTTGGAGCAGTAATCCTAATCGTGGTTTGGATAGTAACAAAACCATGGAGGGACAAACATAATGTCAGAATTGAATACCGACCATTATTCTTAAAATTTTTCCGGCTGATATTTCGTTTTATCTCTCCATTTGTTCTGATTAGATGGCTTCTTAGAATGATAAAATATTTGAGATGAATGGGGACAAAACATTAAAACTTCTTGTAGTATTAATAAATTAAAAGAATGATGATCAGATCTTATGCGAGTCTTTTGAGAAATAAGACCAATGTTTAATGCTATTAAATTTCACCAAATCGACTCGCATGCGATAATATTAATTATAAAATAAACATATTAAAAAAGGATCAATTTAAAAATGGAATACATCTATCACTTTGCACATATCGGTTTAGAGACATGGGAGAAAGAACCCATCAAGGTCATCCTTGGATTTGAGATCTGGTTTCTAGTTTGTCTTCTCGTTGCATGGGGAATCGCATCATGGAGATTGAAGGTCAAAACAACAAGACAGGCTTCATAAAATTTATTCCTTTCGATGAGTCCCTGCACCAAAAACTGTTCTTTGAATACCTCAACCAATATTTGTGAAGGTTGTGGAAGAACACTTGATGAGATTATTGAATGGACCCGAATGACAGATGAAGAAAAACAACAAGTGATGAAAAGATTGTCAGAAACTCAAATTATCTCTTCAAAATGATATGGATTTATCGTATCTGATGAGGAAATTTAAATGAGTTTTGTTTTATTCTCCACTGACACAAAATCACCATTTTCGTAATATCCATTGACTTCACCAGTCTCTAAAGTCCCAACTACATCCCAAGGTTTATTGTCCTTCCACATCCCTTTTGCGATATTTCCGTCTGGAAATTTATACTCCCCTTCACCCTCAATTCTTCCTTCAACGAATTCTCCCTGATAACTCCCACCATCAGGGAAATTACAAATTCCTTTACCATCAAACTCTCCATCTTTAAATTCACCTCTATAGGTTTGACCATCTAAATCAGACCACTCACCAAATCCATTTTCTTCACCATTTTTATATTCCCCCAAGTATTCTCGACCATCAGGATGATTTGTTTTTCCAATTCCTTCTTGAACTCCATTTTTCCAATCACCTTCGTATTTTTTTTGATCAGACCAAATGAATATTCCCTTCCCATGAAATTTCCCTTTTGACCATTGACCGTGATAGTTCGATCCATCTGGATGTGACCAGATGCCTGAACCTTCTCTTAACCCATCAACAAAGTTTCCCGAGAATTCTCCACCGTCTGGATAAGAATAAACTCCTGCACCATTTTCTTTTCCATCTGACCATTGTCCTTTGTACTCTTCTCCGTTGGGATGAGTCCATACTCCATATCCATTAGGCAATTCATTTTCTAGTTCTCCAACATAAACAGATTTATCAGAAAAAATAACTTTCCCACTAGAACTGGATTTGTTCATAAAGTTTTTCTTGAATCAAAAACTGAAACCAAAATTAAAAAAAAATAGATTTGTAGGAGAATATTTATCAACTTTTGCTTCAAAATCTTCCTGACACGATAGATTGCATTCATAATTTCCCTCTAGTTCATAATCAACTGACGGTTCATCAGAAATAATTTTTACAAAATTCAAACTACTGAATAAACCATTAGTATAGAACCAATTAAGACCCAAACCAAAATTATATCCATTCTCTGGATACATTACTGTATAAACTCCTTTTCTTTGGTCATTACTGTTATCTATAATCAATGATTTTGCCTCCCAATCTCTATAAATTAATCCTGTTTGAAAAGATAATTCATCCAAAATGTCGGTTAGATAATATCTCAAATTTGCATATACTGTTCTAGTATCAAAATCTGAATCCTCTCGATTTGAATTGCCATTTGTATTTCTCGACATAGTCCCTTTTATTGTCTGTTGTTCGAGATTAAACCATAAATTATTTTTCAATTTATAACTCAGACCTAATCCTGAGCCTAGATTTGAAAGAATGATTGCCTGAATTTGAAAATTGGTTTTATTTAAAATATTTTTGTTTGTCTCCGAAAAGACATTGTTTGAATAAAATATCAATATATACATACAAACCAGTATTTTAATCATTATTTGAAACATTTTATTTTTATGATCAACCTTCATGCATTCATCTCATTTTTTATTTTTGAATAAAAGGCAATGGTTTCTTTTCATTGATTAATGATTTGCTTTAATGAAAGCATGATTTCATCGGGATTTACTGTTCCAGTTTGAAAAGGTTTCTGAATGGTAACAAATGCTGATAAACATCCAATCAAAGTCGATTGGATCATATCACAACCACTTATCAAACCAATGGATATTCCGGTTAACAAACTATCACCTCCTCCAACCGTATCTTTAGGTTTAACATTCCTAGGAACGGGAATTTGAATTATTTCTTTTTCAGAAAAAACCAAACACCCCTTTGACTCCTGGGAGATCACAATCTTTTTATAGAAACCTTCATCAATTTTTTTTTGAATGATGGGTTGAACCGAATCACCTTCGATGAACAATCCCTTCTGTATTGCCTCATGAATGTTGGTCTTCAAAAACGTATTTGAATATTCGACCTCCTTATTCCGGCAATCACTTATAAAATCCACATTGTTGGCATCAATCACCTCCTGCAAGTTTTTTGGAAATGAGTTCTGATGCAACCCTTTTGTTATTTGTTGATTGATGATGACCAAATCATAATCATTTATATTCTTTTTTAAAGCGTGAATAAGTTTATCTTCTGTATCATTTAGGAGACTATTATTGACTCCGAAATCCATTCTGTTTATTTCATTTCCATTCAGTACCGGTTTTGAATAGGTGTGTGTATTCCAATCAACATTCTGTATCAATAAGTTCTTTGTATTACAATTGATTTGATTCAACTGCCTGGAGAGTTCGTTTCCAAAAGGATCATTTCCTATGACACCATAGACATCAACATTTCCAACACCTAGTGATTTAAGATTGTTTACGATATTTGCCGCCCCACCAGGAAAGTAATTTTGCTTTTCAACATGATTCACGGGCAATCCTGTTTCCAGTGAAAGAGCATTAAAACTGCTATTGATAAACCAATAGGCATCTAGACAAAAATCACCTATCACAGCAACTTTTTTTGATGTTATTTTAGAAAAAACATCTTTTAAATCATTAGTTGATAATTTATGATAAATGTTCATTACCTGAGACGATTCATGTTCCAAAAGCCATACTTGACTCTGATCTCAAAATGTAAGGCACTGATGCAATCTCCAATTGTCCTTCATTAAAAAAGTAGAGAAGGGGATCTGCATCTGGGAATGTATGCGAATTAAAGTTTTATTAAAGTGGTTCCATGCTACCAGTCAATAAAGATTTATTGGCACTGCAGATGAAAAAGGAACGATTAACCCTGAATAAGCAATTGGATTGGCTTAGAGCGAGAACCAACCAAAACCGCTTGGAAAGACTGAAAAAAATAAATGATGAAAACGAAGGGAAGGAAAAACCTGAATCCTCAGATTTCAATTGAAGGTGATATCGAAAACAAGATTGTGGGTGATGAATCCGTCCCCGTCTTGGGGTAATCTGATGGTTTTGCCGTTATCGAGGGAAAGGCTGTAGGAGTTGATTTCATAGGAAAGTTTGATGCCGAAGGATGGCTTTTCCCTTGATTCAAGAGCGAAGGAGTAGCCCCAGTAGATGTTTTTCAGATAACCTCCGTAACGCCGGTTGTCATCATAAAAATGGAAATGGTTTTTAAAGACAATCAGGTCATCGATGAAGTTGAAATTATAACCTGCATATCCATGAATTCCTCCCCAGGCATTGATTCTCAGTTCAGGACCGATGCCGATGATTTCCGCATAATAACTCGAACTGGTTAGGGAGTGTTTGGTCACCAGTCCACGGAATTCAGGACTGAGCACACTCAGGTCCCAATCCGGCCTCCAACCGGCAATGAAATTTGCTTTTTCGGATGATATTGATTCTTTGGCAGTGAGATCTGAGTCTAGTCTGGAAAAATCAAATGTGTCACTTTTCCGGGAGATCCTGGAAAATCCCCCGCCAAAAAAATAGAGCTCTTCTGCCAATGCGGAACCCGCAAAGAAAATCAGAATGATCCAAATGAAATTTTTCATGATTTACCATTATTCATCATCTTCATCGGTAAATCGTTTGAAAACTTGAGGAGATGCAGCAGGATTCAAGCAACCGCGGTGAAGATTTATAGAAGACCGGCTCCTTGATGTCTGATGGGCGTATTCTGTGTTGGGCCAGATGAAGGTTTGATTTTCTCGACTTCAGAGCTGGTTTTTTATCATTTCATCCATTTCCCTTGAACCAACTCCTGATATCAGTCGATTTCAGATTCATGGATCAATTCCTCCATTCTCCGGATCAATCCCAAAATCCTGTTGGAACGTGAATCCTTTTTCTGGTCGAGGGCATATTTCAGTTCCACAAGGTGGTTATAAACGGCATTGAACTCTCGTTGTACTTCTCTTTCGTTGTCTAGAATCATTTCCAGTTATTTTTTTAGGGTGAATCCTATTGATTTAGGTTTTTAATCGCGGTTGTCTTCACACAGGGGTGGTAGACGGACGGGTTCTCCACAAGGCCATAAGGTAGGAAAGCAGTCCCACAAAAACCGTGATGCAGATGATTTTCAGCACCAGATCGTAGCCCCCCCATTCCCATATTTTTGCCGCAAGCAAGGGGGAAAGGGCAAAACCGCTCATGAAGCAAAGGGCGATGGCCCCGCTGATGGCACCAAAATTTTCCTTCCCCAAAAGCCCGGCAGTGACCACAGGGCGGGTGATGCTGGTGACACCGTAACCCGCCCCGTGGAGGATGACAAACAGGAATACCAGTTCCTGACGGGCTCCGGCATAAATCAATGCGCCTATTCCGAGCAGCATACTGATGAAGGTCGTTGCACAGACGGTATACATCGAAACATGCCTTTCGGCAAAAATCATTACCACCCTCCCTACCACCTGCATCGGACCAATCAGTGATGCTGCCGTGATCGCCATTGCACTGGGAATGCTTCTTTCGGCCAAAAGTGGAAGTAGGTGATTGATCAACAGACCATGCCCGACCGAAATGCTGGTAAAACTCATGGCCAGAAGCCAAAAAACCGGGCCTGAAAGAATTTGCCTGAGGCTCAGGTTCGCTTCCTTCTTTGGTTTTGGAGATGGTTTGAAATCGGAAACCGGTTGCTCGGAACGGGTACCTAAGACAAAAAGAGGAACTGCAACGGCGATGATCAGAAAAGCAAAGGTCGCGGTAGATCCTCGCCAGCCATACCATTCCGCAACGATGTTGGCAGTAGGAAAGGAAACACTTCCTGCAAATCCGGCGACAAGGGTGATCATGGTAATCGACTTCTTCGCCTCCATTCCACGGGTGCGGGTAACGAAAGCAAAGCAGGGTTCATAGAGGCATCCGGCCATCATGAACCCGATCACCAGCCAGAGTCCAAAAAAGGTCCAGTAGGATTCTACCCAACTCAAAGAAGCTACGGCCAATCCGCCGAAAAAAGCCGAAGCAGTCAGCAGCGTTCTGCCATAACCAAGATCGATCAATCGCCCTGCCAGGGGGGCCGTAAGCGCGGAAACAATGAGTGCCGTGGTGAAGGTGGCGGAAATTTCGGTTTTGCTCCAGCCGAGGTCGTTTTCCCATTGGAGGATCAAGGCCGGGAAACTATAGAACATTCCCGCCCAGACCAGGGTCTCAGCAATCGCGAGGTACCAGATCGAACGTTGGTTCATGGACAACGAGGTTTCCGGAAAACAGTTGGAAGCAAAGATTACCGGAAAACCGTGGTTTCCGTCCAGCGGCCCTGACGAGCCTTAGCCCAATAAGCCGAAAGAAAGCCCCAACAGGCAAGCTCCGGTGAAAGCAAAGCCGAGATAAGCAAGAAAAACCTGAGGTCTGGCCAGGGCCCAGACTGCGATGGCCGCAGGAATGCTGGAAACCCCGCCGGCCAGCAGAAAGGCCATCCCTGCTCCGGGGGCCATTCCCTGCTCCATCAAACCGGCGACCAGAGGAAGTGCGGCATATCCATTGAGATAGGCCGGAATCCCGACAACCGAGGCCAGCATCACGCTACCCCACCCCCCTTCACCAACCAGGTTGCCGACGGTTTCTGCAGGAATGTAAGAAAGCATCAGACTTTCCAGGAAAAAGGCGATTGCCATCCATTTTCCGAGAAAAACAAGATTATCCAGGGCATTGGCGGAAAAACGGGTTCTTCTTTCCTGCTCAAACCAAAATTTCCACACCACCTGTTTCGGGTTACGGATGACGCTGCCGCCGCATCCTCCAGTACCGACTCCCTCGCGCAACGGATTACTGAAGGCTCCGTTGCGGATCAGGAAATAGGTCCCGTATCCTCCTAGCATGCCGACGGCCACGGCAGAAAAGGTTTTGAACAGGGCAAACTTCATCCCCAGGGTGCCCGCGGTGAGAAAAAACATCGAAGGATCCATCAATGGGGAGGAAAGCCAAAAGGCCATTACCGGCGCCAAGGGAACCCCCATGCTTAAAAGGGCCGCGATCAATGGTATCACCCCGCAGGAACAAAATGGAGAAAGCCCTCCCATCAATGCGGCAAAGAAGATCATCAGCGTCTCTTTTCCCTGAAATGCCCGTGCGATCAGATTATCCGCGCCGGTGGCTTTGGCGTATGCTGTCAGTCCGATGGAAACAAGCAGGTAGGGAGAAAGCCCGATCAACTGATCGATGATGAAATTCAAACTCTCTCCTGCCTGGGATGAATCCAGCCAGGCCAGCAGGATCATCGCCGTCACCAGGACCAATTCCACTTTCCATTTACCCAGTCGGTTCAATCCTTCGTCAAGTACCTGGGCTTTCACATTCATTCCAAAAACACTCATCGCTCAACCTTTCCAAAAAGTTTCCTGTTTAACACATCATGCCGCATCACATTCCGTTTTGGTGTTATCCGATTCTCTTAAACTGAAACTGCAGCACTCCTCCAGGAGAAAATCCGAAACCTCATGCAAACGATCAAAGTTGATGCTGCACCAGAGATTGGTTTTTTCCCGTTTCTGCATCAGCAGGCCAACCCCTTTGAGATGCTTGAGATGATGGGTCAGCGTCGATGCAGGAATCTTCAACTGCCTCTGGATGCTGCCCACCGGGACTCCTGAAGGTCCTGCCTTGACAAGATACCTGACCACTTCCAACCGGGTCGGATTGCCTAACTGGGCCAATGTTTCTGCAGCGTCTTCTAATTTCATTTTCTCTGTATTTAAATATTTCTAGTATAATCGAAATAATAGTTGTTACAAGTTTTTTTGTCTCTCTTTTTGGTTCAATTGAGGTAGGAATGGGTGATGAGTTGTTCACCAGGCCAACCGGCATCTGAACTTTGGTTTTTCGCATTTCTTTCACGAGCCAGGGTAGTTCCCTGCTCAATCACATCGGCGATCACCTCCTCACCCTCAACCATCCCCTGGTCATCTTCATAACCCAGTTCGTCTACCGAAAGCTGATCCATGACGATGTTTTCCAGATTATCCAGCAGGGTTCCCATGCCGAGGTCGAATCTCCAGTCGGGGTTTTCGAACCAGACACCATCGGCAAGCATCGAGAGAAAGACCACCCGGTAAGGATCAATGCCTTTGTATATGTGGATCAGCAAATACACCTTCCTGAAGATCAACATAGGCGTATATATCGAAATGAGAAACATAGGATTCCTGTTGTTCGGTCAACTTCTGATAAATCTCCAGACCTTTTTCATTGGTGATGTAATAATCATCTTCTCCCACCTCGATCCATCCCTGTTTTTCCATTTCCTTCAGAGTCGGTTCCAGTTGATCCTCATCTTTGGAAGCCAGCGAAAGATGAAAACGTCGTGAGTTCACTTCTTCCATTTCACGTTCGACGGCATCCCGGGCACGTTCAGCCTCTTTCAGGTCGTTTTTCGCGTCATGCAGAGCGTCTTCCTCTTCAACAGACTTAAAAAACCCTTTTTTCAAAGAATCCACCTGTGCCTGCAGTTCGATCAGCGTTTTTTCCAAATCCTGTTTCTCCGCATGCAGTTGGTCAAATGCCATCATCCAATCGAGCAAGAGCAGCATCCGCAATTCAACCCGGGATGCTTCATCGAGGGAAGGACGCTGATTGGGATTGGTACTATCTTGTTCCATATTCAATCAATCAGGGGAAATTGGTTGTATTTTGATTGTAAAACTGATAATTCTCATAGACTTGCAAACATTTACGTGTTTGCTCAGTTGTTTGATACTAGCAAATCGCATAGACATGGATAAGTCATAAACCGTATGGAGGCGGAATAAAGTGTCGGATCAAAACAATCGTGAGTATGAACTGAACATCAACGGAAACCGTTTTCAGATTTCGAGTAACTGCGGTGAGGAGCATATTCGGAAAGTGGAACGTTTTCTTGATGAACAGATTTCAGAAGTCAACCGTCAGACCAATGCTTATGGTCCTACGAACCTGGCTTTCCTGGTGGCCTTGAACCTCGCGGATGAACTCTTGAATCTGCGTGGAAGATTGAGCCGTTATGAAGAAGTGGAAGAAGGGTTGTCCCGTCTTTGTGAAAGGCTCGAAAATGTGCTTTCAAGCCCCGCAAACTCGGACCAGAATGGAATGGCCTTACCGGATTTGAGTTCCCGTTTCTGAACTTTGAGTGCTTCTGACGGGGGCCTGATCCATGCATTTTGTGCAGGGATCAGTTCAGGAAAATTCCTGCGGTGTTCGTGATGTTAAACTTTTGCTACCTTATATTTTCTGACAGGGGTTGGTCCCTGAAGAAGGTGTGCAAGCCTTCCATGCTGAAGGAAGCCTGAATTCTTCATACATTTCCCCACCTATTGGGCGAGGTACCAAAAGCCCTCTTTTACACACGGCATTGCGGGAATTATCCGGATCAGGGAAGATCCTGAATTTGATTTCCCGCCTCCAATATTTCATTTCCTACCACCATTCGGTCATTCGACTTATCCAAACGTTTGAGACAGGAACTATTTTCAGAACTGCATCAGGATGAGGCGTGTAAACCGGTGGTTTCCTCTCTGGATGGTTGCGTTTCTTTTGATTTTTGCTGCCGCCTGGGTTTTCACCGGAAAATACATTTATGAAACCGCAGCCTATGTCGACCAGGGATGCTGGGGCAATTTAAGCAATCGGCCTGAAGAATTTCACCCGCGTTACTGGGGAATTGAAACTGGACATGACCTTTCCCCATGGTGGTTCAAGGACTACCGGGAAATGGAGTTGATTCAGGAAAAGGAGGATCTCCGCATCAGTGCCTGGATCCGAGAAGGGGAAACAGGGGCTCCATGGATCCTTTTTGTCCATGGCCTGGGAAGCTGTAAAAACAGCCACACCGTGTTGCTTCCTGCAGCCATGATGGTCCATGAAGGTTACTCGGTGATGTTGCTGGATCTTCGTGAACATGGTGCTTCTTCAAAGATCGATTTGCTTCATACTGCCGGACAGGAAGAGTTGCAGGATGTGCTGAGCGGCTGGCGCTGGATTCATGAAGTGAAAGGAATCGCCGCAGAGAAAATCGGGGTTTACGGGGTTTCACTCGGTGCAGGAGCGGTTGCACTGGCCTTTGCCGAAGAACCCAGAATGGGGGCGATATGGCTCGATTCTCCCTTTGCCGACATGGAAAAAATCGTCCGAAGTGAATTGCTGCGTTTGGGGTACCCAGCATTTCTGTCCGGAGGAGCCAAGATGGCTGGCCAACTTTTCGGGGGTATCGACATCATGGAAAGATCGCCTCTCGAGGGGGCAGGGGCGATCGGCAACCGGCACCTTTTCATTGCCCATGGAAAACAGGATGAGCGGGTCCCTCCGGTTCACGGACAAATGATGTGTGACACTGCAAAAAAATCCCTGAAGCCCCAGGGCTCGGTAGAATGCTGGCAGACCCGGGGGAAAATCTCGGTCGATGAAGGCAGAAAAATCACCGGCCATGCTGTGGGAATGCTCACCGAAATGGAAGATTGGAACCTGCGGATGAAGGAATTTTTCGGCAGGACCCTCCAACTGAAGCCCTAATGCCCTTGATGTAGCTCGATGACCGACTCATCTCCACAGACATCGCAGCCTCTGCTGCAGGAATTTTTGAATCTGCTCCGAGAAAAGAAATACTCGGAAAACAGTCTGCAAAGTCACCGCCTTGACCTGCAGAAATACCTCGACTGGCTTGGAGATGGAGGAGAAGTCCGCTTGGAACAGCTTCAGGTTCTCAAACCGGCAGACATCCAGGATTATGTTGAATACCTTTATCAGGATTACAAACCGAGCACCATTGCCCGCCATCTTTCTTCCCTAAAGCTTTTTCTGAACGATCTTGAACTGAGCGGGAAAATCCGGACCAATCCGGTCCACCGTGTGCGTTACCCGGAAGTGATCGCCGATGCTCCACAGACCCTTTCGGCAGATGAAGTGATCAAACTGCTGGAGACGCCCGATCCGGCGCATTATCTCGGCCTTCGAGACCGTGCGATCCTGGAACTGCTCTATTCCAGCGGGCTGAAGGTCAAGGAACTTTTGAATATGAATGTCGAGGACCTCTTTCTCAACATGAGTTTTCTCAAAGTGCGGGGGAAACGTGAACGGATGGTGCCGATGACGGACAAAGCTGTGGAAGCCCTGGAGGAATACCTGCAAAGTGCCAGGGAGCAGAGGCTGCTCAATAAATCCGATCCCTGTCTTTTTCCCGGACGCAACGGCACCCGCATGAGCCGAATGGGATTTTGGGTGATGATCCGTAAACACGCAAAAAAAGCCGGAATCGAGAATCCCATCAATGGCAGAATCCTCAGACATTCTTTTGCCGCGCACCTGTTGGAAAACGGAATGGATCTTCCGGATATCCAGGACCTTTTCGGTTATGTCAGTCTTGATTCAACCCTGCAGTATGCCCACATCAACCGGCCTGATTACTTCGAGGTCTTCCAACGGTGTCATCCGATGGGCAAAGATTATCCGTTCAACGAAGAAAAGGAAGCAACCGAGGATCACGATCTTGAGGAACAGGAAGTAAGTTCCGGTTTGAAAAGTGAGGATTAGCCTTCCGGAAGTTATTGTTTCTCCAGGATTCCAGCCAGATAAGCCGCAGCTCCTGCGGCACAGACACCACGGAAGGCAAGGCATTTGATCTGCCCCAGCCGGGTTCCATCAGGCGCGTAGACATAGGACCAGAATGTGGTCCAGTCATAGAACGCCAACAATTTACCTTCCACATCGTAAAGCCTGCGGTTCGAAGCCCGTCCAGTCCATTCGTTTTTTTCATCTTTCCTGACAACAAACAGTTCGAATCCGGATTGGGTCTTAACGAAACTGACCCGGCCTTTCGCTGTTCCGTCCAGTTCCATCAACTCGACGTAGTCAATGTAAATATGAGCCAATCCGACTGGGCTGTTTTTCGGTCCGAGAATCTGACTTTTCAGCGGAAGCGCGGATCCACTTGCAGGCAAACCCGCAATGAATATAAGAACCATCCAAAATGCGATTCGGACTGAATTATTCTTCATGGGATGGAGGGATTTTGAATCC
>LUMI01000626.1_pt1 | contig 12902 bp, 13 predicted proteins | sample 729681 | NCBI WGS metagenome assembly LUMI01 (sample SAMN03860267, study PRJNA289734) | marine metagenome | biome: seawater column; feature: ocean; material: water; isolation source: Red Sea water column Station 34 - depth 10m | place: Saudi Arabia: Red Sea | collected 2011-10-15 | depth 10 m
CCCATGTTGCTTAATCCTTTCTGCAAGCAGTTCCGCATACTTACTTGGATGCCACACCATGAAGGCGGCTCCGAAGCAGGCCGAAAAAATGGCTTCTGGCTCCGTCACCCCAACTTCAGTGCCTGCCACCTTAGCGGTATATCCGCTAATAAAATGATACATGGCCTGTTCGGAAGTCAATCGACTAACCGGGGGCAAGACCCCGAAGGCATCACAGGTCAGAAACAGGATGTTATCCGGGTGTCCTCCAAGGCAAGGAACCAATGAATTCTCAATGTATTCAATAGGATATGAAGCCCGTGTGTTTTCAGTCACCGAGGAGTCTGTATAATCAACCCTTCTGGATTGGGAATCGAAAACCACGTTCTCAAGGACGGTTCCGTAGCGGATCGCATGGAAGATATCCGGCTCTTTTTCCTCACTGAGATCAATGCATTTGGCATAACATCCTCCCTCAATGTTAAAGATTCCATCATCGGTCCAGCAGTGTTCATCATCCCCAATCAGGCTTCGGTTCGGGTCTGCAGAAAGGGTCGTCTTCCCTGTTCCGGAAAGTCCAAAAAATAACGAAACGTCCCCTTTCTTTCCAACATTTGCTGAACTATGCATGGATAAGATTCCCTTTTTGGGCATGATGTAGTTCATGATGGTAAAGACCCCTTTTTTCATCTCTCCGGCATATTCCGTTCCGAGAATAACAAACTCCCCTCGGGCAAAACTGAGGTCCACACTGGTCCTGGAGGTCATGTATTTGGTATGCGGATTTGCCGGAAATTTACCTGCATTGAAAATGACGTAATCCGGCTTTCCAAATTCCTCAAGCTGCGCATCATCAGGCCGGATGAGCATATTGTGCATGAACAAAGCATGATAGGGACGGCTGGCAACAACTCTGACCTTGATGCGGTATTTCGGATCCCACCCTGCAAAACCATCGGTGATGTAGAGTCGGTCACAAATATTCAGGTAATCGATTGCCCTTTCCCGGACAATCAAAAAAGTGTCTTCATCAATCCCGATATTGACATCGCCCCACCATATGTCATCGATGAATTCAGGAGTGGTAACGATTCGCTTGTCTTTAGGGCTTCTTCCTGTTTTTTCTGAAGAAGAAACGATCAGGGCTCCTGTATCGGATACTGCGGAATCTGTTTCGTATAAAAGTGCTTCTTCATAGAGAATGGCGGGACTTGCGTTGCGAAGAATAGTCTGACAATGAATCCCATAGGGGGTGAGCAGGTTTGGAGCAGATTCTTTCATTTTTCCTCTAAGAGTTTTTTGATTTAGAGATTCCCCGAAATTGAAAAACCTCATGGACGAACAAAACTTGTTCTAAAACTGAACGCCCTGTGAATTGTGAATGGATTTGGTTACTTGATCAGCACCTCCTCACTACTATAAATTGCTTTCCGAAAATGACAATCCTTCGGCTTCATCTTCATAGGTCACTGACAAAACTTCTTCCGCCGAGGTGAATCCTTGACATACTTTATCCGTGCCATCCATCTTCAACGTTTTCATTCCCTCCAGGATGGCCTGTTGCTTGATGGCCTGAGCATCACTGTTGGTCATAATCACATTTTTTACCCGTTCATTCATCACCAGTAGTTCATGAATTCCGATTCTGCCGCGATACCCGGTTCCCCTGCAATTGTTACAACCCTGACCCTTGTAGAGATTGACAGGATTTGAAGCGTTTTCCTGTATTCCCAATTCACGAAGTTCTTCAGGATGTGCTTCATAAGGCGTTCTGCAATCAGGACAGATTCTTCGAACGAGCCGTTGGGAAAGAATGCCAATGATGGTGGAAGTGACCAGAAAAGGTTCGATGCCCATGTCGATCAGACGGGTTACGGTTGCAGGAGCACTGTTGGTATGGACGGTACTGAATACCAAGTGTCCTGTTAAAGCGGCCTGAATCGCAATCTGCGCCGTTTCAGAATCGCGCATCTCACCGACCATGATGACATCCGGATCCTGCCTTAATACGGAACGCAGTGAATGGGCGAAGGTCAACCCAAGTTTCGGGTTTACTTCAATCTGGCTATAGCCCGAAAGTTTATATTCCACAGGTTCTTCGATGGTTATCACATTCCGTGAACGGTGATCGATGCAGGCCAGGGTGGCATAGAGTGTTGTTGTTTTTCCGCTTCCAGTGGGGCCGGTTACAAGGATGATCCCCCCACTCCGCTGAATCATTTTTTCATAAGGCAACATTACTTCAGGAAACAGTCCAAGGTGTTCCAGTTTCATCAGTTTTTCATCCTGATAAAGCAATCGCATCACGATTTTTTCACCATGAACCGTCGGAATCGTAGAAACTCGGATATCGATTTTTTTTCCTGCGATCAGAACCATCGATCGTCCATCCTGGGGCAATCCTTTCTGGGCGATGTCCAACCTTGACATAACCTTGATGCGGTTCACCACGGTTACATGGACTTGTCGGGGAATGACTGTGATCTGATGCAGCATTCCGTCGATTCGATAACGAACCTGGGTTTCTCCAGGAGCAGGATCGATGTGGATATCGCTCGCTTCTTCCTTTGCTGCCTGCCAGAGAAGACTATTGACCAGACGCTTGACCGGTTCCTCATCCGTGGCTTCAAGTAAATCCTCCGGCTCTTCAATGCCCATGATGTTCTCGAATTCCTCAACGTTATCGAGTTGGTCCACGGCATCTTCTGTGGAAGCGCTGGATTCGTCATAACTCCGATTGATTAAATCCAAAAGGGCTTGAGGGGTGGTAACCAGTGCCTGCACATGACATTTACAACGCCGTCCCAAATCATCCAGAGCCTGGGATTCGGCAGGATCATCCACGGCAACTTCTAGAACTCCTTTTTTCCATCGTACCGGGAAAAACATAAAGCGCTTGGCATAACGGATTGGGATCATTGAAGTGAATTCTTTGGCCGCAGGAGCTTCATCAATGTTTTCCTGGAACTCTAAATCGTAATATTCTGCCAAGGCCTGTTGATAAACCAATTCGTTGGTAAGCTTATATTTTAGTAATAACTCCTTAAGCTTTTTCAGGTCACGCCTGTAAGCGAGAAGTTGTTCATGCAGGTTTTCCAGACCAGCAGCATCGACCTCAAATCGACTCACGAGCACTTCAACCACCGGATGATAAGCTTCAAACTCCAGCATACTCATCTAATTTTGGATCTACTTACGTATTTTTTGTTAATCCTGAATCTTTGTGACTGAGATTCACAATCAGCACTTGATTAAGGAATGGTTTGGAATAACACTAGATAAAAAATATTCTGACCCAATATTCATTAAATACTTAGAATCTTAACCAAACTGGTTATTGAAATCATCAGGCATTTTTTTCTGACAATCATTTTATTTATTCAACAGATCTTTTACTTTGATTAAACCTAAGTTCCCACACCGAGCATGATCACAAATAGCCCGGCAAGAATTGTTCAAAATGAAGTGGGAAGCCCCGAACAGAAAAATCTGCAGATCCGGCCCGAAGAAATTCTTAAAAACATTGGTCCAGAAATGGATCTCCTGGAAAAGTTCATCATTCACGATATCGATACTGATGTCGAATTATTGAATACCGTCTCCCATCACATCCTTCTTGCGGGAGGCAAACGCCTCCGCCCGGCTTTGGTCTTGTTGGCCTCATCGCTGTTTGAATCGATTGGAGAATCTCCACTCAGAGTAGCACAGGTGGTGGAATACCTTCACACCGCAACCTTGCTTCATGATGATGTCGTCGATGGGGCAGAGACCCGTCGAGCCCAGAAAGCCGCACGCCAGATATGGGGGAATGAAGCCAGTGTCCTCAGTGGCGATTATTTGCTTTCCAAAGCATTCCATATGCTCACCACCCTGAGAAATCTGGAATTGCTTCAAATCATGTCAAGGACGACAACCCTGATGGCGGAAGGTGAAATTCTCCAGTTGACAAGAGAAATTGGATCAGAAGATGAGGACGTCTATCTAAGGATCATTTACCTGAAAACGGCATGCCTATTCGGAAGTGCTGCTCAGGCAGGAGCCGTTTTGGCAAAGGCTCCTCCAGAATTATCTGAGGCTCTCAAACGTTATGGTGAAGCGCTGGGTATGGCGTTTCAAATTGTGGACGATGCTTTGGATTATGTGGAAAGTCCGAAAACGGGGAAAAATCATGGAACGGATCTGATGGAAAGGAAAATGACCCTCCCATTGATTCACCTCATCCATAACTGTAAGGCGGATGAGAAAAGTTTTCTTTTGGATCTGATCAAAGAAAAACAAATTGGCTCGGAGCAATTGAAAGAAGTGACTCAAATGATCCTGCGATACGAATCCATCGAGTATAGCCTCGGTAGAGCAGGGGATTATATCGCTTCAGCCCTGCAGGAAACGGAACAACTACCTCAAGGTCCTGCCCGAGATTCTTTAGAAAAACTTGCGCGTTACGTTCTTAGCCGAAGTCACTAAAACCTTAAAATGCCTTTCAGGCAATCTTAATTCTAACTGGAAAATTTTGAATCATTCCGCGGTTACCTGATCCGTTTTTGCTGGAATTGAATGCTTTCCGTAAAGTTCCTTCCAGCGCGCAGCCCGTCTTGAAGCTTCATTCAGGGAAGTCATGACGTCCTTCAACTGAAGAGGTTTTTCAAAGTAATCGTATGCCCCCCCTTTCATGCACTGAATCACATGGGGCAAGGTACTGTGCGCCGTCATGATGTAGATCTGCATCAACGAATTCATTTCCTTGATCTGATGCAGTAACTCAATCCCGTTCATTTCTGCCATCATGATGTCGGAAATCACCACATGAAAAAAACTGCGCTGAAGAATCGATAGCGCTTCTTCACCACTTTTAGCGGTACTGACACGATAGCCTTCTTTTTCCAGTGCTTTACTCAGTACGAGTCGAATGTTCTCGTCATCATCGACAACCAGTACACTTAATTCACTTTTTGAAGCTTTGTTCATGCATCCTGTTTGAGAAGTTGTTTATGATCCTTTTCGCAAGGATTTTAAATGGGAAACCCGATCCTCCGCAGTCATGGCACTGTTGCCCACCAGGCACGCATCACATGGAATTTCCATAAGACGCTGGACATGATAGGGTTCATCAATGCAGCTCGCGCTAATCAGGATCTTTCCCGGCTGTTCTTTCCATTCCCTGATTTCTTCATACTTGTCCCACCAGTCCAAAGTCACTTCGACACTGCCCTGCTGGTAAGTTTTCGAAGGTTCTTCAGGAATCGCCGCAATCGGACGGTTGTTGATCATTAAAATCTTTGGATTGGCTTCCAGTGCTCTCGGCAGTTCCTCTTCCAGAGAACACTCCACGACGGGTTCCAGTTGCCATCGATGACAATGTTCCATCATCTCCTTCAATTCTTTCTGATCAAAATAATACGCCAATAAAAGTGATGCGGAAGCACCCCTGAGTCTCCCTTCCAGCAACTGGTACTCGCTGACAATGAATTCCTTATGAAGCAAAGGAAGTTCCGTATTTTCCGAAACCTCCGATAAGGTGTCCAGATTCCCGCCAAACCAGCTTTGGTCAGTTAATACAGAAACTGCTGCTGCACCGCCCTGGGCATATTCACGGACGACAGTGATTGGGGCCAGACTTTCCACATTGACTCTGCCTGGAGCACGGGCTTTGACTTCCGCAATGATCTCCAGCAAACCATTGCCTTTATCTTTGACTGCCTCAGCAAAATTCGATGGACATTGACCATCCAGTGCCTTTTCCCTCAATGCCTCAAGGGGTTCATCTGCGGACCTCTGCAAGATTTCCTGATTTTTCAAATCCCGCATCCGATCTAAAAAGGTTCTCATGCGGAGGTCATGCCAAAAAATTCATCTTTCCAAAGGACATTTAATCGATTCCCCTGGATCAAATCTCTTTTCCAGGAATTAAAATCCATAAGGCGTTTTGGATTCGGTCATTCATATTTCTGACGTGCATGATGCGAAGTAAATGCCAGGAAACCGGTTTTGAACAAAAAATTCCTGAACAGGAAATAATTGCAAGGTTACTCTTGGGCACAAATTTTGAAAAACAATTTTTCATGCATTTATAAAATATTGATATTTATTGATATTTTTTATGGTCATAAATTTGCATGAAATACTTTAATTTTTAATATTGACAGGAGGTCATTATGGAGACTGGAATCTCAAGAAATCAAATTGACGATGCCATGCAGCGTTTTTTATCCCGCGGAGGATCAATTAAAAAAATCGATCAGGTTGCGGGAGAGCCGGTAATGGGCAAGGAATATCTGTTATCGGAGGAAATGCTGGAAATGGTCGAAACGGAAGAATCCGATTTTTTTTAGTCCAACATCACGCCTTTTTTTCTCATAAAGTCGGGGGCAGTCTAATTAGGCTGATCAAAGCGGGAGAGAATCTTTGTGGTTAGATTCGTCTCGTTACCCGACTCTTTTCTTTTTCTGGACCCTTGGGTTGGCCCAGGGTTACTTTCAGCAATAGAGATTCGAAAAAGTTTCGAGTAATATACTCTTACTTTTTATGATTCTCTTATTCACCGCTCAAATCAAATGTTGAAGCTGCTGAGTTGGAACATTCAGTACGGAAAAGGAGTTGACGGTCTGATCGACCTGAAACGAATCCGTGATGGGGTCCTGGAAACCGCAGATGCCGACATCATCTGTCTCCAGGAGATTTCCCGAAATGAACCGCAAACCTCTGACGGTGCAGACCAATTGCAGGTTCTTCACGACTATTTTAGGGATTATGAAGCTTTTTTTGGCCAGGCCTATGACCGTTCAGGAGGTGTGGATGGAAAACGGAGGCAGTTTGGAAATCTCGTGCTCTCCCGAATTCCTGTGAAACAGGTGGTTCATCATCCCCTCCCTAGTCCTCCTGATCCTGAAAAGCGTTTCATGCTTCGGCAGGCAAGCGAGTTACAAATCACGGATCGTGATTTTTCATTCAGGTTGATTAACACCCACCTTGAATATTTTTCTGAGAAGCAGCAATTACAACAGGTGCAACAACTGAGAGGGCTTCATCAAGCTGCCTGTGAAATTCATCACCAGCCTGGCATTGATCATCCCGGGACACCATTTGAACAGTATAAACCCTCTCAGGAAGTCATCATGTGCGGTGACTTCAATTTCACACCGGAAAGTCAATCTTATCGTCAGATGCTCGAACCTTTACCGGATAACACTCCCGATCTCCTGGATGCCTGGAAGGTGATCCATCCAGAAACAATAAGAGACGCGACTTGCGGGATTTTTGATCGAAACCAATGGGAAGAAGGCCCGCACTGTAGGGACTATTTTTTTGTCAGCAATAACTTAGCGCAACGTTTGGATTCCATCACGGTTAATCTCACCAACAGGGCATCGGATCATCAGCCTGTCCTTTTGACTATCTCCTAGAGATGAAAAGGCTTTTCCAGGCTGTTATTTTTATTTACTTCCTCAGCGGATGTGATCCGTCATCACACCATCTCTTCTATCCCAGGACAGAACATCAGTATGTTGTTTCATGCGCGCATCCTCACCTATGTTTCAGAAAAGCCGACCTGATTTGCGGCAGGACCTATCATCTCCGAGCAATGCAACCCTTGGCAAATCCTCCCCATTTACTCATTGAGTGTCGATGAACGAAAAATGGGATTAAGCACTTCATTCAATTAGTATCGAACTTGCATGAACGGATCTAATCTTTAAACCTTCCCTCACATTGCAAAGGGACTTGTCCTTGTATTTCGATATACCTTCTCTTCGAAGATTTTTTCTATTCATCAGTCTGGTTCTGTTTATTTCAACTTCTTATGCGGCTGATGACATAGGCAGATTGCGCTATTTTATCCTTTCCGGGGATCAGGGAAAAATCACCCATGGCACCAATGTCACAGAAGATTCCATCAAAACTCAGGGAGCCTCGATTCACCTCGTCTTTGCCAATGGAATGGGTTTTGGTCCGGCGATGATGACCACCAAAACCACCTTGAACTCCCAATCTCATACGCTCTACAGCGAAAACATTGATGTCTCTTACACCATTGGGGGAGAATGGAGTTTTACCTTAGGATACGGACGTGCGATGAATGGGCGGGGTGAAATCAAAAACGGAGATGAGTATGTTACCAGTTCCGTGAAAGGAGATGCCTTATTCATGCTGTTCGGAATGCCATTTGTATTTGGCGAACTGGTTGGTGGCCTCCGGGGTAGTAAACATGAATTCGGGCCTTACCAGAAAACTGAAAACGGGACGGAAACTCAGCTTGAAGAAAACATCATCAACCAAACTGTACAGATGATGCTTGGTTATGGTCTACATTTTTAAAAAGATTCTCCTGCGATTTTATTCTTAGCCGGGTTCTTATTTTTGTCTTATTAGAACCATTTCACCCTAGAAAATGTCATCCAAAACCGACCAGGACTACATGCTCCAGGCTCTGGAACTGGGAGAATCCGTTAAAGGGACAACTGGCGACAATCCTTGGGTAGGATGCTTGATTATTAAAGATGGAATAATTTTGGGGCAGGGTGCCACTCATCCTCCAGGAGGACTGCATGCCGAGGCTGCTGCCCTTCAGGAAGCACAGAAATCAAAGCAATCTCTGAATGGGGCGACCCTTTACTGCACTGTCGAACCCTGTTCCTTTGAGGGACGAACGCCTTCATGTGCAAAGGCCATTGCACGGTCCGGAATCTCCAGGGTTGTGGCCTCCATCCGTGATCCGCACCCAAAGGTCAATGGAAAAGGATTCAGCATCCTCCGCCAAGCAGGGGTGGAAGTCACTGAGGGGATCAAGTCTCAACAGGTCGAAGCCTCTCTTCAGGAATGGCTGAACGGATACCGCTGATGAATGATTCCCGTGATTACCCTGACCGTCCCATTTGTGGAGTTGGAATAGTCGTGTTTTTCCAGCAAAAAGTCCTACTCATCCGCAGGGGAAAACCTCCACGTCAGGGAGAGTGGAGCATTTTCAAAGATTCACAGGGACAAATCCAATATCACTACAGTCTTGTAGAGTGGACCGGAGAATTCGTATCGGGAGAACTGAATGCAGCCGATGACGCTTCTGATGCCGAATGGTTTGAACTGAGTGAAATTAAAAACCTCGGACTTTGGGAAAAAACTGTGGAAATTATCAATAAAGCTGACATGATCAGGAAAAGTCTTGTCCCCTAGTTTTTTTATATAGGGATCTTCATCAACCACTAAAATACGTTTCGTGAAATTTGCAATCATCGGTTCAGGTGCTGTCGGTGGGTATTTTGGCGCAAGACTTCATGAGGCAGGACACACCGTCTATTTTCTGGCTCGTGGCTCACACCTTGAAGCAATTCGAAAGAATGGAATTCAGATAAAAAGTATTGCAGGAGATTACAAAGCGCTGAATGTTGATTCCCATGAAACAGTTCAGACAATCCCATCGGTGGATGTGGTTCTTGTCGCCGTGAAGGCATGGCAGGTTTCAGAAATTGCTCCAAAGCTGAAATCCTTGGCAAAAGGATCAACGTATTTTGTCCCTTTGCAAAATGGTGTTGAAGCACATGGAATCCTGGAAGAGGTACTAGGAAAGGAACGGGTATTGGGAGGGCTCTGCGGATTGATCAGTTTCATTGAAAAACCCGGAGTGATCCAACATGCCGGGGCAGAACCTTATGTCACCATTGGAGAGTACCACGGTCAATCTTCCTCAAGAACGAAGGCTCTTCAAGAAGCCTTTTCTCCCTGCATTGGAGCAAAAGCAAACATCAGTGATGATATTGAAAAATCCGTTTGGGAAAAGTTCCTGCTGATCTCAGCCTTTAGCGGAGTCGGAGCCGTCACAAGAGTTCCCATCGGTATCATCCGATCCATTCCTGAAACCCGGAAACTATTGGATGATGCCTTGAAAGAAGTGATACAGCTAGCAAATGCACGAGGAGTTAAACTTGATCAAATATCACTAAAAAAAACCTGGGATTTTTTCGACAATCTACCACCACAAGGAACCGCCTCCATGCAACGCGACATCATGGATGGAAAACCCTCAGAACTGGAATCCCAAACCGGCACCATTGTTCGTTATGGAAAAGAGTCTAATGTGCCCACCCCAATCAATACCTTCATCTATAACTCATTACTGCCAGTTGAAAAAATTGCTCGAGGTTTACTCAATATAGCTGGATAACCTGTTAAAGCTCAATCTAGTATAAAAAAGCTATAATTGACTTTGGTTCTAATCCGGTTGAAGATTCAAAATTTTTGCGAAATTGTGTATGACTAATTTAAAATCATTTAAGTGATGAATTCTCGATTTCTCTTTCATACTCCAAAAATTGGAATTTTCGGATTGTCAAAGTTTAAATATAAAAAGTGTTTTCGGTTTTTTGTAGCGATCTGTTGAACTTCCCTGCCATGCTTTTTTGAAATTTCTTTCATATAAAGCAAGATGTGGTGCGGCATTTTGAAGTGCATTTGATTTGTAATTAATTCCCATATATCGAACCCCATGTGCTTTATATTCTTGAATCGTTTTCAACTCTGGTAGTTTTCTAATATGCCATCCTTTGGATTTTGCATAATATACTGCCTGATTGCGCTGTAAAGAATCGGGGTCTATGACCAGCACATAATCTCGACCCTGATTAAGTTCTTTCATTTTTTTCCCTAATACAACTGGAGACATATCTAGTCTCGCCTTTGTATATGAGTATTTTCCTGAAACGATTATTAATAGCGACCAAAAGAGTACTATAAAGATTTGACAACTTTTAGGTTTAAAGCCATTTTTTATTTGTATGAATAATTGATTAATTCCGATAGCTGTAATAAATAGAACTGGTGCTGCGAAGGGCATCTGATAATAGTCATGTTCTCTATTTCCTTCTCTGACGAATAAAAAATAAAAAAAGACAGCTCCAAGCCAATAAAGTGCAATTTTACTCTCTTTCAATTTAGAAAAATGCCGTGTAAATGTATAAATAAAAATGAGAAATCCGAAAGCTGACAAAGTGAAATCTCCAACTGATGATAACAAAGAAGACCAGTAATCAAGTTCAAACCAAATTGAAATTGGTCCAAGCAAACCAGCATCAGTCATTAAATTGTTGCCGGAGTTCATTTTCGACATTTGATAAAAACAATAATATATCCAGCTTATGATAGGTGTTAATGTTAAAGAGCCATATAAGATGTTTTTTCCATTAAATAACTTACCAGTTCATTGGCGAAATCAAATAAAACATAGCTGCATAGATGGCAACTTGTTGTCCTGTGGTGTCTCTGACTAACAAATAAAAATACAAAACTCCAATTGTTGAAATTAAAATGCTTATCAACCTAGCGGCCCATTCGTATTCATCACCTGTTATCATAAAACCTAAAGCAATCAACCCAGATAGAATTGGAAATTCTGCAAATGTCGCATTTGAATCCTCTTTAAAACTTTCAAATAAATCTACTTTTGCATTAAATAAAGATGCCCAGCCATCTTCAACTATGTAGCGGGCTGTGGCTACAGTTGTAACTTGGTTCCACGAGTGCCAGTCACTTATAGGGTTGTTTATGAAGGGTAGTTTTAGAACAATGTTGCTTAATACAATGAAAATAATAATTGATGTATTTTTATTAAACTTTTTCATTGATAATGATGGATATGATTATTAACAATAAAACTCAATAATTATTTTTAATGAAAAGACTAAAATAAAATTATTAGTTAATGATTAAACATGTCATTTACGATTTCTTTAATGCTTCCGTAGCCAAGGTTTTTGTTAAGGTTCTTGATTTCATTTGCATATCGTTTAGGTGCTTTGTCAGCCAGCATTTTGCTGATCGCTAATAACAAAGATTTTTGATTATTCCTTTCTGCAATAAAACCAGTTTTTCCTTCTACCACAAGTTCAGGCAGTCCGCCCACATCAGTAACAACAACAGGTTTCCCAAATCCATACGCAATCATTATGATACCACTTTGACTGGCTGAATTATAAGGCAAACAGATAAAATCAGCTGCTTTAAAATATGGTTCAACTTGCTCATTAGAAATAAACTCATTTTTAAAATGAACTTTATCCTCGATTTTCAATTCTAATATTTGTTTTTTGTATATTTCAGGATCCTCATAACATTCACCAACAATTAATAATTTTGTATCATCTCTTTCTTTAATAAGTTCTGCAAAAGCAGAAATTAAATTTTGCAATCCCTTGTATGGCCGGATATATCCAAAATATAGAATAAGGTTTTCAGCATGTATATTTAAATATTCTCGAGCCGAATCAGTATTAAATTTATCATGGTTAAAGCAATTAAATATTGGCAAAGTCGTTAAATATATTTTTTTACTAGGATAATCTTTTTCAATTTTGGCTTTCATATGTTTGGATTGTGCAATAAAAAAGTCAGCATTTTTTAGTGCATATTTAGCAAGCACTTTATTAAACCATCTTTTCTCATGTGATAAATAATTCTCAATTAAAAAAATAATTTTGATTCCAAGTTTTTTTTTCACAAATGAGGACAAAGTACCTAAAGCAGGGCCAAAAAATGGCATCCACCATACAACTATCAAAAGATCAGGTCTTATTTCTCGAATTTTTTGGAAAGCATGAATCCAACTTATGGGATTAATCGAATTGATCAACCTAAAAATCTTTTCAGAATGAGGAAAGTAAACAATTCCAGATTTATCATATTGCGAAGTTCCAGGGAAAAATATGGACGGATACAATAAAGAATATGATATCGTGTAACAATCATATTTTTCCCTAGATAAAATGTGAAATAAATGTGCTTCGACTAGAGACTGTCCGCCTCTGTATGGGTAAGCTGGCCCAATTATTACAATTTTTTTCACGTTTTTACAATAATCATATAAATATTAAAGATGACTATCTTACTTTATTGATTCTTTACTTTTTCTCTTTATTAAAAAATAACCAGCAATTATAAAC
>LUMI01000357.1_pt1 | contig 12879 bp, 15 predicted proteins | sample 729681 | NCBI WGS metagenome assembly LUMI01 (sample SAMN03860267, study PRJNA289734) | marine metagenome | biome: seawater column; feature: ocean; material: water; isolation source: Red Sea water column Station 34 - depth 10m | place: Saudi Arabia: Red Sea | collected 2011-10-15 | depth 10 m
ACATCATATCATTCATGGCGTTGATTGCCTGCATCTTAGTCTTAGGCATTTCCATATCTTCATCTTTACCATGTCCGTTATGACCTTCAATTATCATATCTTCTGCCATGACTTTTTCTTCTATACCATGCTTGAATTGAACATCATACCATTCAACGTATCCGTTGTCATCAGGTATTGCGTGTGATCGAAGAATGGGTTTTCCTTTACCCCACACTGGATGTTCTACGACCGTTGCACAGTCATGGTCTTTAGAATGACAAAGTTCTCTGATTTCATCATCAGTGTAACCTTCGTAATTTGCGACTAGTTTTTTCATTTTCTCAGGTTTTCCTTCACCCTTTTGTGCAGCATCACCACCAACTTCTTTTGCTGAAGCAGATGCTTTCTTTGAGGGTGCGTCTTTTTGTTCTGGGTCAACTACTGCTTTACCTAAGTCTTGAACTTCACCACCTTTGGCTTTGTCCATTTTCTCAGGAGGAAGAGCGCCCTTTTTAGGAGCATCGTGTGCGGCCTCTTCAAGTTCTGCTAGAACTTCGGCTTCAAGCTCCTCAATTGATTTATCTAATTCGTTATCCGCCATGGGGATTCTCCTTATGTACTCTTTATTAAATATTATTTATAAATTATAACATTTTGAGGAATTTTGCGAACTCTAGTGCTTCTTGTTTAGATTTTCTAGAACGTGCTCTTTCCTCTATACGTTTTTTAGCGAGTGTAAGTTCTGCTTCAACAAGTGAACCATGATCCCAAACCCACTCTTTTCCTTCCATTACTCCCTGTACAAATGCGTTAGGAGCGGAGGGGTCTGCAACCCATTCCTCTTGAGGATACCCCTAATTTTGCACCCTCGTCCATCAAATTCTTTACTATTTCACCCATAGGTGTTTTAAGTATTTTTGCCTCCCCGATAAAGTTCTTTCCATCGGGATATAATGCGGTAATTAAATGCGATGCACGTTCTAGGTTTACTGTTGGCCCGTCTGGGTGTCCCAACTCACCAAATGCACGTTTCTCGTTGATATACTCTTTGTTATATCTCTTAACCTCTTTCTGCAATACTTCCATTGGATATACTCGACCATTACGGTTCTTGATATCCGCTTGCATAAAGACACCTTTTATTTTATAATCTTTTTTACCGTTCTCTTGTTCCTCGCAGATATATTCTACGTCTTGGATTTCTTCTGATATTAGTTTAACTGTATTCATGATTCTATCCTATATGGTCTGTGTAAGGGTAACTTCTTCAACGTGTACACCACCATCTGAACCGTTTGTTTCGTTCTTAACAGATAGTGTGAAGTTATCCTCTGCTCGATTGTATTGTAGAACAGTTTTACCAGTTGAATCTACACCAGACTCAGCAGTAATCGAATCACCAGCATTAGAAGAACTAGAATCCGTTCCATCTAGTAATATGTTGCCAGGGCCGTTCTGTGGTTTTTCCTCTGGGTGTATGATTAAGGAACTAGATGCTTTTACATAGGTTCCGTTTGTTGCAGTTACCGCAGTACCAGCAAGAGTGAGTTTAACAAACACATCGTTTCCAGCAAACTCATTTACCCTTACACCACTGTTAGGACTAAGAACTAATCCAGTTAAACTGTGAGCAGCGTCATCACCTAATGTTGATGCGGTTATCGTCCCTAAATTTTGAACTCTTCTGATAGCCATTTAATTTTCCTCAGATTGTTAACATTTCTTTTTCAAAGTAACCTAAAAGTTTTTTCTCAGGCACATTGTATTTTTTAGAAACTTTTGTAATAGTTTTATCAAAAGTATTTAGGAAATCTGAAGGTTTAGAGTCCATTTTCTTGAAAATATCGTCAACAGCTTTCTTCATCTTCGGTGAAAGTCTTTTATATTCTCTAGTGGTCTTATGCTCATCTTTCTCGATGACAGAACTGTATATTTCGTCAAACTTCCTCGACATCTTCCTCCACCTCTGGTGTCTTGACAAAAGTGTTCGCAACTTGCTGTCTTTTAATTTCAAGTGCAGCTCCGACTTTGTTTGCCATTGCATTTTTAAATGCGTCCTCTGCTTCCAGATGACTACCTTGTACTAAGTGATTTACTAAATCTTTAACGCTCATTGGTCTCCTCCATTATCTTCTCCGCCATATCTTGTTACACCGTCTGAATCAGGCCCGAGTTCTACTCCACCTTCTTCAGCATCCATTCCTGCTTCTTTGTTCATTTCTTTTTGCATTTCATCAATCTCTGATTCAGTCATATTTAGGACATTCTTCTGTGCCCATCTTTTACTAAAGAATGTACCGATATATGATTCTACAGATTGTAAAACATCTAATCTGTCTTTGAGTAGTTCTGCTTCTTTCAGTTCTGCAAAATGTCCGTCTTGCAAGAAGTCATATTGAATATGTTCTTTTATTTTTGGCCAATCCTCTAGGGATATGACACCTTTCAAAACTAATTGTGTTTTTAATATATCTGTAAACAGTGCAGTAAACTTTTTACGCAATCGTTGTACAAACTTAGTGAACTTGAGTTCATCTCTTGTAATCTCTGTGGATCGTCCAAGACTAAATCCTGCCTCTGCTTCCATGCGAGATATTGGTACGTTTAGTGAACGATATAGTTTTTTCTGAAAGTAAACTATGTCATCTATCTCACCAAGATTAGAACCGCCTGGAAGTGTAGTAATCTCTGTTCCTCTGCCACCCTCTCGTCTTGGTAACCAAAAGTCCTCTAACATTGACATATGATTTCTGTCATCTCGTATCTCACCAGTAGATGCGTTGTATACCAACTTGTTACGATATCGATTCATTACATCTTTGAGATATTGTTCTGCCTTCATTTTAGGTAGATTACCAACATCGATGTAAAAGATACGTCTTTCTGGAGCTCTTGATATACGATAGATAACCAGTGCATCTTCAATCATTCTTAACTGATTGACAGGTTTGATTGCTTTATGTAAGTGTGATAAAACGTGTCCCTTGTTTTGGTCTATGACACCAGATGGACAGTATGCGATACTGTCTGGTGCAATCTTGATTCCTTGAACTGTTCCATGATAAGAGATACCTTTGTCATTGTAGAGATAATAATCCTCGACCTTTTTGACCAACTCTACAGCAGAACCACCTTTCTTTGGTTCTTTTGTACTTTCTCTTACCTTTTTAATTTTACTTGGGTCAACGTATCGTAATTCTTGAATACCTTTTCGTGGTGATTTTCTATCAATAACTTTATGATAGAATATTCTACCATCTATATACCATCTACGAAAAATATCATGACCCCTGATATCAAAGTCAAGAAGTCTTAATACCTCATTGAACTCATCTCTGATTTTATCTTTTATTCTTTTGGGATAGGGTATACCGTCCAACACAATCTGGACAGCTTGATCCAACTCGTTAGATACGATACCTTCATTGACAATATCTTCGATTGCAGAGTCGCACTCTGGTTGTTGTGCGATGTCTCTATATCTACGAACCAAGTCTTGTTCAGTCCGATCTCTTCCATCGGTGTCCAACACTTGTCCATAGAAACCACCACCAGCAACTTCTACAGTGCCATCATCAGCGGCAGGGAGAGTAAACTTCTCTCCCCCCACATCTTTTACTTTTTCAAAACGGAATCCAAACAGTTCAGCCATAATATCTCCTACTAGGTTGTATTATTTAGTAGGACTAAAATTAGAAGTTTACAGCAGATGCTTCAAAGTGTTGGTATCTCCAAGTAACTTCAAATGTTTCAAGTTCATTTACTGTCGCAGATGCTAAGTCAATGATACTTGTTGTTAGTGGATATGCAGATTTAAAAATATAAGTTTTCAAAACTGTATCATCTCTATCCAACTGTTCAACAAATAAGTCTGATTGATAATCAGCAGGAGTTGTTACCCCTGTATTTTCTCTTAAATCATTGATACCATTGTTCCATCTTTCCATTGCGTTACGAATCATGAAATCTGTATCGTTATAGAAAGTTGTTGTCCAAGTTTCAAACTCAGGTCTATCACCAGCTATGTAAATGTTTCTTCCTCTAAATGGTACTGCGACTTTACCTAACGTCATGCCAGGCAAATTAGTTGCAGTAGCAAGAAACGATGTCCTTCTGACATCAAGTCCTATTGCGATGCCTGGCGGTGGAGTAATCGTGACTCTGAACTGATTCGCACGAGCACCCCCACCAATCAGGTTTGCTTTAAAATCGTCTATACTTGCCATCTATATTCTCCTACCCTTGAACTTCACTAAACGCTACACCTGTTCGTGTTGCGACAAAGTTAAGTGTTATAAAGTTAATTGATCTAGCAGGTTTGATGAAGATGTCTGCGACAAACTCATTCCTGTCAATGACCTCACCAGTATTGTTAGACGCATCTGCAACAACAGAAAAGTCTGTGATACCTCTTCGTCCTTGAACATCTCTCAAGAAAGGTTCTACCAAACTTCTAAACTGAGCTCTTGTAAATTCATCGTTGAACTCAAAGAGTTGGAACTTAGCAGCGGTTGCGATTGCTTTCTCAAGTAATAAGAACAATCTACGCACGTTGATTCTATCAAACGCACTTGGTTTAGCGAGTGCAGTCTTATCACCGAACAACACGACCCCTTGGCCTGGGAAGTTAACCACTGGATTTATTCTTGCAGTATAGAGTATGTCTCTTTCTGCTTTGGTTGGGTTATAAGAAAGTTTAACTGCACCTCTTACATTACCTCTGTTAAATCCAGCTGGTGAGAAGAATGTGTCTGCAACTCTGTCTGTGTTTGCACAAAGTCCAGCAGTGTCACCGTTTAACGGTACAAATCTAAATACATCGTTGTACTTGTCGTACATATATTTGTATGCACTGTCAAATACCATATAAGAAGATGACGGACATAAATCAAATGCATTTTTAACATTTGCAGTTTGTGTTATGTTTGATGCAACATTGACTGTCGCAGACCTGTATGGAGATACGAAACCAACACAGTCTCGTCTTTTCTCAACAAGGTCTGTGATCATTGTTACATGAGTATCTTGAGATGCTTCGGTATCAGCTGCACCACCACCTGGCCCACCTAATACTAAGTTAACATCTAATGATTCAGTATCTTCAAACTTATCGTATGCAAGTTTTAATTCCCCTGCTGTTACTGCGTAGTCATCTGTTCCACCACCAAACTCAGTCTTGGTTGGAGTGTTGACAACACTATATCCAGATGTTCCAGATTCTAAAACAACTTCACCGTTCTCATCTGTACCACCTGAGTCAGTTGCGTCAAGAACGATGTTGTCTCCAGCATCAGTTGATGAACCGTCTGTTCCGTTTAATATGATAGAACCAGACGCACCGTCTACATCCGTACCCCAGTTGTTTCCACCTGATGTGTGATCCATCCAGTAGATAAACTCTGATTGTCTATAGAGAACATCTGCATAGTAATTGTTATTACCTTGTGGTGTTTTTGCTTTCGGATTCTTTGATAATCTATCAAATGTTTCCATCACCGCAAGAGTTCTTTGTCCAGCAGTGTCTACATCAAATCCAGTGATATCACCAGTTGTGTCATAGACTACTATCATTAATTCATCATCTGTGCCTCGACCATTTTGAGTTGCCCATGCACTCGTTCCTGGCCCTGGCTCGTTAGGTGATCCAGCATTTGTTCTTGCAAACAAATCATAGAATCTCCATCTTCTACGAATGAAACTATTGTCAGGTATTGCAATTTTTGTTCCAGAACCATTTGGATCATCTTTTAGACGAATTGTCAATGTGTTTGTTGTTGTGTTACGAGCTGTTACTTCGTATTCATTACCCTCATCACCAGATAAGTGTGTAAAAGAACCAAAGTCTGATGAAGAATCAGAACCAGAGAACGCAATGATATCACCCACGTTTATTGAGAATCCAGCAAGATCCACATCGTCCACAACGATTGTTGTGTCACCGATTGCGGTGGATGCATCATTTACTAGATTGTTTGTTCCTAAGTGTTGTTCGTATGCTAGAGTGTTTGCACAGATTGAAACTCCTATTGAGTTACCATGCGTTCCAGCAGTTCTTGCTGCAAAATCACCAACCGAAGCCTCTCCACCTGAAAATGAACCCAGATAGTGATCAGTATCACGAATCAGTAATCCAGTTGTGTTTGCAGTTGCGTTTAATACACCAGACTCAGCACGAACCACTTTCAGTGAGTCAGAGTATTTTAAAAAGTTAGCGGCAGTAAAAAAGAACTCAAAGTTATTATCATTTGGTTTACCAAATACTTTTACCAACTCTTCTTCCGATGAAATATTTGTCACAGAAGATACAGGCCCCTTTTCAAAAGGCCCACCAATCGCACCAATAGAGGTTGCTACAGCTGGTACTACATTTGTTAAATCAACTTCGTTAACTTGAACGCCTGGAGATACTAGAAAAGCCATATTTTTTTCTCCTTAAATGAAAGATTAATCTATCTTTTAGTGATATTTATAAAAAACCTGTTTTGTAAAATGTGATTTATATGTGCATCAGCATATAAATAAACTCATGGTAAACAAACATTACGAAAAATATAGCGATACAATTAAGAAAGTTGCGAGAAGAAACTATCGTAAACGTGTCGCATGGTTGAACGAATATCTAGCTGACGAGTCCTGTTGTCATTGTGGTGAGAGTGAAAACGTGTGTTTAAAGTTTTATCCTCACGATGTTGAGATTCGTAAACAAACAAAAAGAAAAGGTATAAACACTGATAGTAGAAAAGATGTTATTGAACTTATAGAAAAATCAATAATTGTTTGTTCTAATTGTTGGATTAAACTTGACCATGACTTGATAGATCCTAAGTATCCGTTTCTTTCTTAATTACCAGTTAGAGTCGTAACTGCGAACCACTGGAGCCCATCGGGTTCCATATTCATCTGTTATGTTCCCTATATTCTCATCCTCCAATCCATCAACCACAAAACCAAATGGCGCCATGTCCTGTTCAAGTTGATCTTGTTGTTCTCTATACATTTGTTGTCTTATGTTGTGGTCAGTCAGTTCCTTGAAATATTGTTGGTCTGTAGTCCAACCAAAGATAAACATACACGCAACCAAGTCATCAGTGCAACCATCATCTGCTTCAAATGACGCACCCTTGACAATAAAGGTGGATAGTTCGTTGATACAATCGTAGTCCTCCACGATTAGTTTGTTATCTTCTACCAACTGTTTTAGATTAGAACATCCTATCTTCTTGACCGCCTTTGTGGTTCGCACACCCATCTGAGCCTTACCCCCTGAGAATCCACCACCCAGAACTTGACCAGCACGACCACGCATGGATGCCATAATCATATTGTCATACTCCATATCATATTGTAGTGCGTTTGCAACCTGTTCTCCGATGTCATTGACCTCAACCAATACAAACGCTTGGTTGTATGCTTTTGCGACATGATATATCTTTTGTGGAAAGAGTAAAGGTTTTATCTCATTGTCTCTATACTTTGCAACTATTCTATACGGAACCTCTGATACATCAAACACAATGAACGCAGAATAGTCGTTAGATGTTCCCCTTGATACGTCAGCGGTGACTAGATAGGTGCGTCCTTTCTCTGGTTGTTTATATACATCCAATCCTTTGTGAGAGTTTTCTGGATTGAGATACGCAAGTGTTTTTAGTTTATACGGTGAGATAAGTGTATTGATAGAACCCAAGAACTCGCACTCAAACTCTGTGTTGAACTGTGATTCAGATGTATTCTTGATTGTCTCTTTTTTCCATTCCTCATCACGGCCTGGCACTTCACTCCAATGCACCTCTATCGGAACATAACTATTTCTCTCGTTCTCTGCATCAACCCACAACTTATAAAACATATTCATACCATGCGGTGTGGATACGATCATCACCTTTGTTGTTTTACCAGATGATATTGTAGGATACACCGAACTGAAAAATTGCTCTGCAACATTTGATGGAACGTATGCAAACTCATCTAGGAATATAATATTATATGAACCACCACGAACCGCACTCGCAGATGTTGATGATGCAAGTATCTTAGAACCATTTTCTAATTCTAAACTACCCTTGTTCCATGACATGACCCCTTGTTGCAACCATTGAGGAAGATGCTCATACGCAAGTTGTAACCGTCCTAAGAGGTCTCTGGCGGTCGCAGCTTTGTTTGCGAGTATCGCAACATTCACACTAGGATTGAATAAAACGTAGTGCAACAGGTATGCGATGATTGTGGTTGATTTACCAGACTGTCTTGGAAGTTTGCAGATTGTAAAACGATTGGAATGAAATGTACCAACCATTTCTTTTTGAAAATCATATAACTTGAAAGGAACCAAACCCTCATCCAAAGAAACAATCTTAATATAATTTTCTATGAAGTACAATGGATTGTCCATGCACTTGGTATATTCTGTGACTTGTTTCTCTGTCCATTCGACAGATACGTTAGCTCTCTTTAGGTTAGGATTACCTAGATAATTATTTCCACTCTGGAGCATTTTTTAAACTCCCTATTTTCTATCCTTCAATACTTTTTGCAACTCTGCGGTTGAACCAACAAACAATGCGTTGGTTACATTTTTCGGTGCGGTGTTGGGAACTTCTTTGAGTCGTTTCATTTTCTCTTGCAAGTCTCCAAGTTTCTCTGTGACCTCTGCAACCTGTTTGATAAGATTACCAGCTACCTCGTAGGTTCTGGGGTGGTCTGACTCTCTTGCAATCTCCAGAATACCCTCAATTGCATCTGACCCTCTTTCAATCAGATTATAAAAGTTTTCTCGTTGATACTTATAGTCTGCGTCAAGATCCTCTAGATTATCTGATGGTCTTGGAATAACTGTCTTACTACTTGCAATCGATAACTCTTTCTCAACAGGGTCGATGACGCCAAGAGCTTCATCGATAATATTCGTGACCTCTTTCATTACGTTCCAACGCCACTCGTACTATTGTCTGCATCATCATTTCCTGTTTTCGGATTGAAGTCTTTTGCATCCTCAAAGAAAGATGTGGTTTCGTTAAATCCAAAATCATCATCTGCATCAGAGGTTGCTGGTGATGGTGTGACGGTATATCTTTGTTCTCTCTTTGGAGCTGTATCTGGTAGGTCTGTGAACTGATCCACTTGAACTGTTTTGATAATGTTCTGTGATGTGATAGGCCCATAGAGATAAAACTTAGTTGTAAAAGATAATGTGTAGATGATTGCTCGTCTTTCTGTGAACTCACCCTGATAGTTATCCTCGTATGATACACTATTTAAAACTATCGGCACATCTCTCTTGATACCCATCTCTGTCATATCTTTTATTGTCAGTGTGTAATCTGGTTGAAAGAATGGTAGTATCTGTTCAACAATTTGTAATGCGTCATCAGATTGTTTTGCCATGACGTACAACTCAACATCCAAGTTGTAAGGAACAGGCATATACTGCGAGTCTAGTTTACCACTATTTTCTGCACTTGATTTGACCTTTCTAAATCTTTGCACACGATTTAATTTTCGAGTTGTGTCATAAGAAAGATTTTGTATTTCAAATCCTAATCTTGGTAGAGTGATTGCAACCTTACTATCCAGACTTGGATCTTGGTCTAATCTTCTCAACCACTTTTGTTTTGGCCCATACGCAAGGGGAACCTTCATTGTTTGTATGATAGTCCCACTGTTATTCTTGCGAACCAGATGTATATTATTAAACAGTGTACCAAACGCCACTATGACGTTTCGCATTGTTTCGTGATAAAATTGTTGTCCTAACATTATGTGCCTCCAGCATCACCAAAAGGATTACTCTCTGAAAAATCCAAAACGTCATCGTCAAGAGAGTCAAACAGTTCATTCTGAGCTGTCTTATCCTGTGAACCTCTAGTTGTGTAATCACCAACGATTACATCTTCTTGTATCAAGTAAGATGCAGTTTCATCGTCAGATCCAGTTCCTTCAAGTAGAATGTTTTCACCGACTGAGGTTGAGTCGTTTTCAAACAATACATTGTCTCCAGTGTCCGTACTTGATCCATCTGTTCCGTCCAAGAGTAATAACCCTTCTTCGTGTGCGCTATGGAATATTCTGATATTCTCATTGACAGCAGAGGACTGTTCCAAAGTAAACTGTGAGTCAAGAGGATTCTTACTGAGATCATCTTCAATCTCATCAATCTCTGCGATACCAGTATCGATAACTTCTTGACTATATTCAAACTGTCTACATCTTAATTTGTAAACAGGGTTGTTGTCTAGCTGATGAAATGGGTCATCATGATCAACAAAACTTATCTCAAACATTTTTGAGAATGTCGGATGAAAAACTAAATCACCCTCTTGTGGTCTATCTGCATCTGTGGTTGCGGTATCACTCAAAAGGTAAAACTCTGTTCCACTTTCCTCTGATAAAATAAAAGAGTCTTTGTCATTCTCCTGTATTATTTTATCTCCAGAGTTTGAACTTGAACTATCTGTTCCATTCAACTGTACAAAACTTTTTGTCGGTGTATCTAACACCGCAGATAAAGATGATCTTGGTATCGAACCAGCTTCAAGTAAAATTGAACCACCAGTTGAAACTGTTCCATCCTCAAGAGTGATCTGACTATCCATCTCTTGAAATCTTTGCTTGGATACCACAAAGGTTATTTCGTTTCTATTCTCTAATCCAAACTGTGTGATGATTTCTTTCTCACCCTGATAACCACCCTCTGCGTCCTCGACATACATTTCTATCGGGTGTCGTGTTGTATATTTGGAAAGTGAGTCCTCACCCAGAATACTATCGAGTGCGACTGTGGTTCTGTCCACATAATAAACATCATGACCATAAATCTGTATAGCCTCTTTGACAAGATCACGATACAGATTTTGTTCTGTAGTCAGTGCGGCTACGTTGTTGGTATGGAACGCTCTGTTGACTGCCATGTTATCCTACCATGTAATCTACTGGTGTTTCAAAAGCAAGTTGTATCTGTTCCTCTAGTCTTTGTATCTCGTCTATCGCTTGTGAATATATGTCTGCACCATTCATTGTAACACCACCCAACATTTGCACACCATTAAATTTAGAAAGATTAGAACCCCACTGTTTTTTGATTAGTGCGGTTGCATATCTTTTGAGATACATATCGTTGTATATGTCTGTATATGAATCTGGGTCTAACTTACGATAACACTCTATGATGATAAAGTCATCAACACTTACATCGTTTGACCAATCCATATCTAAATACAATCTGTTTTGATGTTGATTAAAACGAAGTGGAACCTCACCTGTCAGAATGTGTGATAGGTAATCCAGATGTCTTTGTGTCATTTCATAATGTATGATTGATGTTGATGAAAAATCATACAAGTCGTTTAGCCTTATCTGATATCGTAAATCAAATAAATTATTGGTTGATGAATCGTCAAAGGGAAAAACTTGAACAACAGAAACCACCGCATCTGGTATCGGTATAAAACCTTTACCCTCTTGAAAAGTTGCGGTTATTGAACTGTCTCTTTTATCCTGTGCGGTGCTTGATTCGTTTTCTAATGCTCTGTCAAGTTCTGCTTGAGTGAACTTGTGTTTGAGATACATTTTCTCCACACCGTCATAGTGATACTCTGAGAAATATTGTAATGCTTCGTCTACTCGATCATCCACTTGGTCATCGGATACGTTGATATCAATAACACCGAAACCCAAGTTTCTAAGACAATAATCCTTTAATGTTTGTTTTGACGTTGGTGTTGCCATATGTAATACCTTTTTTACTATTTAGGTAAAAAAATAATTATGGGATTGTGATATCTACAATGTTAAGTAACCGCATTTAAGCCTGCATGACCTATGGGAGATCTTGATACCAATTGACCACTAAACCAAAAATTAAATGGGCCAGTGAAAATGTATGCAGTCTGACTATCCTCACTATCATTAAAAGCTCTCACATTAACAAAATCGTCCTCCCCATTCAAATACATTATAATTCGACTGTCTATCGAGGATGCGTATAAATCATCATTTGACAGACCATAAGTAACGTGTCGAGAGAACGGGCATCTTGTTATCTCATCCCCAAAATCTCCAGAGGAAGAACCTGATTCGTTTCTTCTCCAAAAAATTCCCAATTGTTCAGTATCTACTTGAGCATTGAGGTGCCATTGTGCCTGTAATTGATAGTATCCAGCTATGGGTGGTTTGAAAGAATTAATAGATGCATCCCAACCCCCACCGATGTTATAATCCACCTGACTGAAGGTTAGTTGGGTATGAGTATTATGAGCCAGAGTTAAACCAGTAATATCCTTTGGAGCGGTAACTCTGAACATCACATGATTTTCATTTTTTGGTGGGGTGGTAAAATTAAAAACACCATTATCTAAATAAGTTGTTACCTCAACATCAGCATTATCCGTTGCATCCTCCTGTAGAATTGCAAACCCGATGTCACTGTCAATAGTATCCGTTCTATCTAAAAGAATTTTCTCGCCAACATCGGTATCAGCTGCACTTGCGTCTAACAGCAGTGTATCATAATTACCTCTGCTTGCGAGTTGTCTTGCTCTAGCCACAAGGTCTCACCTTACATTACGTCTTTTAGTTGTTGTACGGTTGGTTTTGCTAGAGTTGGGTGATCCCATTTTGCAATGTAAGGGCCATTTCCATCTTTTTCATCAACCAACATTATCGTTCCATTTTTACCAATAGGAATAAAATCCTCATCTGTTAGTGAGGGATAAAATGCTTTGATTCTTCTGAATATATCCATCATCATTTGTTTTTTCTCCTTTTCGACTATTTAGGATAATCATCTTACTGATTATAATTTTTACCGCTGTTCGTAAAATCTAAAAAATTACTACTATCACGCCTAGTTATCAAATGACCACCAAAAAATGTAGATCTTCCATTGCCTTGGAGTGTTAC
>LUMI01000608.1_pt1 | contig 12863 bp, 12 predicted proteins | sample 729681 | NCBI WGS metagenome assembly LUMI01 (sample SAMN03860267, study PRJNA289734) | marine metagenome | biome: seawater column; feature: ocean; material: water; isolation source: Red Sea water column Station 34 - depth 10m | place: Saudi Arabia: Red Sea | collected 2011-10-15 | depth 10 m
GCTCTGGATATAGCTAAACATTGTCTTTCACCTCCAGACATTGTTCCAACTGCTTGGGAAGGATCTCTTACATCAATTCCAATCTGCCCCATTCGTTCCGCAGCAATTTTATTAGCTGTTTCTATGTCGAAAGTTTTAAAAAAGGGAAGACCTTTTTGAGGCTCTCTTCCCGTAAAAAAATTTCTAGTAACGCTCATTAATGAAACTAATGCAAGATCTTGATAAACAGTTCCAATTCCAATATCTAAGGCATCTTTAGGTGAGTCAAACACAATTTTTTTGTCTTCAAAAATTATTTCACCTTCATCTGGTTTATGAACTCCAGCAAGTGTTTTAATTAATGTAGATTTACCAGCTCCATTATCTCCAAGGAGACACATTATTTCTCCTTTTTTTAGTCTCATTGTTACATCTTTAAGTGCAATAACTTTTCCGAAAAATTTACTTATATTATTAAATTGAACTAAATAATTTGACATTACTTACTTTCAGTTACTCTTCTTCTAATATAATTGTTAAACACAACTGCTATAAGCATCATTGCTCCTAAAAATACTTTAAACCAGTCAGTATCAACATCAGTATAAAAAATTCCCATCGAAACTGTTCCAAAAATTATAGCACCAAGAGCTGCTCCAACTGCAGAACCATAACCTCCTGTTAATAAACATCCACCAACCACAGCAGCTGCGATTGCCTCTAATTCTTTTAAAGTTCCCCTCATTGTATCTGCAGAACCTGCGTCCAAAACCTGAATACATGCGAAAATTGTTGAAGCTACTGCAGTACCTATAAATAAACTAATTTGAACTCTTCCAACCGGCCCCCCAACATTTGTTGCCCCTACTTTATCCCCACCAGATGCGAATATCCAGTTTCCATATCTAGTTTTCATCAATATCCAAGTTGCAAACAAAGTTAATGCAATAAACCATATCACTATGCGATTAACTTCATTGATCCAAGCCAATCAAATAACCACTGGAAAGTATCTGTTGCAAATATCCAAGCAATTGGATCATCTTCAATTAAAACACTTAATCCTGGAACTTGAGTTCTACCTGTAATTAATCTTGTAATTGCTAAAGTTGCTCCTCTTAAAATAAACAACATCGCAAGTGTTACAATAAAAGATGGTAAACCGGTTCTTACGACCATTATTCCATTGAAGTATCCAATTAAAACAGCCATTGCAAAAGCAAATACAATACTCATCCATAAAGGCCAGCCCCAGTATATAGCTGGTATTGCAATACATATACCAGCAAAACCAATCATGGACCCAATTGATAAATCAAATTCTCCACCTATCATTAACATTGCTGCAGCAATTGCAATAATTCCTAAATTAGCCGAAACATCTAAAAAGTTTAATGTTCCATAAGCACTAAACATTCCAGTATCTCCAGCAACAATTCCAAAAAATATAAATACTAATATAGATCCACCTAAAGCACCAAGCTCAGGTCTATTTAATAAAACTCTTAAAGGAGAAATTTTTTTAAGTCTTTCATCACTACCACTTTGTTTTTTTGATTGAATACTTTTTGATTTTACAGACATAAAAAAATTACTTAATGATTAAAAAAAAGGCCTGACTTAAAATTAAGCCAGGCCTTTAAATTATTTTTTATCTATAACCTTGAGCTGCCCACTTAATAACTTTTGCAGCATTGTCAGGAGTTACAAATCCAGGTCCAGTCATTACTACACCTGCTGGCATTGTTCCCCATCTCATGTACTGACCAAAAATTGCTATTGGTAGGTAACCTTGAAGATATTGTTGTTGGTCAATTAAAAACTCTACTTTTCCTGCAGCAGCAGCTTTTAACATATTTGGTGACATATCAAATGTTCCAAGTTTTACTGATCCAACTTTTCCTGCAGCTTCTAATGCTTTAAGAGCTGCTTCACCTGATAAGCCAGCACCTAAAGTTAGAATAGTATCATATCCACCGCCTAATTTAGCAGCAACTGCTTTTTGAATTTCAGTTGGGTCATTTGATGTTCCTAAAATATCAACAGATCCACCAAAACCTTTTTTGAAACCAGCACATCTTCTATCTAGTGCAACGTTTCCAACTTCATGGTTAACGCATAATGCTTTTTTTCCACCAGCAGCTTTCATTTTTTGTCCGCCACCAACTCCAGCTTCAAACTCAGTTTGTCCAACGTGAGCACTGATACCTAAAGAAGCATAATCATCAGATCCAGAGTTCATTGAAATCACCGGTATTCCAGCAGCGATTGCAGCTTTAACTGATTTACCTAAAGCAGCAGCGTCTGGTAAAGTAATTACAATACCTTTTGGTTTCTGAGAAACAGCGTTATCGATTAATTTTGCCATTTCTACCATGTCAAAAGTAGCAGGTGCTGTATATTTGCAAGATATTCCCATATCTTTACATCCAGCATCTACACCATTTTTAGCAACTGACCAAAAAGGGTCATTTGCTTGACCGTGAGAAACAACAATTACATCTACAGCTAATGCAGACACAGACATCATTGCCCATGTAGCAATTGCTAATAAAAAGTTTTTTAATGTTTTCATTAAATCCTCTCCTATTGTTTAAAAAGTTAACTTTTAAAGCAGGAAAACTATCATAATTAAAAGTAACTTGTAAAGATGTCAGGTTGTATTCTAGTTTTAATTGAATCGCGTATTAATTTATTTTTTCAAACTTTTTAGTTTTTAATGATAAAATTGCCTTTTCTGCAATTAATAATGACATTCTTCCTTCTTCAAATCCAGCTAGAGGTTTAAATTTTTTATTTTTCATTTTTGCTAAATCATTAAGCTGTAACTTGTAGGCATCATTATATCTCTCAATAAAAAAATTCAGTAGTGGGGCTTTGTTATTTGTAGAATTTTTAGAGTGAATTTCAGTTTCATTTTCTCTCTTGTTACCAGATAAAAGCATTCCATCAGTTCCAAATAACTCAACTCGTTGATCATAACCAAAACTACAGTGTCTTGAGTTTGTAATTACGCACTGAATACCTTTTTTGCTTTTTAAAACACATGTAGCTAATTCATGATCATTTAAATTTTTAAATTTTTTATCATACATGTTACTTGCTGTTGCAAAAATCGAGACATACTCATCATTATTATCAAGATAAAATCTAGCTAAATCAAAATCATGGATCATCATGTCTTTAAAAATACCACCAGATACTTTTAAATAATTCAAGGGAGGTGGAGAAGGGTCTCTACTTGTAATTATAATTTTTTCTAATTTTCCAATTTTTCCAGTTACCAATTTTTTTTTGATACCATTGTGTCCTGGATCGTATCGTCTATTAAAACCAAGTTGCACTCTAGGATTAAATTTTTTAATAACTTTTTTACAATTATATTCGTTGAAGTAGATATAAATATTACATCGATAACTTTACTTTCTATTGCAATTTTATAATTTTTAAGCCCAACACAATTAAATTTTTTTGAAATTTTTTGAGTTAATTTATAATCAACATCATAAACAAATTTTAACTTAAAACTTTTATTATTAAATAAATTTTCAGCATGCATCTGTCCAATTCTACCCAATCCAAATAAAGCTACATTTATCATATTTTTACCCAACTTTTATTCTTAGATGAAATTTTACAAGCATTTATAAATTTAGCAGTTTCCAAACCTTCATATTCGTTTGGATAAAAATTTTTTTTTGATCTATTAGACAACAAGCTTTCAGCAAATTCTTTATAAATATTTGAAAAAGCATCAAGATAGCCTTCTGGGTGACCATATTTTATTCTTGAAAAATTTTTTGAAACTTTTGTATCATGAAAACCTCTCTCTAAAATTTTAACAGCCCCTTTTGATGGGTTTAATCTTAAATACTCTGGTTCATTTTGTATCCATTCCAAACTTCCTTTTGTTCCAAAAACTCTAATTCTCAAACCGTAAACACCTCCCTTAGTATTTGTAGATGTCCAAAACATACCTTTTGCTCCTTTTTCAAATTCTATAAGTATTTGAGCATTATTATCCATTTTAATTTTTTTAGAAGTTTGACTTATGTCGGCAAAGACTTTTTTGGCTTTTAATCCAGATATATACATTGCTAAATGATATCCATGAGAACCAAGTTCATTTAAAACAGTTGAAATTCCAACTATTTTTGGATCAAGTTTCCAGTCGAATAGTTTTTTTGCATTTTTGGCATTAAATTTTTTTCCATCACTCCAATCTTGAATATATTCAAAATTAACATATTCAATTTTTCCAATTTTTCCTTTTCCAACTAAAATTTTAGCTTCCCTGACCATTGGATACGCAGAATAATTGTGTGTTAGAGCATATTTGATTTTGTTATTACTTTTGATTTTTTTAAAAAGACTTTTTGCTTGTTTTAGATTTGCAGCAAATGGTTTGTCTGAAATAATATGAATATTTTTATCAATAAACTTTTCTGCAATTTTTTGGTGACTTCCAGGAGGTGTCATTATAGCCACAACATCAATTTTGTTTTTTAATTTATTCTCTTTATCCGCCATTTCGGAATAATTCGAATAACATCTTTGAGGGTCTATCCCTAAACTTTTTCCAAATGAAATAGATTTTTTTGAATTTCTTGAAAAAACACCTGCAACTAAAATATACTTATCATCAAATCTAGATGCAATTCTATGCACATGTCCAATCCATGAGTTTGGGCCACCACCAATAATTCCAAGTTTTAATTTTTTAGATTTCATTTAAGCAAACATTTATATATACAATTAATATTATCATGTCAGTCAAATTAGGAATTGCACCCATCGCTTGGAGTAACGATGATATGCCAGAACTGGGAGGTGAAACTTCTTTAGATCAGTGTTTATCTGAAGCAAGTGAAGCAGGATTTATTGGTATCGAATCTGGTGGTAAATTTCCAAAAACCTCCAAGGAACTATTGCCAAAACTAGAAAAATATAAATTAAATTTATGTTCTGGATGGTATGGTGCAAATCTTAGAGACAACAGCGTTGAGGAAGAAAAAAAGCTAATTAGTAATCAATTAAAACTTTTTAAAGATTGCAAATCTCCATGTATGGTTTTTGCCGAAGTCTCTGGATCTATTCAAGGTGATCCTAATAGAAAACTTTCAACAAGACCTCAAATGGAATTAGATGAAGCAAAAAAATTTTATTATAAAATTTCAGAAATGGGAAAATATTTAGAAGACCAAGAAATGCCTTTAGCTTACCATCATCACATGGGTACAGTAATAGAAACGGAAGAAGACACCATAAGATTCTTAGAAAATACACATGATAGCGTTAAGTTAACTTTAGACACTGGTCACATGCTTTTTGCAAAAGGAAATTCTTTAAAAATTTTAAATGATTTTCATAGTAGATTAATACACATGCACTGCAAAGATATTAGAAAAGATGTTTTAGAGAATGCTTTAAAAAATGATTTTAGTTTCAGAGGTGCTTTTTTAGATGGGGCATTCACCGTACCCGGTGACGGATGTATCGATTACAAACCATTATTTGATGTATTAAAGAAAAATAATTATGATGGCTGGTTAGTTGTAGAGGCAGAACAAGATCCATCAAAGGCAAATCCTTTAGAATACGCAAAAATTGGATATAAATATTTAAATGAAACTTTGAGAAAATCTGGAATAGAAATCTATAAAAATTAATTATCTGTAAAGAGATGTTAACTCGTTATTTCCAGCTGCAACACATGGTGATTTAAAACAAGTTCCCACAATCCATTCCGAACCTGGTTCAGCCAAAAAATTAGATGACATTAAAAAAATAACACCCATTTCAACCGATTGTCCTGCTTTTCCCTCAGCCTTAATTCTTGGATCAGGATCAGTTTTTACTTTGTTTTCATCAGAAAAAGGGTTTTTTATACCTAAATTATTATTTATATAGCCGACAACTTTTGATGCAATCCACTCACCATTGCACGGGTCACCCCATATGGTAGTTTTGTCTTCATCATTATTTCCACATTTATTTATCTCTTCATTTATAAAGTCCACAACCTTTTGATGATTTTCTTTTACTAAGTTTGCTCTTGCTTCAACAGCTGGTCTTGTACTTGCCGTCCAAATTAACATTCCAACTACATAAAGAAATGATGCTATAATTAGAATCTCTAATAAACCAAAATTTTTAAAGTTTAGCTTTATCATAAATTTACTATTTTACTTTTTTCTAACTTTTTTTCAAAAAAATCAATAATATTTTGTGTAGTTTCTTTGCCCATTCTAATCATGCATTCTTCAGTGAATGCAGCTGTATGAGGACTTAAAAATACTTTTTCATTTTTTAAAAGAGGATTGTTATTTTCTGGTGGCTCAGTTTCAAAAACATCTAAGCCAGCACCAAAAATTAGATCTTCATTAAGCGCTTTATTTAAATCTTCTTCATTAATAATACCGCCTCTGGCAGCATTTATAATAATACAATTTTTTTTTAAAGTTTTAAGTAAATCATAGTTTATTAAATTTTTTGTCTCACTCGTTAGTGGCAGGTGTAATGATACTGCATCCATATCTTTTATTGTTTCATTTAAATTATTTATTTTCTCTCCCCCTAGTGAAGTAATTGTATTTTGTTCAACATATGGATCATAAACATAAACCTTCATTTCAAATCCTAAACATCTTTTTATTAAAGCTCTTCCAATTCTTCCAAAACCAGCAATCAATATTTTTTTACCCCACAGTTCAATTGTTTTTGGCAAATTATTTCTCTCTATAAATTTTCCTGATTTTACTGTTTCATCATACATATTTTTTCTTTTTGAAATGTTTAGAAGCATAAACATAACATGTTCAGCTACAGCAACTGCATTTGCAGTAGCTGTAATAGTTAGTGTGATACCTTTATCTTTTGTAGCTTCTAATCCAACATTGTCATAACCAACCCCATGTCTAGAAATAACCTTTAAATTCTTGGCAGTTCTAATTATTTCATTTGGTAGCTTTGCAGTACGAATTGAGATTGCATCACAATCTATTATTTTATTTTTAACCTCATCATTGATTTCATTAAAAATTTCAAATTCATAACTTGGATTATTTTTTAACAGGTTTATTCCTGCCTCATGTATATTTTGAATTATAAGAACTTTTTTCTTTAAAGACACAGTTAATATGCTTTGGAAACTTCTTGTGTTTTAGTCCCTTTAATTTTTTCTATAATATTTTTAGCTCCAAGCCCCATAATTCTTTGGTCAGAACTTATTGTTACAAAATTAAATCCTTTATCGACCATTTTCATTGCATATTCTGGACTTCCATTATGTATACCTGCAAAAATATTATTTTTTTTAGCGTGATCCAAGATTCTTAATATTTGATCGTAAGCTTTAGTTCCTTCTGGTCTATCAAATCCTGGCTCTTCTCCAATTGCCAAACTAAGATCAGCTGGTCCGACGTAAATTCCATCAACTCCCTCTACAGACATTATTTCGTCTAATTTTTCAAGAGCTTCCTTAGTTTCAATCATTGCAAATTTTAATAGTTCCGTATCTGCGTGTTTTGCATAATCTGGACCTCCATAGATTAATCCTCTTACTGGACCATAACTTCTGTAGCCATTAGGTGGATACATACATGCTTGAACAAAATTTTCTGCTTGTTGTTTGTTACTGACCATCGGACATATTATTCCATAAGACCCAGCGTCTAAAATTTTCATTATTTGACCTGGTTCATTCCAATTTACTCTAGCAAGCGGAGTTACATCTGATGCAGATATAGTTTGAAGCATGGGTAATGCATTTGTGTAATCTACTAATCCATGCTGCATATCAATGGTTAGAGAATCCCATCCTTGTTGGGACATTGTTTCTGCTGAAGCAGTACTTGGAACTTGCAACCATCCATTAATAACTGGTTTGCCTTCAGACATCATTTTTTTAATTTTATTAATTCGCATTAACCTTTTAAACCTAGGTGAGTGTACTTAATATTTAGATAATCTTTAATAGCCATTGAACCACCCTCTCGTCCATAGCCAGTTTGTTTAATACCACCAAAGGGTGCTTCGGCAACAGCAACAGCCGCAGTATTTACGGCTACACATCCAGTTTCCATCAATTCAGAAGCACGATGTGCTTGCTCCATAGAATTGGTATATATGTAACTGCATAAACCAAGATCATTATCGTTAGCTCTTTCTATAACTTCATCAAAGTTTTTAAATGATAAAACTGGTACCAACGGACCAAAAGGTTCTTGTTTCATTATTGTAAAATTATCTTTCACATCATCAAAAACTGTTGGTTCATAAAAATAACCTTTGTTAAAACCTGAAGGTCTTTTTCCACCAAGTAGAATTTTGGCACCTTCTTTCTTAGTTGTTTCAACTAATTCTTCTATTTCACTCAATCTTTTTGATGTTGTTAAAGGTCCAAGCTGAACGTCGCTATCCATACCATTTCCAATTTTTAATTTTTTAGCTCTTTCAATAAATTTTGTAACAAATTCATCTTTTTTACTTTCTTGAATATAAAATCTATTAGGTGAGATGCATACTTGACCATTATTTCTAAATTTTGCAGTAATTGCCATATCTGCTACTTTGTCTATATTTGAATCTTCAAAAACTATAAATGGAGAATGGCCACTCAGTTCCATGGTAACTCTTTGAACTTTGTCAGCTGCCTTCTTTAATATTAATTTTCCAACTCTTGTTGATCCAGTTATAGAAACTTTTTTTACAATATCAGATTCAATTAATTGCTCAGATATTGAAGCAGGATCGCCTGACAATAAATTAACAACACCTTCTGGAACACCACATTCTTTACAAATATCAACTAATTCCATTACTGTTCCAGGCGTGATCACATCTGGTTTACATATTACCGAACAACCGGCCGCAAGTGCTGTGGATATTTTTCTTGAAGCAAGTATTAAAGGAAAATTCCATGGAACTAGTGCAGCAACTACCCCAACAGGTTGATAGTAAACATGAACACGAGTATCAGGAAATCTACTTTCAACTGTTTGTCCGTAAATTCTTTTTGTCTCTTCTGCATTCCACTCAAATATATCAGCTGCGCCACCAGCTTCTCCTGTACCTTCTGCAAGTGGTTTTCCGACTTCTAGAGTTAACCATTTAGCTAAAACTTCTTGTTTTTCCCTTATTTTGTCAGCTATCTTTCTTATTATATAAGATCTTTGCCAAGGCGGTGTATTTCTCCAAACTTTTAGACCAGCTTCAGCTGACTTTAATGCCTTATCAACATCTCCTCGCCCCGCTTTAGATGCTTTTCCAATTATTTCTTCTGTTGCAGGATTAATAACATCATAAGTTTCATTATTTTCTGATTTTTGCCATTTACCATTAATGAATTGTCCAAATTTTTCGTACATAGTTTATTTTATTATAAAATTTTTTAGTGCAATTAATTTTTTTTTCGTTTTATATACTTAATTATGAAAAAGTTAAAGCTTACATGCGCTCATGCAATTGTTAAGTATTTAATTTCACAGAAAATAATCATTAACGGTAAAAAAGAACCACTTTTCCCAGGTGCATTTGGAATATTTGGTCATGGTAATGTTGCTTGTTTAGGGCAAGCTTTAGAGGAAAGTAAAAAAGAATTACCAACATTTAGAGGTCATCATGAACAAAATATGGCCTTAACAGGTATTGGGTATGCAAGAGCAAAAAGAAGACAACAAATTTTTATAGCAACATCTTCTGTAGGTCCTGGAGCAACTAATATGGTTACTGCAGCAGCGGTTGCTATGAGTAACAGATTGCCAATTCTATTTTTACCTGGAGATACTTATGCAAATAGAATGCCAGATCCAGTTTTGCAACAAGTAGAACATTTTAATAATCCTGGTGTTACCGCAAACGACGCATTTAAACCAGTAACTAGATATTTTGACAGAATAACAAGGCCGGAACAAATCATTCAATCATTTCCTGCAGCAATCCAAACTATGCTAGATCCAGCTGATTGTGGACCAGCATGCATAGCTCTTAGCCAAGATATACAAGGACAAGTATTTGACTATCCAGAAGAATTTTTTAAAGAAAGAATTCATAAAATAAGACGACCAAGACCTGATGAATTTCAAATAATAGAAGCTGCAGAAAAAATAAAATCTTCAAAGAAACCAATTTTAATTTCTGGTGGAGGAGTTTTTTATTCTGATGCAATGGATGAATTAAGTAAATTTGCAATAAAACATAATATTCCAGTTACGCAAACAGTGATGGGATATTCAACAATGAAAAGAGATCATTCCCACTACGCAGGACAAATAGGTGGTCTTGGAGGAAAAAATACAAACAAACTTGCAAAAGAGACAGATCTAGCAATTGCTGTTGGAACTAAGCTTGCAGATTTCACTACAGGCTCATGGGCTAATTTTGAAAATGAGAATTTTAATCTTGTTTCGATTAATGTTTCTAGATTTGATGCTAATAAACATTTAGCTCAAGCTGTTATAGGAGATGCAAAAATTTCTTTAAATGAATTATCAGAGGCTTTAGGTGAATGGAAAGCAGAAGATGAATGGAATAAAAAATCACAAACTGAACTTAAAAATTGGAATGAGCATATAGATAAAGAATGCGCTCCTACTAACCAAGAAATACCGAGCTATGTTCAAGTTATTGGTGCAATTTATAGAAATTCAGATCCATCTGATATAGCAGTTACAGCTGCAGGAGGTTTAGTTGGTGAAGTGGTGCAAGTTTGGAGACCCAGAGAGCTTAATACTCATGAAACAGAATGGGGTTTTAGTTGTATGAGTTATGAAATATCTGGTGCTTTAGGAATAAAGATGGCAAACCCTGAAAAGGAAGTAATTTCTTTTGTAGGTGATGGATCTTACTTATTAAACAACACTGATATTTATTCATCTGTAATAACAAAAAATAAACTAATTATAATTGTTTGTGATAATGGGGGTTTTGCAGTTATTAATAGATTACAATTATTTAAAGGGGGAAAAGAGTATAATAATTTATTAAAAAGCTCTAATACCCCAGGACTTGTAGATGTTGATTTTGCTAAACATGCAGAGAGCATGGGGGCAAAATCTGAACATGTTAATTCAATATCAGATCTTGAAGAAGCATTTAAAAGAGCAAAAAAATCTGATGTTACATATGTAATTTCAATAAAGACACATGCCTATAAATGGTTAGAAGGTTCTGCTTTTTGGGATAGTCCAACATTAGAAATTCCAACTACTGAGGAAAATAAAGAAGCTTTAAAACTTTACAAAGAAGGAAAAACCAAACAAAGACAAGGTGTTTAATTCTTTGAGTGTATGAATAAAGTATTTAAAGTTGGATTGATTGGATGTGGCCACATTTCTGAAACTTATTTTAGAGCAGAAAAATATTTCAATAATATTAAAATTGTAAAATGTGCAGATATCAATCATCGTAATGCTTTAAAATGTGCAAAAACTTATAAAATAAAAGCATTAAGTGTTAGAGAACTTTTAAAAGATCAAGAAGTAGAAATAATTCTTAATTTAACTATTCCAAAAGCTCACTATCAAATCGCAAAACAATCTTTGTTAAACGGTAAGCATGTTTATTCAGAAAAACCTATGGCAATCAATTTTAAGGATGGGAAAGATCTTCTTAAAATAGCAAAGAGTAGAAAACTTTATATTGGAAATGCACCAGACACTTTTTTGGGTGGAGGTATACAAAAATCAAAAGAACTAGTTGATAAAAAAATTATTGGTAAAATCAAACTAGGAAATGCAATTTTTGCATTTCCCGGGGTTCAATCTTACCATCCAAATCCTGAACCATGGTTTGCAAAAAAAGAGGGTGGTCCTGTAATTGATATGGGCCCTTATTATCTCACTGCTTTAGTAAATTTATTAGGTCCTGCAAAAAAAGTTACAGGAAGCATAGTTAATGGGGTAAAAAGAAGAACTATTGGAATTGGACCTAAGAAAAATAAAACATTCAAAGTTGAGTGCCCAACAACTTACCTTTCAACTATTATATTTGAAAATGGAACTGTAATTAGGTTAACTTTGTCATTTGATGTGATAGCTCACCAAAGAAATCATATTGAATTATATGGCGACAAAGGTTCAATGATTGTTCCTGATCCAAATATGTTTGGTGGTTCAGTTTATGTTTGTAAAAAACTAGGAAAACCATGGAAGGAATATAAAACTAATAAAATGCCATTAGGAAGAATTAATATAAGATCTCAAAGTTCTCGAGCAAACGAATCTCCTACTAATGCTAATTACAGAGGAGCAGGACTAGCAGAAATGGCTTATGCAATAGAAAATAAAAAAATCAACAAATGCAATTAATATGCAAATTGGTATAGATTTAGGTGCAACAAAAATCGAGTATGTTGTTCTTAAACAAAATGGAGATGAAACAAATAGATCAAGAATAGATTGTCCAAAAGATTATTCAAAAGTTATTTTTGAAATTAAAAAAATTGTAAACAAACTTGATAAAGAGTTTGATCAAACTTTGCCAGTTGGAGTCTGTCACCCAGGGGTGCACTCTCCACAGAATGGCTTGGTTAAAAATTGCCCAAATTTAAATTGGTTAGAAAAAAAACCTTTTCAATCTGACTTAAGAAAAGCACTAGATAGAGAAATTTTCTGTGAAAATGATGCAAACTGTTTTGCTTTATCAGAGGCTATTGATGGATCTGGAAAGCATTACAAAATTGTTTATGGTATTATTCTTGGATCAGGAGTGGGTGGTGGATTAGTAATAGACAAAAAAATTGTTTCAGGGCCAAATGGAGTTGCTGGAGAATGGGGACATAATCAATTACCATTTGTAGCTGCAAAAAAAGAAAATGTCGAAACTACTAATTTAAGGGAACTGGAAATCGAAAGTTTTATTTCAGGATTGTCTCTAGCCAAAAG
>LUMI01000836.1_pt1 | contig 12858 bp, 13 predicted proteins | sample 729681 | NCBI WGS metagenome assembly LUMI01 (sample SAMN03860267, study PRJNA289734) | marine metagenome | biome: seawater column; feature: ocean; material: water; isolation source: Red Sea water column Station 34 - depth 10m | place: Saudi Arabia: Red Sea | collected 2011-10-15 | depth 10 m
GCAATAATAGTTTTCTCCTCATTATAAACTGGGATTAAAATTGAGAGTTTCATAATAATTAATTCAAATTAGATCTAAATAACCATAATTCAAGACAAATCCTTGGCTTTAAAACCAAGATATTAGGGGATTCAATAGCTAATAAAATTTAAAATTTTATTGAAAAACTCCAATAATCATAATTAAATTATATTTTTATAAAATGTTAACAAATAAAGGAAAACTATGAAAAAATTAATGATAGCTGTATGCATGTTTTTTACTAGCATTGCATCAAACGTATATGCAGATGGTCATGGCAATATTAAAATGGGTATAATTTTAGGTTTTACTGGACCTATTGAGTCACTTACTCCTGCTATGGCTGCATCTGCTGAATTAGCATTCAATGAAGCATCTGACTCTGGTTCTTTATTAGGTGGAAAGAAAATTAAAGTTGAAAGAGCTGACTCTACTTGTGTAGACTCTGCTGCTGCAACTTCTGCTGCGGAAGGATTGGTTTCAAATGGTGTTGTGGCAATTATGGGTGCAGACTGTTCTGGTGTTACCGGAGCAATTGCATCTAATGTTGCGGTTCCAAATGGAGTAGTTATGATTTCTCCATCAGCAACATCACCTGGACTTACAACAATTGAAGATAAAGGATATTTTTTTAGAACTGCTCCATCTGATGCAAGAGGTGGACAGATTTTAGCAGATATTACTAAAGATAGAGGTGTGAAAAGTGTTGCTATAACTTATACAAATAATGACTACGGAAAAGGTTTAGCAGATGTTTATAAAGCTGCTGTAGAGGCTCATGGTATTAAAGTTACAACAAGTGCAGCTCACGAAGATGGAAAAGCAGATTATGCAGCTGAAGTAGCAACTTTAGCTTCTGCTGGCGGTGATGCTGTTGCTGTAATTGGTTACTTAGACCAAGGTGGTAAAGGTATTATTCAAGGATCTCTAGACTCTGGAGCTTTTGATACTTTTATTTTATCTGATGGTATGATTGGTGACTCTTTAACAGATAATTTTGGTAAAGCTTTAAATAAATCATTTGGTTCAATACCTGGATCTACTGGAAAAGGAGCTGGCGTATTTGCAAAAGTTGCTAAAGCTGGTGGAATTGACTCTTCTGGACCTTACACAGGAGAATCTTATGATGCTGCTGCTTTAATAACATTAGCTATGCAAGCGGGTGGTAAAGCAGATAGAGCAACTATTCAAAAAAATGTAATGTCAGTGGCTAATGCGCCTGGGACTAAAATTTATCCAGGTCAACTTAAAAAAGCTTTAGATCTTCTATCTAAAGGTAAAGCTGTAAACTACGAAGGCGCAACTGGAGTAGAATTTACCGATGTTGGAGAAGCTTTTGGATCTTTCCTCGAAAAAGAAATAAAAGGTGGAAAATTCAAAACTAAAAAACAAAGATAGTCTTATATTTAAAAACCCTAGCGTTAAGTTACGCTAGGGTTTTTTTTTGCGTGAATTTCAGCTCTTATTGTTGCTAATACTATTAAAAGCATAAAAGGAATACAAATTAAATTCATTGTTTTCCAGCTTGTAAGTGTAATAAAAATCCCTGCCGATAAACTACCTATTGCATGTATAGAATAAACTACAAAATCATTTAGACCCTGTGCTTTGAATTTTTCCTCTTCTTTATAAGTCAAAACTAGTAAACTTGTTCCTGAGATAAATAAAAAGTTCCAACCTAATCCTAAAAATATTAAAGCAACCATATAATTTAAAAAAGTTTGGTCAAAATAACTTACAATTAATGTAATACTATAAAGAAATATACCTGCATAAATAATATTACTATGACCAAATTTTTTAATTAAAAAACCTGTCATTAGAGATGGTAAAAACATTGAAGCAACATGAAACTGAATAACAATGCTGGTTTTGCTCAAGCTCATATTTTCCATTACATGCATGCTGATTGGAGTTGCAGTCATAAGAAATGTCATAATTGCATATCCAAATGCTGATGCGCATACAGCTTGAAAAAATCTTGGCTGTGAAATTAATTCAATATAGCTTCTTCCTTTATACTGTAAATTAATTTCTAATTTTGAATTATCTTCATAAAATAAAAAAAGAATTGATGGAATAAAAGTTAATAGAGCGAGAGCAAGATATGATCCAACATATAAGTTTTCACTAATCAAATCTTTTGAAAAATTTGCAAGACTTGGTCCTAAAAATTGATATTGCTTTTGGTGCCATCTCTTTATTAACACTTTCAGCAGCTGCGAAACGATACTGATGTGTAAATGCCATTCCAATACCTATAAATACATTTGCAAAACAAAATAAAATAAAATTTTGGCTGTATATAGAATAGGCTGCTAAAATAGAAAATAATGTATTGCCAATTGATGCTAATATAAATCCGTATTTTCTACCAATCAAACTCATTATCCTGGTAGCAATAATTGCTCCTATAGCTATGCCCACTACAGAAATTGACATGGGTAAGGTTGCCAGTGATTTAATTGGACTTATTTGAGAACCAATTATTCCACTTAAGAAAACAGTAACTGGTGCTGCCGTAAAACTAAAAATTTGACTTAGAGTTAATAATAAAAGGTTTTTGTTCATTAGAAGATGTATTTATCACTTAAATACATCGCAAATGCTAAAGCCATTCCAAGTAATATATATTTCATATTTTTTTGACGTTTATTTTTTCTGGAATTAATCCCTTTGGACGATATCTCATTATTACTAATAGTCCAACTCCAATCATTAAAAATCTAAAATAAGGTGCACTCTCAATAAGATGAACCTTTAATGCATTGGTTTCATCTAAATGTGTAGTAAAAAAATTAATTAAATATAAAGCTATTGGTCCTGCTTCTACCCATAAAAACCACACTACAAATCCACCTAATATTGCTCCAAAATTATTACCGGTACCGCCAACAATTACCATTACCCATATAACAAAAGTATATCTCATTGGTCGATAGCTTCCAGGGGTAAACAAGCCATCATTAGTCACCATCATTGCACCCGCCAAACCGACAATTGCTGATCCTAAAATAAAAATAAGCAAATGCTCCTTGACTACATTTTTACCCATTGCACCTGCAGCTTCTTCATTATCTCTAATTGCCCTCATTTTTCTTCCCCAAGGTGAATAAAGAGCTTTTTGAGTAAGGATTAATAAAATTATAACTACTGTTAAAAATAAACCAGTCATACATAGTTTTACATACACAGATGAAGCATCTATGACTAATTGGTTTAACATATCTTTTTTATCAGAAACCGAACTTAATAAATTTAATTTTCCTTGATGCAGTTTTTCAACTAAATTTATAAACCAGGGAGAGGTTTGTAGATCTATCTCGTAGGGAACTGGTCTTTTCAATCCAATTACATTTTTAACTCCCCTTGCTAACCAATCTTCATGTTTAATAATTGATACAACTATCTCAGCAATTAGTAGTGTTGCTATAGCAAGATAGTCAGCCCTTAAGCCTAAAGCTATTTTACCAACAATAAATGCTAACCCAGCTGCAAAGATTGCTCCAACAATCCAAGAAAATAATACTGGCATACCAAGTCCACCAAGAAAACCAGTTTTTGCGGGATTAACTGCTTCAATTGCTTCAATGCCTGGGAATGCAACAAACCTAATTAAAATTACCCCAAATATAATCGAAAATGTAATAAAATAGTTTTTATATTTGTGATTTTTATATTTTTTTAAAATAAATCTTACAATTAAAACCAGACTAATTATCAAAATTAAACTACCTATAATATTTAATCCGCCTGCGCTCCAAGCTTCAGGAACAGGTGCAACTGAAACCAAAACTACAGCTAATCCACCAAGTGCTGTATAACCCATAATGCCAAAGTTTATTAAACCTGCGTATCCCCATTGAATATTTGCACCCATAGTCATCACTGCAGAAATTAAACAATAATTTAAAATAGATAGTGCAATCGACCATGATTGGAATATTCCAACCATGATTATTAAAAATAACATAATAGAATAAGCGGCTATAATATTAAAATATTTTCTCATATCTTTTTTCCCTCGAAAATACCAGAAGGTCTAAATAACAAGACTATTACTAATATTGAAAAAGAAACTGCAAATTTGTAATCTGTAGATAATAATTGTACCAAAGAATCTGGCTCTAAAAACTCTGGTAACAAATAAATAAAAAACTTTTTATATGCATAAGTAACCAAAATCTCTGCAAATGCTATTACATAACCACCTAAAAATGCACCATAGGGATTTCCAATTCCTCCTACAATTGCTGCAGCAAAAATTGGAAGCATATTATTAAAATAAACAAATGGTTTATAACTTTTATCTAAGCCGTATAAAACTCCTCCAACAGTCGCCAAAAATCCAGCTATAATCCAAGTGATCATAACAACTTTTTTAGGATCTATACCAGATAGTAAAGCTAAATCTTCATTATCAGAGTAAGCTCTCATGCTTGTGCCAGTTTTAGTTTTATTTAAAAACCAAAATAATGTTGAAACTAAAATAATTGTAACCACAAGTGTTATAGCTTGTGTAGATTTGATAGTAAGCCCCTCGCTTAGTCCTGTCATTTCTTTAAACTCAGAGGCTTTAAGAATAAATTTTTCACCATCCATAAACCTTCTATCAAATGGTCCTATAATTATTCTTATAATTGCTTGAGTAACAAACATTACACCAACACTAACCATAGCTAATTGAACAGGTGCACTTTTGCTTATTCTGTAATATTTAAAAACAAATTTATCAATAAATAACATGTATAAAATCATTGCAAGGATCGCTAAAGGCAGTGTCAATAATGCTGTGGGTAAAAATCCTAGTCCAACTCCAACTGATTGAAAATAATAGGTGAGTAAAACAGCGAACATTGTTCCAAAAGACATCATGTCTCCGGTTGCAAAATTAGCAAATCGAAGTACTCCATAAATTAATGTTACAAAAATTGCACCTAGTGCTAATTGAGATCCATAAGTAATTGCTGGTATTACAGTGTAATTTAACAATAAAATTACTGCATTTAATAATTCCAAATTATCCTCCAAGAAAAGATCTTCTTACTTCTGGATCTTCTAATAGTTCACTTCCAGAGCCTTCAAATTTATTTTGTCCAGTAACTAAAACATAGCCTCGATCAGATATGCTTAGCGCTTGTTTGGCATTTTGTTCGACCATAATTATTCCCACATTGGTCTCTTTTACTCTCAATATATGTTGAAATAATTCATCCATTACTATTGGTGAGACACCTGCAGTCGGCTCATCTAACATTAATACTGATGGCTTTATCATTAAAGCTCTACCCAAAGCAACCTGTTGTCTTTGCCCACCAGACAACTGCCCAACAACTTGAGAACTTTTTTCTCTTAGTATTGGAAAAAGATCATATATTTCTTCAATAACATCATTAATATTATCTTCTCTTAAAAATGCTCCTACTTCTAAATTTTCTCTTACTGTCAGTTCAGAAAAAACATTTTTTGTTTGAGGTACAAACGAAATACCAGATTTAACTCTTTCTTGTGGTGAAAGTTTTGAAATATCTGTTCCATTTATTTTAATATTTCCGGACTTTAAATTAAGTAACCCAAGCATTGCTTTCATTGCTGTAGATTTACCTGCACCATTAGGTCCTAATATTGCAACTATTTCACCTTTATTAACTTTAATTGTACATGATGAAATAATATCTGGTCCGTTACCGTAACCAGCTGTCATTTGATTTCCCTCAAAAAAATACATTATTGGGCATCCCTAATTTTTTGATTGCTTCTTCCTAAATAACTATCAATTACTTTGTCATTTTTCTTTACCTCATCAGAAGTACCCTCAAACAAAACTGATCCCTCAGACATAACTATAACCGGATCACACATTCTACTAATGAAATCGATATCATGTTCTATCATGCAAAAAGTGTAACCTTTTTCTTTGTTAAGTCTTTGGATAGCTGTTCCTAAATCTTTTAGTAAAGTACGATTTACTCCAGCCCCTACCTCATCTAGTAATACAAGTTTTGCATCAACCATCATGGTTCTTCCAAGCTCAAGAAGTTTTTTTTGACCTCCGGATAGATTTCCAGCAAGTTCATTTGATAGGTGTTTTAAATTTAAGAATTCTATTACTTCTAAAGCTTTTTCTTTTAATTGATCCTCTTCTCTCTCAACAAGCTTTGGATTAATAAGTGCTGTAATTAAATTTTCTCCAGATTGATTGCTAGGTACCATCATTAAATTCTCTAATACAGTTAAATTTGAGAATTCGTGGGCAATTTGAAAAGTTCTCAAAAGTCCTTTTGAAAAAAGTTGATAAGATGGCACATTGGTAATATTTTCATTATTGAATATCACACTTCCTTTGGAAGATTTTAAATTTCCTGCAATTAAATTAAATAGTGTAGTTTTTCCAGACCCGTTAGGTCCTATTATCCCGGTTATAGAGCCTTTCTTTATTTTAAGAGAGCAATTATTGACTGCAGCTAAGCCACCAAAAAATTTTGAAATATTTTCTACATGGAGTATTTCAGAATTACTCATTTTTTTAACTAACCTTTTTTAATCTTTTAAGAATTTTTTCAGATGTCCTATTTAAAGCTTTGTAAAATCCATACTTTTTTAATTCTTTAAGTGATTGTTCATTTAAGCCTTTAGGAGTTTGTGACTCTTTTACTAACTTTTTTAAATCTTTAGACTTTTTTAGAGAGTCTTCTGAAAGTGCAACAAAAAGAGAGGTTATATACTTTTGAGCACTTTCCTTTTTTACACCTTTTTTAATAAGCCATTGAGTAAGTGTATTTAAGATTTCATAAAATGGTGCCATCATTGATGATGTGGTCCAAAAATTAAGTGATAATGACTCATTTTTAATTTCTACAGTAGTACCGAGATTATCAAAAAATTTTTTTACTTTTTTATTGGCTGGAAAGATTGGAACTGGTCCTTTTTTAAGTGAAATAGGTGGCAAAGGTATTGCTCTCACTATAGTAGCATTAACTTTTATAAATTTTTTTAATTCTTTCATTTTAATAGTAGATATGAAACTAATAATTGTATGATTTTTTTTAAATTTTAAATTTTTGATTATTTTATTTCCAACCGTTGGTGTTATTGACAAAAAAACCCATTGGGAAAGATTTAAAATTTTTTGATTATCTTTGATAACAATAATTTTTTTGCTAATTTTACTTAAATGTGATGAAATTTTCTTATTTCTGTTAGATATATAAATTTTAGAATATTTAATTTTCGAATTTAAAATACCGTAAATTACAGCTTTAGTTATCTGTCCAGTCCCTACAAATCCTAATTTCATTTTACTATTCTTATAATAATTTTAATTAATATTTTTCAATCAATACAATTACTACAGCAATAAATAAAAGAACGCACGCTGAAATTGTGTTTATTATCTTTGGATTTGCTTTTATCCACACTATTAATCTATTTGCAAGTACTGCGTACCCCACTAATGATAAAAAATCTAAAACGACATAAGTGATTATTAAAATAAAAAATTGAATAATATAGTTGCTTGAAAAATCAATAAACTGCGGAAAGATAAAAGGAAAAAACATCCATGCTTTTGGGCTTGTACCAGCAACTATAAAGCCATCTTTAAAAAAAGAAAAAAAACTTTTTTGTTTAATTTCTTTTGTATTAATATTGTTAGGATTTGTATTATAAATGTCATAGGCAAGATAACATAAATAAATTACTCCAATCCATTTAAAAGTGCTCAAAAAGATAGGGTTATCTGAAAAAAAAGAACCTATTACAAATATTACTAGTGTCGCCTGTATTATATTTGCTGAGACATCTCCTAAAGCTGTCCAAATACATTTTTTAACTCCATAATTCATTGAATATGAAATAATTACAATTCTTGGTGTGCCTGGAGAGATAAATAAAAAAAATATTATTTGTAGAAAAAGTATGTAATCTAAAGGAAGCATTCACGAGGATAGTCCTATAAAACCGGGAGCTAAAGATGGCTAGATAGGACTATCTTTATAGAATATAACATATGCTATAAAAATTTCATTAAGGATTTATTTAAATTCTCAAAAAAATTTATGAAAAAAAGTCACAGGCCCCAAACTAGAGTGAAAAATCCTGAGCCAAATCCTATGAGTCCAGATTGGGTTGTCTGGGCAGCTTGGGCTGACCGGATAACTTTTGAGGATATTAAAAAAAAGACAGGGAAAACAGAAAATGAAGTTATTAAGATAATGAGGAAAACCTTAAAGCCGTCCTCATTTCGCCTTTGGAGGAAAAGAGCAAAAAATCAAAGTATTAAACATCGAAAAAAATTTGAGATTTCTAGAAAAGAAATAAGAAGAAAAATAAAAAAAAATGATTATATATAATTAATGAAAAAAATAATTATGTATACAGGTCCTATGTGTAATTTTTGCGATGCAGCAAAAAGATTACTTGCAAGAAACAATGCCACTTTTACAGAAATTGATATTGCATCAAAAGAAGGTTTAATGGAGGAAATGATTAAAAAAGCCAACGGCAAAAGAACGGTACCACAAATATTTGTAGATGAATATCATGTGGGAGGATATCAAGAGCTTAGAGAGCTTGAAAAACAAAATAAATTACAAGAATTAATAAATTAAAATTTTATTTACTTTCAACTTTTTTTGACTTTTCAACGGGTCTTTTTTTAATCAACTCAGTGTTTTTAATGTTTATTGCCATACATGTAATATCGTCTCTTAATTTTTCTGCACCCCAATTTAATTTGTTTTCAATAGACTCAACTATAGCTTTTGGGGTTACTTCTGAAATATTATTTATAATATTTTGAACTCCCTCACTTCCTAATTCCTCTCCATTTTGGAGATATCCTTCGGTAACGCCATCAGTGTAAACTACAAAAGTCTTATCTTTCATATTTATGGTGTTTGATTTGACCATAGACTCTGAAAAATATTTTACAATTCCGATTGGTGGCATTTCAGATTTTATATACTCATAATTTTTATTTTGATCAAAAGTTAAAATACTTTCATGACCAGCGTTAATAAAAACCATTTCACCAGTTTTAATATTTAATTTTCCAAAAACAGCAGTAACAAACATTCCTTTGAATTTAGCTTCAACTAATTCATTGTTTACTCCAAAAACAACTTTTTCAATTGGATATTTGAGATTGGTAAGGGTTCTAAAGATTGATGAGGCTTTTGCCATGTACATTCCAGCTTTAATTCCTTTTCCAGACACATCTGCTAATGTAAAAAAATATTCTTCTGGTGTAGATCTTACAACATCAAAATAATCCCCCGAGACATCTCTTGCTGGTACATTTCTTGCAAAAATAAAATTTTCAAATTTAGATATATCTGGAAATAAACTTTTTTGAACACCTGCAGCTAATTCTCTTTCTTTTAAAAGTTTAGCTTCTTTTTGTAAGTTTTCTAAAGCAAGTTTATTTTCTTCAATAAATCTAAAATATTTTCAATAACATTAGCGTGAACTTCTACTCCTGGAATAGTTATTCCTAAAGGTGTTTTTACTAAATCAAAAAGCCCTTGTGCAGATGCACCTATAAGCACATATTTATTCTGAAAAAATGATTTATCAAAGTTTCCCTCATAGACATCACTCGCAGAAATATATTGCTTCTTTTGAGATTTTTTATATTTGATCCAAATTATTCCATTTGGATCAGACTCAATTTTGTGAGGCCTTGAACTAATTCTATTTATTCCAACCTCATTTAATTCAACATAAATATTTTTTTGTTTTTCACCTACCCGGACCATCTCTAGTCCGATTGTTGGGTATAATTTTTTATTCAATTGAACAATAAGTGGCAAAGATCTAATGATGCCATCTAATTGATCTAAAAAAGATATCGAGCCTAAACCTTTTACATTATTTTCTAATACTTCTAGTGATCCAATTGAGAAAGGATAGGAGTATGTGAATTCAAAAGGATCTCCACCTTTTGATAAAAATCTAGCTTTAGCCTTTCTATCATAATTTGTATGTGATGGTACATTGCTTCCTAAGACTGCAATAATAGATTTTGACTCTTTTAATTTTTCAGCAAAAAGATCATCTGGACTTTTCAAATTTTGAAGCTCAGCAACATCAGATGGTATGAGGCCATAAGATTTTATTATTTCTTCAGGTGATTGTTTATCTTTTTCTGTAAAAAATATATCAAAACCAATTGCCTTTGGATCTGATGTATTTAATTGATCTAGTATTTTTGCAAAAACTGTCCTGTTCCAAGGAAACTGTCCAAATTTTCCAAGACTTTTTTCATCAATATCAATTATTACTACATCGCTATCTTTTTTTTTTGCAAATACTTTCTGATACAAATCAAAACTTAAGTATGAAACTGATTTTATAAATGGTGGATTAATAATCTTTAGTGAAATTAGTAGTAATAGTATTGCAAAAAAAATAAAATAATTTGTATTTTTTTGAAGAAAAGCTTTCACAACTTGAGCTTATATTGAATTTATTTAAAGTAAATAAAACTTAGTTAAGAAGATAACTAATTACTTCTTTTTTCTTCTTTTCTTCTTAGCTTTTCTCTTCTTAGCTGCTTTTTTCTTCTTAACTACTTTTCTCTTTTTAGCTATTTTCTTTTTCTTTTTAGGCTTCTTCTTGGCTTTTTTCTTTTTCTTAGGTTTTGCTTTTGCTTTTTTCTTAGGCTTAGCTTTTTTCTTAGCTTTTGGTTTTGCTTTTTTCTTAGCTTTTGGTTTAGATTTTGCCTTTGCTTTTTTCTTAGGTTTTGCTTTAGCTTTTTCTTTTTTCTTAGCTTTAGGTTTTGCTTTTTTCTTATCTGCTTTTTTAGCTTTTTTCTTGTCTCCTTTTTTAGCTTTTTTCTTTTTACCTTTTTTCTTATCTCCTTCTTCTTTCTCAAAACCTAATGACTTAAGCTCTTTTCTTAATTCTTTTTTGATAGCTTTTCTTTGAACTTTTGTGTCATCTTTAGAAAGCTTCGCAACTCTCAAAGCTTTCATTTTTTTATTAAATTTCTTTAATTGATTTTTTGTAATTTTTTTAGCTTGTCCTGGTGCTTTATTTTTTGTCATTGAAGTAATGCTATATGGATTATTCAATAAAGTTTGACCAAACTTATTACCAACCAGAACTGCTCCAGGTCTCATTCCTAAAGTGTTATTTTTTCCTGGACCTATTAATAGAGTATCTGTCTTTCCTTTTGAAACTATTGTTTGAAACTCAGTTCCTCTCGAGCCTAGCGTTCCCTCTGGAACTTCAACTGTTAGACTGTCAGGATTTTTTTTACTTATTAGTCCAGAAATTACTTTTAAACTTCCTTGTTTAACGCTTGCTACTATTTTTCCATCATTTGTCTCTGGATCAAACACAAACGTATCCATTACTACTTCTGAATCTTCACCAATCGTAAAAGTGGATTGATCTAAAAGTAATATTTGAGTACCAGCGCCAACTCCAGCATATATTGTTTCATTTAAATAAATTTTATCGCCTGCTTTTAATTCTCTTGTTTCGGTTTTAACTGTTCCTGAGATAGCTCCAACAATTCCAACTAATTGTTTTTCAATAGTTAATTTTTCCTCAGCGTAAGCACTTATGTTTAGTGCAAATACAATTGCTATAATTGACGATATTAGTTTTTTCATTTTCTTGAAACTAGCAAAATTCTCGAAAAATTAAATGAAAAAAAACTCATATTGAGCGCTAGAAAAAGCACTAAATTTCAACAATAAATTGAAAATTTTATTAATTTAGCCTGAATGATCTCGAGAAACTCAATGAAAAGGAATCGGATATGTAATCGTAGTTTATAATATTAGCTTCAGAAATAACTTTTTCATAAGATAAGTTTATAAATAAACTTCTATTTGGATCAATTGCTGGAAAAATATCTCCTATGGCCTTTGTTAACATTATATCAAAAGTATTTGTGTAATCTGATCTTAATTTATTTGAATTAACTGAAGTATCCTCTTTTTTATAGTCATTAAAACTTATAGCGTTACTAACTGCTATATACGCCCAAGGGAAAGCAAAATTTAATCCAAAACCTATATCGTAAGTTTCATAATCATTTCCTGCATCCACTCTTGCATCAGTGTCACTATATCCTAAACTTAAACTAGTGGAAATTATTTGCGTTAAAATATAATCGTGACCTAAAGTGTATCCGTGTGCAATGGAGTTTGTATCCATTGCTGTATCATCAGTTGAATTATGATTTCCTTTTGAGTCAGCAAAAGAATATCCATAACTGATAGAATTTCTTTCACCAATAGAAAAAAAACTTCCAGCACCATACATAAATGAAAAACTGTCTGCATCTGTATGATAATCAGATTTGCTTACAGTAAAATATGGACTTAAGCTTTGACCACCTAATACTGTATCTAAACCAAGAGTTAATCCATAAGATTGAAAATCATCATCATGTTCTTGATGTTGATTGGATGTTGTGTGGGCAAAGTTTGCTAAGAAAGAAGATTCTTCACCAATTGGTCTGGTAGCTGAAAAACTTATTCCTCCGCTACTAGTCTTATCAAACATTGGAGATGTAAATTCTGCAACTTCACCTTCCTCACTTTGTTTTCTTGTTTTAGATACACTATTAACATTATTACTAATTAAACTTGCAATGCTAATATCTGCATTAAAATTCCATAAACCTGGTTCTTTATCTTTTAAATCTTGCTCTATCTCTTGTAATGTTTCTAGATCTTCTGACTCAAGATCAGTTCTTAGTTTCATTTCTTCAATCAAACTTTTTGCTTTATCTGGAGAGTCAATTTGTACCAATACTGATAATAAATATAACTTAATCTCAATATTGTCTGGATATAACATCGTTAATCTCTCTAGAGT
>LUMI01001550.1_pt1 | contig 12852 bp, 9 predicted proteins | sample 729681 | NCBI WGS metagenome assembly LUMI01 (sample SAMN03860267, study PRJNA289734) | marine metagenome | biome: seawater column; feature: ocean; material: water; isolation source: Red Sea water column Station 34 - depth 10m | place: Saudi Arabia: Red Sea | collected 2011-10-15 | depth 10 m
TTACAGGGGCATCCAAAAGAGGGTGGGTAGCTTGGACAACCGCTATTGCTGATGATAGAGTGATGGGTATTGCACCAGTAGTTATTGATCTTTTAAATTTATATCCTTCATTTCAACATCACTGGAAAGTTTATGGTGAATGGTCCCCTGCGATTGATGATTATGTTAAAGAAGATATTATGAACTGGACTGAATCAAAAGAGTATGAAAAACTTATTGAAATTACAGACCCTTATTCCTACAGGTTTTCTTTGAATATGCCAAAGTATATTATAAATGCGTCTAGTGATGAATTTTTTGTTACCGATTCCTGGCAATTTTATTGGGATGACCTTGTAGGCGAAAAACACTTACAATATTTACCAAATGCTGGACATGGTCTGTATGGAACATATGTAACTGATGATTTAATTAATTTTTATAGTAAGGCAATTAATCAAAACAGGCTTCCTTACTATGAATGGAGTATTGACCAAAATATATTTAATTTAATTATTGAGCCTTCAGCAAATTATAAAATAAAAAAATGGAGTATAAATAATTCTGAAAGAGATTTTAGAATTTATAAGGTTGGTGAAGCTTGGACATCTGAAGATATAGATAAAAATAAAAATGGTAAATACTCTATCTCTATTGACAACCCTGACTCAGGGTACACCGCACAGTTCGTTGAAATAATTTTTGATTCAGACTCCGAGGAATCTATAAGTATTACTACGGGAACCGTTATTACACCAAATAAATATCCCTATTCAAAATTTGTAATTCCAAACCCAAAAGGAACTCGTTAAGTTTATTTTTTTAATACGACAACATCATCCAAGAAGAAGCTCGGTAAAAGTGGGTCCAATTGAGGCTTATAGAATACTAACCTTGCTTTAGTAACTCCCTCAGGTACTGTAAATTCAATTTTGTTTTCAGTCCAAACATCTGTTTTAGGAACTTCATACTCAACAAACTTGATCTTGTTGCCGGCCTCATCTCTTACTACAGCATCAAATGTATTTGTTGGCTGAGTTTTCCATCGATGAAAGAATGAAAATTCGTAAGCTTCTCCTGGTTCTACGTCAATTAATTGAAATATTGATCCGTCATGGGGTTCTATTCTTGCTAGGAAATTCCCAGTATTTGGTTCTTGTGCGGCAGATGTTATAACGGCATTCTTAAACCCACCCCAGGGCTCAATATCTCCTGTTTCAAATGTACCGTTTTCTAAAAGATTACCTGGAACTTCTTCAACTACCTCAATTTCTGGATCTGAGCCAGGACCACATAATAAATTTGGTTTATAGTTAGCATAGTATTCACCAAGCTCGGTTAAATTATCATCTTCATCGTATAAAATTGATGCTACAAGCCTTGGATAGTTTGGGGAGCTTTTTGTCCCAGAGAACCATGCAAATCTTTTTACATATTTTCTGTTATATAGCTCAGGAAGCAATGTCCTCATTGTTCCTAATACCTGGGCAGTAGTATATTTATTTTCTTCTACAGTATTTGCTTGGTTATCTACAACTGCCATTTCTGTAATCCATATTGGCTTATTGTACTTCTGAAAAACATTATCAATAATATCTAAGAAAAGTGCTGGGTTATTACTTTGATAAATATGTATACAAATGAAATCAACTCTGAGATTATTCTCTTGGGCTTTTATCATGAACTCATCTAACCAAGTTCCTTGATTAGATGCCACCACTGGACTTCCAAGTGGTACCCCTATACTTTCTAGTTTTGGCCATAAAGCAATGGCTTCATCAACTGTCATATTTGCTTGACTGACTAAATCTGGTTCATTAAACCCAAGAATATTTTTTACTGCTCCAGTATTAACCAATTCTTTAACTTTATTTATTTCTTCATCATTCACGCTTCCCGAGCCCCAGAACATAGGTACGTACTCAACACTGTCAGGAATTTCATCTCTAAGTTGTCTATTCCATGAGTAGTGCCAAAAAGGCTTAAGTCTTGCAATTCTTGATGACCAGGTTTGTTCTCTGTAGGCCATGCCAATTCCTTTTTTAGCTTCTAGTTCATCGTCAATTCCTATTACAGATGCAGGAGGTGCATTATTTGCTCTGTCAATTCTAGAAATATTTAAACTTTCATCAGTGCATCCGATAAATAAACTAAAAAATAAGAGATAAAAAATATTATGTTTTTTCATATTAATAACCTGGATTTTCAATAAGTTTTGGGTTATCAGCAAGTCTACTTAAACCTAAAGCGTAATAATAGTTTCTTTCAGGATGAAGCCGAACTCCACCTAAGTCTCCATCTGCCATCTCCATGGTATATGTTTCATTATTTGCATTAAATCTATAATGTAGCCTGTGTCTTCTAACATTATTTAATTCTTCTACAGCAATTCTCCACCGTCTTAAGTCCCAAAAAACATGATCTTCAAATGCTAACTCACATTTTCTCTCTTGTCTAATTTTATTTTCTGTGATCTCACTTTTTGCTAGAAGAGGCATTCCAGCCCTATCTCTTATTTCATTCATAATACTTTCCATATCACCGTTTGGATCATTTAAATAGTATGATGCTTCAACATAGTTTAATAAAATTTCTCCGTATCTAAAGACTATATAATCTGTACTAGATCTGGTGGCATCAGGTGTATCAGGGTTTGTTCGTTTTCTTATTAATAATCCAGTTGCCATGCTACCTGTTAACTTAGATAACCCACTTTGAGGCCAGCCCTCTAAGCTTCCTCTCATACTTCGATGAAAAAATACTGTTCCACCTTTGAAATTAGAGCCAGGATAAAAAATTGAAGCTCGCATCCTTGGGTCTCTCATTTCAAAATACCAACTTGGATCAATTGGGGTATTGTCATCATACATGTCTCTATCAACCTTACCTGATGTACCATCAATAAAATCAAATTGCTCTAATGTCTCAAGGTATACCGGATAATTTGAACTCCAATTAAATCCAAATCCAGCTGGTTGCGCAAGAGCATCCCATTGGTGACTTTTACCAGATTCATAGTCGTATTTTTCGCTAAAAATAATTTCTGGATTATCTGTTTCATCTATGAACAGATTACTAAAATTTTCTACTGGATCGTTGAACTTTCTGTATAGTGAAAAAATTCCTGATTGAATTATTTCTCTCGACGCATTTAAAGATTCAAGATAATATTTTGATGCCTCACTTGATGGAAACCCTAAAAGACCATTTAATTGTTCACTTCCAAAGTTTGCAACACTGCCGGCATATAGTAGGGCTCTACTTTTTAATGCAAGAGCAGTCCACTTAGTTATTCTTCCTTCCTCTATAGCAAACGCTGGAAGCACTTCAGATATATCATCCATTTCACTTGATATAAAATCATATATCTCTTTCTCAGAATTTCTCTCTCTATAAATTTCATCATAATTCCCCTGAATAGGAACGACATCTTTTATTAATGGAATTCCTCCAAATCGTTTTACCATCTCAAAGTATGCATGAGCCCTTATAAACCTTGCCTCTGCTACTCTAGAATCAATAAAATATTCAGTTAAATTTTTTGACTGAGGAAGCTTAGTAATCATTTGATTACATTCTCTTATTAGTGCATAATCATAATAATCAAGAACTTTTCCTTGTAGTCCATTTTCATTATAATCAACATCTACTACTTGAGTAAATGGTGTTTGCCATGAGACCCCATAATTTCTAGATTCTCCTCCGTACGAACTTATTAAACCCATATTTAAATTGCCATTTCCAGACTTAATATGAAACTGTGCTCTGTCGTATAGGTCAAATAGAAACGCATCAGTTAGGTTAGGATTATCAAACACAACATCATCTGATATAATATCATTTCTTGTTAGGTCAAAGGGGTCATAACATCCTGATAGAAGTAATATGATTGACGTAACAAGTATTTTATTTTTTAAGCTTTTCATAATTAAAATAATATTCTTAATCCAACAGTGTAAGATCTTGTAATCGGGTATCTTCTTGTTGCCTGTGTCCCAGGATCAAACTCTGGGTCAAATGTATTTTTATAAATTCCAAGGTTAGTCCACGATATTAAGTTTTCAGAGGATAGATATATTTGGGTTGATTTTAACCCAATTTTACTGAATGCTTTTTCAGGAATGTTATAAGATAAATTAATATTCTTTATTCTTAAGTACCTCACATCTCTCAGCCAAAAGTCAGAAATTCTAGAGTTATTAATATTAGCCGAAAGGCTAGCTGCAGGCAGAATTGCATTTGGGTTAATATTGATATTTGGATTATCAGGATGCGGTTGCCATGCATAATCATAATGGTAAGCCAAAGGTATTGACCCATTGCTAAACATTGTCGCGGCAGGTCCATTGATATAAATACTAAATTTAGATGCTCCTTGTAGAGTTGTTGATAGTTGAAAGTTTTTATAATTAACACTTATCCCCATTCCATATGTTACTTCTGGCATATTTGATGCGTATCCAATGACATCTTGATCTCTGAAGTTGATTGTGTCATTTTGATCTAAGTCTCTATATTTTATATCTCCTGGTCTTAAGGTTAAATTTCCATTTCCATCTTGAATGACACTATGATTATTTATTTCTTCTTGACTCATAAAAATACCGTCTGAAAGGTATCCAAGACGTCTGTTTACCCACTGTCCCTCTCTCCCATAAATTCTAATGTAGTCCGGATCGGAAAATTTTTCTAAATCATTTCTAATTAAAAACTTTTCTTTTCCTATCGCAAAATCAACTTGCGAATTCCCAAGGGCCACAATCGCTATGTGAGCGCCCTCAAGAGACTCTATTTTTTGCATTAACTAACCCCGGTTCTCAGGAGGTCATAGCGATATTCGTCTCTTTGTTCGCGTCCCTCCGCAATCGTCTTCATTCTAGCACGTCCTTGGAGGAATGAAGACTCAACTCCTAAATTATACATCGTGATAACCTCCCAAGATAAAAATGGGTTTACTTCGCCTAGGGTTCTTATTGTTGTGCTTGCATTGTTTTGTCCAAAGAGATATATGTTTTGTGATTGGTATCCAGCTAAATAATCAAACCCATTAATTCCATTTGCAGTATCATCTCCCATCTGCGAATAAGAAGTTCTTAGCTTTAGGCTTATATTTTCTCCATTAGAAAAAAAAGGCTCTTCTGAAACTATCCACCCTAATGAAAAACTAGGGAAATAGCCCCATCTATTTGAGGGAGAAAACAATACGTTACCATCTGCTCTAAATGTAGACTCAAATAAGTACCTGTTTTTAAACCTATAGTTTATTCTTCCTACTAGACTTTTTCTTCCAATATCAGACCCTGAAGACCCGTCGTTTGTTTGATCATTTTCTGATCCTATAAATAGCTCGGGAATAGATGTTGTGAATAAATTTTTTCTAGTTGCAGAGAACCTACTATAACTTCTTCTTGTCTGTTCTGCTAGCAATAGAACATCTATATTATGGGTTCCAATTTTCTTTTTATATTCAGCGGAAACTAATGGATATAACATAGTTCTTTTAAATTGTGATTCAGAAACAGATGAGACACCATTTCCTACTCCCTCCAGTGAAGTTGTTCCGTTAGATTCATTATATCTATAGACATTGTAAGGGTTTCTGAAGGACTTCTCAGCTCTATCAAGAATCTGTATATTCATGTTAGCTCTTAATATTAAACCGTCTACTCCTGGAATTTTATACTTCAGACCTATTTTACTTCTAAACATGTTATCAAAACGGTCATATGTACCGTAAATACTTCTGCTGGATCTTGCCAATGGATTTCTATTGCCAGTTGTCGATCCCGAGTATGAGACAAATGGTTTTGAGGGATCAGGAATCACAACACCTTCTGGCAATGATGTAGGGAAAATGGGTTGTGCTGTAGAAAGATCTATCCAAATATCTGAAAGAGCATTTTTGGCAGGTCTTTCTCTAATATCTTGTCGATAAGATAAGTCTACCCCAAGACTTAAGTTGCTATTAAGGTCAATATCGATATTTGATCTGATGCTGTACCTTTTGTAATCAAAGTCTCTAGATCTGAAGAAACTTTCCTGATCTATAAACCCAAACGAACTAAAATATTTGACATTATCAGAACCTCCTGATACATTAAAATTATATTGTTGCATAGGGGCATTATTTTTAATTAGCTGATTGATCCAATCTCCACCCTCATAACCAGGTATTTTATCTTCATAATTTTTAATATCATCTTCAGTAAATGTAGCATTGGCGTCAGAAAAGTCATTAAAATTTGCTTCTCTAATTAACTCGACATATTGTGAGGGCGTGACATGCTCAAGAAATGCTGTTGCTGACTGAGAAGTATAACTTGAACTAAAAGATATTTTTGGGGCTCCTTCTTCTCCTCTTTTAGTGGTGACCAGTATAACACCATTTCCCGCTCTTGCTCCATAAACAGCTGCGGAAGCGTCTTTAAGTACACTAATGCTTGCAATATCATTTTGGTCAACACGTGAAAAATCCATCTGCACTCCATCAACTAAAACTAAAGGTGCCTCACTAAACCCTCGAATTCTTATCTGCGTGTTTTCTCCTCCAGGCAATCCCGAATTTTGTCTAGTCATTACACCTGGTAATTTACCTGCAATTAAATTTGATGTGTTAGCTACCGGAACACTAATTAATTTTTCTTGCTTAATAGTTGCAACTGACCTTATATATCCTGAGAAAGAAATTATAAGTACTGTGTCTTTAAAGGCAAATAAAGAAAAATCTCCATTTATATCTGAAATAGTTCCTGTTGTTGTTTCCTTAATAATAATAGTAGCACCGGGTAGTCCATTGCCCTCCTCATCAGTAATTCTACCATTAATCTGATGATCTTGAGAAAACCCATTATAATTAATTATTATAAAAGTTATAAAGAAGAGAATTTTTTTCATTAATAGTTAGCTCAGACAGAAATTCTAATTTTGAATTTAAATAATTATAATTAGGTATATTTTTTTACAAATTTTTTAAAAAGATATTTTGTTTTTTATGAAACGTCTAACTTTAGTTGAAAAAATTTAATAAGATAAAATTTTTGTGATAGTCAATTTAAATTTATTGTGGAAAAGCAACACCTACGGCACTACCTCATTTTAATTATATCTATAATATCATTTGTTTCTTGTCATAGTACTAATCAAGATAAAATAAAACCAAATGTAATCTTAATTATGGCTGATGATATAGGCTTTGAAGGAATTGGTATTAATGGAAGTCTTTCTTACAATACCCCAGTTTTAGATTCTCTTGCGTCAAATGGAATAAATTTTACTAAAGCATTTTCTCAGCCACTCTGTACTCCGTCAAGAGTCAAGTTAATGACAGGTAAATATAATTACAGGAACTACGAACATTTTACATATCTAAACTCTAATCAAAAAACATTTGGCATCTTGTTTAAGGAAAATGGCTATAAGACAGCTATTGTTGGGAAATGGCAACTCAATGGATTACAGATTGACAAAGTTGATAGGCAGATTGCTAAAGATAATGAGAGGCCATATAAGTTTGGATTCGATGAATACTCCTTATGGCAATTGACAAAACTAAGATCTGAGGGTGAAAGGTTTGCTAATCCGTTAATAGAGCAAAACGGAACTGTTCTTAAGAGGGATATTAATGCTTATGGACCTGATGTGGTTTCAGACTATGCTGTAAATTTTATAAGTGAGAATAAAGATCGGCCTTTTTTTATCTATTATCCAATGTTATTAGTGCACGACCCCTTTGTTCCAACTCCAGATTCCCCAGAGTGGAATTCGATAGAGACACGATCAAAAAGTAATCGTAAGTTTTTTAAAGATATGGTTGCTTATATGGATAAAATAGTTGGTAAGATTATTACCGAATTAAAAACTCAGGGTATATATGAAAACACTCTAATTATATTTATTGGTGATAATGGGACAAGTTCTAGATTGGTTACTAATACTAATAGAGGAAGCATTAGAGGAGCAAAAGGAAACACAATTACTCATGGAATTCATGTGCCAATGATTGCTAGTTGGCCTTCTACAATTAAAAGCTCAGGCGAATATTCAGGCCTAATAAATTTTAATGATTTCTATGCTACTTTTTCAGATATTTTAGGAGTAATTGATGATAGTGATGGCACCAGTATGATGGATATTTTTTTAGGAAAAAATTCTAAAAAAAGAGATATAGCAACTATATATTATGATCCAATGTGGAGTGATAATGTCTCGAAATATAGAAGTGTTTTTACTCAAGATAATAGATATAAACTTTATAAAGATGGTAGATTCTTTGATTTAGAAAATGATATATTAGAGGAATCACCTCTAATGGAGAATAGTTTAACTAAAGAACAAAAAGATATTAAGAATAAGTTATTTGAAGAGCTTTCTTTATTTCCAGACCTTCCAGATACTAATTAACCTATTATCCCGCCGACATAGTTTTTTTATAATTTTTAATTTCTTGATCTATTTTTTTCAAGATATTTATTGATATAAAAATCATTAAGTTCATCTGAATCTTTATATTTTATTCTTAGAGACTCAAGTCTTAAATGTAAGTCCTCTCTTATTGATTTATATTCATCATTGTCGTATACATTATTGAGTTCATATGGATCTTTTTTTCTGTCATACAACTCCCATTCATCTACATCATAATAAAACCTAACTAGTTTATAATTTTTACTAACAATTCCATAATGCCTTTTGACCATATGTACAGATGGGTATTCATAGTAATGATAATAAACCTCTTCTCTATCCCATTTTTCATTGTTTCCTGTTAAGAGTGGCATTAGGCTTTCCCCTTGCATATCATCGGGTATATTTATCATAGCAGCCTCTAAAAAAGTTTGAGCAAAATCTAAGTTTTGTACCATTTCATCACTTGTAATTCCGGGCTCAATTTTATTTGGCCATCTAATCAGTAATGGAGTTTTAAATGATTCGTCATAAATAAATCTTTTGTCAAACCATCCATGTTCTCCCAAATAAAATCCTTGATCTGAAGTGTATACAACTATGGTATTTTCGCTTAAATTATTTTCATCTAAATAATTTAGAACTCTCCCTACATTGTCGTCTACAGATGAAATTGTTGCTAGGTAATCCTGCATATATCTTTGAAATTTCCATCTCATTTTTTCTTCATCATTCATTGTTGGCCAATTTGTTTTGAAATCATCACTAATTTTATTTAGTGTAATATCATATTCTGCTTTTTGAGAATCATTAGCTCTCCCATATCTACTAAAAAACTGATTAGGATGTGATTGAACAAGGTTTTTTCTTTCATTAACATAAACAATTTCTGGCTCAACACTTCCCATTTCTTTGATAGTGGATGGCCATACTTTACTATCTTCCATATACCTCATATGAGTTAGCAAATTCATTTCTGCAGATTTTGCTGCACTCCCTCTATTTGAATAATCATCAAATAAGGTTTTTGGCTCTGGAAATTTTTTCTCATAAAATTCAGCAAATTTATCTGCTCTAGGCCACCATGCCCTGTGGGGGGCTTTGTGTAAATACATCATTAAAAAAGGTTTGGACTCATCCCTTTTATTTTTAAACCAGTCAATTGTTAAATCAGTAATAATATCAGTTACATACCCTGTAATTATTGTATCCTTTTCCTTACCTAAAAATTTTGGGTTTATGTAATCTCCTTGTCCAGGTAAAATCAAAAAATCATCAACTCCTTTGGGGTTATTACCAAAGTGTAGTTTTCCAAACATAGCGGTTTGGTATCCGGCTTTCTTAAATAATTGAGGAAATGTAACCTGGGAGGTATCAAATGGGGAATGATTATCTATTTTACCATTAAGATGACTAAATTTTCCAGTTAATATTGTGGCTCTTGATGGGGCACATATTGAATTAGTGACACATGCATTTGTGAATTTAATTCCTTCTTCAGCTAATCTATCAATATTTGGTGTCTGGATCAATCTGTCATCATAAGAACTTATCGCTTGATAAGCATGGTCATCAGACATTATAAATAATATATTAGGTCTATTATCTTTTTTTACTTTTTGAGTAACTGATGTACACCCCTGGATTATAAAAAAAACTACCAATAATAAGTTAAGCTTTTTCATATTTAGTTTTCCTCTTTAGATATTACTCTCTCATACCCATATACTTTCTTAATTTTACCGTCTACAATCTGAGCATCAAGAACTCTTTGTAAATTAGTTTCCGAGTCACCTTCTCCAAATGAAACATTAACAACGGTTGTTATCCAGTTTTCATCTGGTTTGTTAGCAAAGTCAATATCATTTGATATGCTCCATAGTATTTCCCACTTTGCATTTGGATTAGCCTCCAAAAACATATTAGATAACTTTGCGTGCTCCTCACTTCCTTTAACAATCATTCCATTTGGTGCGTAAAGCTCAATATCATCGTGCTCTAATTTAGATACATCATCTACTCTTCTTTCATTATAAGCATCAAAAAAAGCTTCCATTATAGCAACTCCGTCTTGGCTGCCACCATAAATATTAACTTTATTTCCTTCCTCCATCTCAAATCCAATTTTTTTATTTGCAGATTCAATATTTGTTACATTTTGATTACACCCTTGTATTATAAATATTGTTGTTATAAGTAAATTAATCTTTTTCATATTTTGTTTTTTTGAATGATATATTGATATTGTTTTAATATAAACTTAAAATCAAACATAATAAATTAATTAGATATCATGTTTTTAGAGAGGTCAATTAACCAGGCAGACAATATAGGATGGATAGAGGTTATTTGTGGGTCAATGTTTTCCGGAAAGACAGAGGAGCTTATTAGAAGAGTAAAAAGAGCTAAGCTTGCTAAACAAAAAGTTAAGATTTTTAAACCAAAGCAAGATACCAGATACAGCAAGAAAAAAGTTACCTCTCATGACAATAATTCTATAAAGTCTAAACCTGTTAATTCTCCGGAGAAGATTTTAGAACTTTCTAAAAAGTTTGATATAATAGGAATTGATGAAGCACAGTTTTTTGATGATAGCATAATAGACGTCTGTAATAAATTAGCTAATGCTGGTAAGAGGGTTATAGTTGCCGGACTTGATATGGATTATAGAGGTAATCCATTTGGCCCCATGCCAAATCTTCTTGCAATTGCTGAGTATGTTACTAAGGTTCATGCTGTATGTACAAGATCTGGTAAAATGGCATCATATACGCACAGGACTGTAAAAAATGAAGATCTTGTTCTCTTAGGAGACACTCGTAGGTACGAGGCTCTTAGTAGGAGAGAATTTATAAAAGCTAAAAAAAAGAAAAAATAAATTATTATGTCTAAAGTTAAATCTTACGCTGCGCTTAAAGCAGATAAACCTCTACACCCACACGATATAAACAGAAGAGATATAAATCCTGATGATGTCAATATTGACATATTATATTGTGGTGTTTGTCATTCTGATATCCATATGGCAAGAAATGAATGGAATAATACTTCAATATATCCAATGGTTCCAGGTCATGAAATTATAGGCATTGTAAAAGAGGCTGGGTCTAGTGTTACAAAGTTTAAGGTAGGAGATAATGTTGGGGTAGGGGTTTATGTTGATGCATGTGAGAAATGTGATAACTGTAATTCGGGTAAAGATCATTACTGTGAAGAGGGAATCGTTTTAACATATAACTCATATGAATACGGCACGACTCCTCTTCTATGTGCTGGTATTACAACATATTCCCCTTTAAGGCATTTTAAAATTAATAGTAATCATAAAGTTGGAATAGCTGGGCTTGGTGGCCTTGGACACATGGGACTAAAATTTGCTTCCTCATTTGGTGCTGATGTTGTAGTTTTTAGCACTTCAGATTCGAAAAAGGATGAAGCTTTTGAGATGGGAGCAAACCATTTTGTTAATGTTAACAATAGTAAGGATGTTAGAAAACATATGAATTCTTGTGATTATATTTTAGATACTGTTTCAGCTAATAGAGATATGGCACAAGTTTTTTCATTTTTGAAAACTGATGGGTTAATTATGATTGTGGGACTGCCCATGGAACCACTTGCTATTTCTAGTTTTTCTCTCATTGACAAAAGAAAAGGTATTGTTGGCTCAGCGATTGGAAGTATTGCTGAAACTCAGGAGATGATAGATTATTGTAATGATAAAAACATATATCCTGAAGTTGAGATTATTCCAATTTCTAAAATTAATGAAGCTTTTGATAGGACAATAAATAAAGACGTTAGGTATAGGTTTGTTATAGATATGTCTACTCTTTGACTATCTTCCCCCAGGAGGGCAATTCTTTCTCAAAAAATCAGTAAACATCAACCTTACATGTGGATAAGCCCCATCTTCTCTTATTCCATGTGATCTGTTAGGATAGGATAACATATAAAATACTTTTTTGTGTTTTATAAGTTCATTAGCTAACATTTCAGCATTTTGATAATGTACATTATCATCTCCAGTTCCATGAATATATAAAAGATTGCCCTTAAGATTTTTTGCGTATTTTATTGGAGATCCATCAACATAATCTTGATAGCTTTCCTTTGGGTCACCCATATACCTTTCTTGATATATATTGTCATAAGTTAATTGATTTGCTACAGCTGCGGCAGCTATTCCTGTATGAAAAATTTCAGGATACTGGAATAGACAGTTTAGGGTTGCTGTTCCTCCTCCGCTCCAACCATGAACAGCAACTCGTGACGTGTCGATAAATTCATATTTTTCAAATACAGCTTTAGCTCCCATAGCCATATCTCTTACATTTATTCTTCCAATATTTCTGTAAATTGCTTTTCTCCATGCTCTACCTTTTGGAGAAGGGGTACCCCTACCATCAAAAGTCACATATACATAGCCATCTTCTCCTAGATTACCATCATATAAACCATTTTTATCAA
>LUMI01000322.1_pt1 | contig 12849 bp, 16 predicted proteins | sample 729681 | NCBI WGS metagenome assembly LUMI01 (sample SAMN03860267, study PRJNA289734) | marine metagenome | biome: seawater column; feature: ocean; material: water; isolation source: Red Sea water column Station 34 - depth 10m | place: Saudi Arabia: Red Sea | collected 2011-10-15 | depth 10 m
GGCTGTTCGTGACCCCATTGGTGTATTCGCCACTGGTATTAGCTCCACTGGAACTGGGGGAAAGTAAAAGGGGGTGAGTGTTGGTGGAACTGTCAGTGGCATAGAAATAATAAACATAACCCCGCTTCAGTTTCAGGGATGGGTTTGACGATCCATCCAGGTAGTATTTCCCTGAACTGACCGTCACTGAAAAAGGGGTTGCGTTGTCACTAAGGCTTACTGAAGCGTTGTCAAGATCATTTTCATCTTCTTTAGCACAGGTGGATAAGAAGAACATGGAAGCGATTAAGGGAATGATGATTTTTTTCATGATTAGACTCCAACAATTTTTCCAAACTTACGAATAGTTGCTGAAGCTGGATTCGAAATCTGAAGCAGGTGGAGCGAATCAGTTTTTAAGTTTGAATCCTCTTAATTCTGGGGACTGCGAATTTTTTGGATCGATTTAAGACAATGCTCGACTCAACTTTCTCGATTTAGAGGAAGTGTTAGACAGGTGGGACCTCCTTCACCTTTTTCAGAAATTTCGCGGCCTTGGTACGTCATGACCTGACATCCGTTTTCTTCGAGCAGACTTTTGGTTTTCGGCAATCCCTCGAGCATCAGGCATTTCCTGGGAGCAATCGCCAAGACATTGCAGCCCATTCGGAGGTACTCATCATCCGGAACATCGATGATGTGGATGCCGGACTCCACCAGCATCTGCCTGAAAGGAACAGCCATCAGCGGGGAATAGGCCAGCACGAGGTCATGATCCAGCGGACTCAGAATCGACATCAGGTGAAAGACCCCTTCAGGTCCCTGCTGATGGGGCAGGACACAAACTTCGACCTGGTATTTCGGACCAAGCATTTCACGAAGCTGTCTTATCCCTTCCTGATTCGTACGGTATCCCAAACCAACGGCACACCGGGTCTGATCCAGCCAAACCAGATCTCCTCCCTCAATCTTCCCGGGGGGTTCGATGCTTCCCAAAATGGAAAAACCACAGGACTCAAAATGCTTTGCTGAAACCATGGGTTCTCCGGTTCTCTCTGCTTTTCCCATTGAGGCGAGGATCAATCCTTCGGGGGTATTGATCATGGAATCACGGACGTAGATCGAATCGAGGAAAAGTTCAGATGACCCTGGAATCATGACCAGTTCTATCCCTTCAGAAGCAAAAATCTCCCGGAATTGTCGATGTTCTTGTGCGGCCGTTTCGAAATCAGGTCTGGATGTGTAATGCAGTCTTTTCCATTGCTCATCGATCCTATGTTGTCCCTGGAAAGCCTCTTCAGGCGACCGCAAAGCAATACGGCGGATGGTGGAGTATTCGTTGAACGCAGAAGTTGTAGGATTCATAGAATGTATGGATTCAGGATTCTGGGATTGGGATCAAGCACGGAGCATACTTCAGTGTGCTTTGAATTGCCAATATTCCAGGCTTCGACTAGGCTGGCTGAACGAAAAATCGTCTAGAAACCGGTTGATGACCCATCTTGAATACAGAAAACTGGAAGATCTTCCCACCAAAGCGGTAGCCGATTTCATCCTTCCCTGGAGCATGCCCGGGGCAGAGATGAAAATCAGACACTTCCGCTACGGAATCCCCGGTTCCCGTCCCAGGGTTTATCTCCAGGCATCCCTCCATGCCGACGAAATCCCAGGGATGCTTGTGCTTCATCATCTGATGCGTTTACTGGATACCGCAGATCGTGCCCGTCACATCCGTGGAGAAATCATCATCGTTCCCGCAGCCAATCCGATGGGGCTTTCGCAATGGACTTTTGGCACTCAGCAGGGACGGTTTGAAAGCAAAAGCGGCATCAACTTCAACCGCGATTATCCCTGCCTCTCAGAGGCTCTTGTCAAAACGGTCAAAGATCAACTCAATGATGAGGCTTCAGAAAACCGGGAGTTGATCCGGCAGTCTGCGTTGACCGAACTCGGGAATATCCAGCCCAAAACTCCGGCTGAAGCGATGAAACAGCATCTGCTGGGAGAAGGGATTCAATCAGACTACGTCATCGATTTACATTGTGATGACATCGCCCTGCTTCACCTCTACACCAGTCCCTCCAGTTGGCCCGAATTTTCAGACCTCGCTTCCCAACTGAGAGCCGAACTGGTCCTGCTGGAGAGTGTTTCCGGGGGGGATCCCTTCGATGAGGCCTGTTCCCGTCCTTGGAGCGATCTGGTTGCCGCCTACCCGAAACACCCGATCCTCCAGGGCTGCCATGCAACCACCATCGAGCTTCGCGGAGGGCAGGACGTGGGGCAGGACCTTTCTTCTGCCGATGCGGCCAACCTTTTCCGGTTTCTTCAGCGTCGCAAGGCGGTTTTGGGAAATCCCGGCTCCCTTCCGGAACTTTCTCGGCCTGCAAGACCGCTCAAGGGGCTGGAACAGTTATGTTCTCCCCAGGCAGGAATTACGGTTTTCCGGAAACCATTGGGCGAAGAAATAAATCCCGGAGAAACGGTGGCAGACCTGATCGACCCCCACGCGGAAGATCCCAGAAACGGGACGATACCTCTGATTTCCGAATCCGGTGGTTTCTTTTACGCACGAAAATCAAACCATCTTGTTGGTGCCGGTGACATCATTGCCAGGATGTGTGCTGATCATCCCATCCAGGGACGCAATGCACCGATGCTATCTCCCTGAAACCATTACCCCCTCTTGAACCATGTTACTTGAAGACCAGATTCCAAGAATTCAAAAACTGATTTCCGAAAAATTGGGCGGCCTGCCGAAAAACGCCATCCACAACGACATGGTGATGCGCACCACCTTCATGCGTCTTCACCGGATGCTTCCCAGGTTCATTCGTATCGCGGTCGGTGAAGCAACCTTCGTGGAGTTCTGCATGGCCAACCGTGATCGTCTGCTCAGTTTCAAGGGAGCGGTTCAGGAACGGATGCAGGAAACAGAAAACGAAACCGAGGCCGGGGATGTAGACCAGCAAAAGGATGAAATGGAGAAAAAGATGAAAGAACTGAAGGAATTGTCGCACAAAGTCTACCTTCCGACCTACCCCCCCAAACCGATGGTGCTGGAGCGCAGCCGGGGTGCAGTGATCTGGGACCTCGAGGGAAAAGACTACATCGATTTCGGTGCCGGCATCGCCGTCAGCAGTCTCGGCCATCAGGACCCGGAACTGCTGCTTGCCATCTCGGAACAGGCCTCAAAACTCTGGCACACCAGCAACCTTTTTCTCACCGAACCTCCGGTCAGACTGGCCGCAGAACTGGTCGATGCTTCCTTTGCGGATCGGGTCTTTTTCTGCAACTCCGGAGCAGAGGCAAACGAAGCGGCGATTAAACTGGTGCGAAAATACGCTTACCTGGAACATCCTGAAGATAAACGCGAGATTCTCAGTTTTGATGGATCGTTCCACGGCAGAACCCTGGCTACGGTGACCGCTACTTCGCAGCCAAAATACCAGGAGGGATTCGGCCCCCTTCCGGGAGGCTTCCGCTATGCAGCCTACAACGATTTCGAAGAAGCCGAAAAGGCCATCGGGCCCCAGACCTGTGCAGTGCTCGTAGAACCGCTTCAGGGCGAAGGCGGGGTGAATCCTGCCCGTCCCGGCTTCCTCAAACACCTCCGGGAACTCTGTGACCGCCATCAGGCGCTTTTGATCTTCGATGAAATCCAATGCGGAATGGGCCGAACCGGAAAACTCTTTGCCCATGAATGGGAGGAGGGAGTCGTTCCCGATGTGCTGACCCTGGCCAAAGCCCTTGGCTGCGGACTTCCCATCGGCGCCATGCTCTGCAGCGAAAAAGTCTCCCAGGCTTTCAAACCCGGGGATCACGGGACGACCTTCGGAGGAAACCCGATCGTCGCCTCCGTTGCCCGTGCTGCCCTCAAAAAGATCAATACACCGCAGATGATGGCCCATGTCCTCAAACAGGGGGAAGCCATCCGCGGAAGATTGCATTCCCTCAACGATGAGCTCAATCTATTTGGTGAAATCCGTGGTAAGGGACTGATGCTCGGCGGTGTGCTCCACGAGGCGTGGAAAGGTCGGGCTGGGGAAATCGTCTCGTCTGCACTGAATCATGGGGTGCTGATCCTGGTCGCCGGGCCGGACGTGGTGCGGCTCGTTCCGCCTCTCACCATCACTGGAGACGAAGTCCAGACCGGACTGGAAAGACTCACCAAAGCCCTCAAAGAACTCGCAGAATAAAAACGAGTAGGCCGATTTCTAGCGGTTTCCCGTTGGATCTTTGCATGAGTCTTTAGTTTTTCTAAACCAGTAGCTTCCAGTAAAACGTAAATCAGGACATGAAATCTTTAATCTTCCTGATTTGCTTAACCTTCCCTTTCACTACTTTTGGCATCGGTTTGGACGATTTTCGAAAACGTCCATTCGGCCATATCCTGTTCATCCGCCATGCCCTCGCTCCGGGGTTCGGGGACCCGGATCATTTTCAGCTCCGCCGATGCGACACCCAAAGAAACCTGGATGAACAGGGACGAAACCAGGCCAGAAACCTTGGGAAGTTACTGAAAAATTCAGGAATTCCATTCGATCAAGTCTACTCCAGCCAGTGGTGCCGTTGTCTGGAAACCGCAGAATTGTTGAACCTCGGCCCGGTCATCGAAGAACCCGGGCTGAATTCCTTCTTTCAGGGAATCGTAAATCAAGAAGAGACCCTTACAAGGCTGCGGGGGAAAATGAAGGAGATCCAAACTGCAGGAGAACGGGTGATCATGGTCACCCATTATGTCACCATCAGTGCCATCACGGGTAAAACAGTTTCCAGCGGTGGTGGAGTGGTTTATGACATCGATTCGGGTAAATCGGTAGAAATCGATTTCTGACCGTGCTTCCACGAGTTACTTAAAGTTTTTCGTGATTTCTCTGGAATTAGCCCATCAGGAGTTTCTGCTCCGGGTTACCCACTGCTTGACACGCTATCATTCGATGTTCCCGATCCTGATGGACGCGGATACGGACATGGTCTGCAAAAAACTGAAGCAGAAATGTTTCCCTGAAAAAACGGACCAGGAAGTCCTCGACTACCTCAACCAACAACCCCAATGGAATCCGCTTCAACAGATGCTCGAACTGGAAGCCTTTCTGTCGAATCAGGATTTGGGAGATCAATGGTGGGATGCCTGGTGAAATTGAAACCTTCTTTGATAGCAGAATCGTTATAAACGGTCCCAATCCCCTATTCTAAAACCATGGAAACCGAAAGTGTCTGGGACTATCCCAGACCTCCCAGACTCGAAAAAACCAATAATCTGATCGTCGTTGAATTCGGAGGGATTCTTATCGAGACCCGGGACGCCTACCGTGTTTTGGAAACCAGTCATCCACCCACCTATTACCTTCAGGCCAAAGATTTCAGAGAAAATGCTTTGACAGCCGTTTCCGGTTCAACCTTCTGTGAATGGAAAGGAGAGGCCCGGTATTTCGACATCCAAGCCCCCAACGGAAAAATTGCTACTCGTGCAGCCTGGGATTACCCATCTCCATCCAAAAATTTTCTTGAACTCCAGGGATATGTTGCGGTCTATCCCTCCAAGGTGGAACGGTGTTTTGTTGACGGCGAGGAGGTCATTGCTCAGGAAGGGGATTTTTATGGAGGCTGGATCACTTCCAGGATTCAAGGACCTTTCAAAGGAGGACCCGGGACCTTCGCTTGGTGAAAAAATAGAATCTGATCCATATGCTGAACTGATTTTGAAAAAGCTTTTCAGGCACCCAGCTGGATCCTAAAATTAGCTTAGGGGTGAAGGATCATGAATCACACTCCTTCTTTACATTCATCCTGTACCAATCAAGTTTATTTCAGCGGGAAAGGGTGTTCCTTTAAAGGGAAATGCCCATAGGCATCCTTTCCTCGGACCAACACCGGGTTCCAGTGACCTTTTTGGGAATTCAGTTCGGTCTGGCGCACTTCCGGTTTCACGAACCGGACGGTCAGTCCGCATCGTCGACGTTGTGAATGATTTGGAAGGCTGGAGTGGACCAGATGACCGTCATGGATGGAGATTTGTCCTGCTTTTAGGCAGAGATCAAAAGCCTCATCATCATTCATCTCTTCCTCAGGAATCTCCTGGTTAATGCTAAGCAGGTTGCCTTCCGATTCTGATTTGGAATGCTCTGCAAGACCCTGCATGTGGGAACCTGGAATCACCCGCATGCATCCGTTTTCGAGATTACTGTCATCGACTGCGATCCATGCCGTGTGGGCCTCAGGGGGTTCCAAACCCCAATAGGTTACATCCTGGTGCCAGGCCACGAAGTGCTCGGTGGATTCCACCGGATATTTACAGAAGAAATGCGTTCCGAGAACCATAAGATCCTCTCCCATCAGTTCCTGCATCTGATCCAAAAGTCCGGGATCGGTGGCCATATCCCAGACAAATCTTTCCTCAAAATGACTGTTGACCAGACCGATCTGGCAGGTTTCCCGACCCAACCGTGCCTCGAGTGCATCGAACTGCTTTCGATACCCACTGATTTCATCATCGGAAAACAGGTCGATTCCATTCAGAAACCCCTGCTCCCGGTAGGTTTTTTTCTGATTTGAACCCATTTTCAGCATGTTCCTTGAGGATGGTGGTTGAACGGGATCGATAGTAGAGGTATTGTTCCGTTGGGATCAATCCAAAAAACTGAATTGCCGGCAGACCATGCAAGTAGATCAATTCACAACCAGGGACCTCCAAAGCCTTCCGCAAAGCTGGCCTCTGCCCAGGAAACAACACGCCATTGATATCATTGCCGCAGGAGGCATCGTCAGGGATGCACACCTTCCGGCCTACCGTAAAGCTGGATTCCCGGTGGCTGGTATCTATGATCCCGACCCGGAACAGGCCCATGCCCGAGCCAGGGAGTTCGGCATCCCCAGGGTTTATGAATCCCTTGAGGAGGCAGTTTCCCAGGAAAACGTGATCGACCTGGCAACCCCTCCCGAAGCGCACCTTGAGGTACTGCAAAAGATTCCTCAGGGTTCCACCGTCTTGATTCAAAAACCGATGGGGCGTGATCTGGAAGAAGCTCGAAAAATCCGGGAACTCTGCAGGGAAAAACAGCTCAAGGCAGCAGTCAACTTCCAGCTTCGATTCAGCCCGATGATGCTTCCCATTCGTGAGGCCCTGGCCCGGGGAGTGTTTGGAGAACTGAATGAAGTCGAAATCCGGCTTGCCTGTCAGACCCCATGGGAACTCTGGCCATTTCTGGAAAAGCTCGAGGATGTGGAAGTGCTTGTTCACTCTATCCACTACCTGGACTGGATCCGGTCCTTACTCGGAGAGCCTTCCGGGGCCTACTGCCACGCGGTCCCTCACCCACGTTTTCCCAATCTCAAGGATGCCCGTAATTCGATCATCCTCGCCTACGACCGACCCGTGCGTTGTTGTCTCTCCCTCAACCACACCTATTCCCATGGTCCCAGGCATCAGCAGGCGACCATCCGAATCGAGGGCGACCGCGGTGCAGCACAGGTGAGTCTCGGGTTGCTTTTGAATTATCCGGAAGGTGAACCGGAAACCCTGGAAATCGTCAGTGAGGGACTGGATTGGACCTCCATTCCGCTCAATGGCCGATGGTTTCCTGATGCCTTCATCGGAGTCATGTCCAATCTCCAGCGTTACGCTGACGGGGATGATGAAACTCTGATCACCTCCGTGGAAGATGCTTTCGGTACCATGGCCCTGGTCGATGCCTGCATCCGCTCGAACCGTTCCGGAGCCACACCCATCGAGCAGAATGCCTGAATTGCCTCCTACTCCAGTCAAGAACGACCATCCGGAAGGGGAAACCGAAAACCATTCCAGGGTCCATCTCCAGCCGACCCCGACCATGAACTTCGAACATCCTGAAGTTCAGGTTTTTTTAAAAAATGTGAACATCGGAGCCAATTCCAGGGAAAACGTAGTCCGTCTTTATTACGCAGTCCGTGACAGCATCCGCTACGATCCCTACACCATCGAGCTCTCGGTGGAAGGACTGAGAGCCTCCACAACCATTGCAGCAGGACGGGGATGGTGCGTTTCCAAGGCTATCCTGCTCTCAGCGCTCTGTCGTGCAGTTGGAATTCCCGCCAGGCTTGGTTTTGCCGATGTTCGAAATCACCTTTCCACGGAAAGAATGAGAAAGCTGATGCAGTCCGATGTTTTCGTGTGGCATGGTTATTCCAGCATCCTGCTCGATCAGAAGTGGATCAAGGCCACCCCTGCCTTCAACCTTGAACTCTGTCAACGCTTCGGATTAAAAAGCCTCGAATTCGACGGTACCGAGGATTCCATTTATCATCCCTTCGACCTGGAAGGACGAAGACATATGGAATACCTCAAACTTCGTGGGGAATATTCGGATGTACCGATCGCTGAAATCGAGGAAAGCTTCCGCATCGAATACAAACTATCTTCTTCCTGGAACCGTGCGGATTTTGAAGAAGAAGTCAAGCAAGAGACCCGTCAGCACTAAAAGGGCAAAAAGTTCTTAACCAAAGACTGGTTCCCCCTCCCAACCAGAAAATTTTCCCGTTTTACTAAAATTTTCCTTATTTGGTATGGAACTTGAAGGTGTGAACCTAAACCTGTTTCAAGGAGGAAACAATGCCATATCACCAGGAAGGTGGAAGGGATTCGAGGGGAATTCCAGAATTTGAATGCATACCGGAGGAAGAACAGCAGGCCTATCTGAACGCGATTGAGCCGTTCGGCGGAGAAATGCTCCGGCGAAAATCATTGAGGCTTTCGCAGACCAAGATCAAATCCTCAACACTTCCGGCATATCCAGGTTTAAGCCAGCAGGGAATCCGTCATGGAAACCATGCTGCAAACTGGGATCTGCCCATGAGCGCTTGAACAAGAAATTGAACGGATAATAAGCATGATGGATCAGGAAAAAAATGAGGAGTTGAGGTCCCTGGGCATGGACCGGCTGAAGAAGTTACTTGGAGAATCCGAAAGGCTTCGCAAGATGAGCGGAAAGACGGAAAACCCGCCCTCCAATAAACAAATGAGGGAATGGGTGAAGATTCTCAAGGAAACCTCTCAGATTCTTGAACAGGAATTGGAGCGTCGCTCCACAGAGGAAATGAAAACCGAACGTTAAGCTGCTCAGGCAGTGAAGAAGTCCGCGGAGCATGAAGTTCCGCGAACCCAAGGCCCCTAAGGGCCGTGTTTGATATTGGAAATCAAATTCAGGAGGACCCATGGATCGGAGTCATAAAATTTTGAAATTGTTGAGTCAGTTGGAAATGCTCGAAAACGAGATTGCCATGACTGAAATTCAACTGGATGAAATCAACACCATGTCCCATCACGTTCAGAAGTTCATTGAACCCTGGGATGTGAAAAAAGCTGTACCCATCTTTCTAAAAGAGGCGGCATGACGGAGGAAAAACATAAAATCGATGATGAGGTCAACCCTCACGGACTTGCCGACCACAAGGCCCTGCGCAAGATGGGCACTGAACGGCTGAAGGAATTGCTCGACCAGACCTATGAAATGCGGAAAGACCGGTTGAAATCCACTCCCTCGGCAAGCCCTTCGGTCAACCATTATATTGATGAATGGATCACCGTCGTCGAGGAAGAACTCCATCGCCGCGAAAACGAATCCGTCTAAAAAAATCCACATACTTCCTCCTCTGAATTTGCGGACCAAACACCCGAGGTCCGCCTTTGGAAGAGAGATTTTGTAGGCAGTTCCCTCCCTCTCTTTACAAGTCTCAATCCCCGGATTTTCCTTCCTCTTTCGGAAATCCTTCAAAGCTCCTGAATTCCCAGTCCTTCTTTGACTGAACAATTGAATTGAGCCTTTCTCTTGCGGGATCACTGGTCCTGATTGTGCATTTTCTGAGTTCGTTCAGGAACGCTGAAAAGCCAAATCGCTCAACACCAGTCGAAGCAAATGACTCGAAAAAACATCATCCTTCTCATGGTTTTCGGAATGGCTTCCATTTCTCTGGGGGGCTGGCTGATGGCTTCCGATGAAGCGTTTTTAAGACGGACATCAATGCAGGTCTGGCAGGCCATCGGTCTGCAGATGCAGCCCTATAAAGGGGGCAGGAGTCCGTCCCAGGGAGGACCTACCAAGCCCTCAACCACGTATCCGCCTAACTATACCCTGGATCAGCGCGTCCAGCGGTACGGCACAGGTGAAGCCAGGCCACAGCAGTTCGTTCAGACACCGACCAACTACTTTTTTGTTCCCTCGATTCCTCCTGAACCCGGCGCTCAGGAAGTGAAGAAAAAAGAAACCGGGGAATGATTCCGAGGGTTTGACAGCCTCAGCTTTTCCTGCTCCAATGTTTCCGAGCAGAAATAACGATGTCCATCAAACTGACAGATAATTCAGGCAACCAAGTCCAAATCCCGGATCCTCCACGTTTTCATCAGCACATCCTGCAGTTTCACTCCAGGGGGACCAGCATCCATGATGAAAACGGACATTACTTCACCGTTGATGATGCCTTCCGTGAAAATCTTGAACGGTTGATGCAGGCATTCAGAAAGTCCTGAACAACCAGTCCTTTTGCATACAATACCTCACCATCCAGCATGATCCGCAACGCTTTACAAACTCCGGAGTTGGCGTATGCTGCAATCAGCATCGGCCTCAGTGTCTGCCTCCTTTTTGCCGTCCTCGTCTTCTTCCAGAGCCGACGGTCCCGAAAAGATTCTCCGCCATCGGAAAACCCGAAGGTTTCTGAATCAAAAAATGAATCCTAAAGAGGCTCTAAAGGTTGCCTTTTTTCAGTAACCTGTTTTACACTGAAATCCTTGCCAAATCTCTTTGAGCGAGAATAGCTCAGTTGGTAGAGTACGAGCTTCCCAAGCTCGGGGTCGCGGGTTCGATTCCCGTTTCTCGCTCCATTCTCTTCTTCTCACGAAACTCCCTAATTCCTCATTTTGCAAAATAAATTCTGGAATTTCCATCAGCGTTTCGAGTGTTTTCAAAAAATTTAGCAACATCCGGTTTTACCCGACTTCATTCATTTTCTGGGGTTTGATGGACACTCATATGGACACCAATTTTTTCATCGTTCATCCACGTCCCATCCTGCAATTCAGCATCGGTGACAACATTGTATCGTCGAGAGACTGAGGTCGTTTTATGACCGGAGATGGTCATGAGGGTGAAATGATCGTTTCGGGCAAACTTCAGATTCTTGATTGAGCAATGATACAGATCATGCAATGTCACCATAATTTTAACTCCTCAATCCATCAACGAGATCAACAATTTGCAATGGTTCCCGATTATAGTTTAGTTGAACCAAGTAATTAGAATATATTACAATCTTTCAAACTTAACAGATTGTGAAAAAACTATAAAAAATAAGAGATAGCTGATGTACCAATTTTCAGATCAGACAGAAGGCAAGGAAACAGTTTTTACGATCAAATCACAGGACGTAAAATTTGGAGTTGGTGCATTAAGAGAATTATGGTCTGATGCCAGATCATTAGGAATGAACCAAATTGCTCTATTCCTCGATTCCAATATCAAAGCAAGTAAACCCATAAGTCTTATTCTGGAATCATTTGAATCGTCCGGACTGGAAGTCGATATCTATGATGCCGTTGTTTGTGAACCCAATACCTCCAGTTGTATGGCGGCAGCAGATTTTGTAAAACAAGGCGAATATGATGGTATTGTTTCCATTGGAGGAGGTTCGGTGATGGATACTGCAAAAGCAGCAAACCTCCTTAGTTGTCATGGGGGAGAGATCCTGGACTATGTAAATGCTCCTATTGGTCTTGCCAAGAAGGTCCCAGGTCCCTTATTGCCTCACATTGCATGCCCGACCACATCAGGGACAGGGGCTGAAACCACTGGCATCGTGGTACTTGATATTGAAGAGGTGGGTCTTAAATCCGGAATCTCCTCTCCACATCTGAAGCCTAATCACGCCATAGTGGATCCAGAAACAACTTTGACCCTTCCATCAGGGGTAATCGCTTCAACTGGATTTGATGTACTCACACATGCTGTGGAATCGTATGTTGCGAGACCCTACACAAGTAGTGATCGCCCATTGGATCCTTCTCTTCGAATGGGTTATCAGGGAGCTACGCCATACAACGACATAGGAGCTCTTGCAGCTATTCGTATTGGCGGAAAATACCTTTTACGAGCAGTTCAGAACGATCAAGATGAAGAAGCCAGATTTCAGTTGATGTTTGCTGCCACCCTTGCTGGACTTGCTTTTAATTCAGCGGGAGTGCATATCCCTCATGCCATGAGCTATTCTGTTGCAACCTTAAAACATGAATATACTGCGAAAGGTTATGAAAAACTTCCACCAATGGCTCCACATGGAATTGCTGTTGTTTTGAACGCACCTGCAGCATTTCGTTTCACAGGACCAACTAATCCAGAACGTCATCTCGAAGTTGCTCAAGCGATGGGAATCGATACCAGAGATGCGAAGTTAGAAGATGCAGGGATGATCCTTGCTGACTGTTTCATCGATTTGATGAAGAAAACGGGGATCCCCAATGGCCTTGGAGCTCTAGGGTACAGTGAACATGATGTTCCTGCTCTTGCCGAGGGGGGTTTTGCACAACAACGACCTCTGAGTATGTCACCATGCACTGTCAGTGAGGAAGATTTAAAAAATCTTTATAATGACGCACTTCAATATTGGTAGCGGTGTTGAATCTAAGTCCTCATTCGAAAACGGAAAATATTTTAGAAATAAAATTGCAAAAGGGATTTCAAAATAAATCAATAATCATTTAATTGATGAGTTTTCTTTTATAGAAGTGTTCGAAATATCATTTGGCTCTATACTTTTTCTAACTCTGTTAAAATAACATATGCTTATCATTTTAAAGTAAAAAGATGTTAAAATTTAATTTAATCTAAAATCCATATAAAAAAC
>LUMI01000547.1_pt1 | contig 12847 bp, 26 predicted proteins | sample 729681 | NCBI WGS metagenome assembly LUMI01 (sample SAMN03860267, study PRJNA289734) | marine metagenome | biome: seawater column; feature: ocean; material: water; isolation source: Red Sea water column Station 34 - depth 10m | place: Saudi Arabia: Red Sea | collected 2011-10-15 | depth 10 m
AAATATAGTCGTTCAATTTCTCACGCAATTCTAGCGCATCATCAACATCTGCGACTTTGATAAAAACAGAATCCGTGTGTCCATAGATAACCTCGTAGCCCAGTCCTTGAGCATAGAAGGCCGTCATTCTCATAGCCCTACGAGCAGAAGCCGTGATTGATTTAGCCATGTCCATGTCTCCCCAACCGTAGCCATCCTTTGCTAAAATGCCGTAGAATGCATTGACAACCCGCTTAGTAGCCATCTGTGCTGAATCCCACTTTTGATACTCTTCCTCGGTGGTTGCTTGAGAGCGTAGATTTTTGTAAGAATCTCGCATCTCCATTAACTCCTTGACCGCTTGAGGCAACACACCTTCTCCCTCGTTGCTGAAATAGATATTGGGTTTGCCGTCATAGGGCTTCAAGTTCTTGGGAGTTTCCCACCAAACAGGATAACCGCTGGTGGTCTTAGTCTCCCATGAAATATTCATTGAAGCCATCATTGATGGGTATAGGGATTTGAAGTCAAAAATAGCCACATTCTCATGTTGTCCGTAGGTCTTTTCCTCATCGGGGTCCATCACGAAAGCCGCTTCAAACTTCTCCTTTGAACCTTTCAGTCCGGTAGGAGGAACCCAATCAGCCTTCTTCATAAAATATACCCCAGCCATCTGCGAATTGTGATAAGTGTTTTCAAACGGACAACCAATCAAGCGTTGTAGGGCTAATTGATTTTCGCTGACATTGAGTTTTTCATCAATGTCCACACACAATTTTACATCTATTCGTGCGTATTCTAAATAAGTGTCCGTGTCTTCAAGCCAAGCCCTTTCGTAAAACTCGTTGTCTTGAAACTTTGAAGAAACAACCTTACCGTCATTCTCAAGAACTAACTTAGAGCAATCGTCTAACTTTAACGAGGGTAGAGTTCCCATTTGCGAATCAGTCCACAAACGCTCAAATCTATCCATTAAGCAAAAGGTCAAGCGACCCTTAATTGGTTGACCGCTATTGTGATAGTTTTCTACTTTGAGATTCCAACCAACAGGTTCCCCACCAGCATAACGCCTTGAAACATTCTTGATTTCTCCATAGGGGGACATCAGCGTTGGGTTAATATTCAATTCACACATACGAGAGATAACCTTCGGTATGTCAAAACCAAGCAAATACCACCCAATAATCATGTCGGGGTCTTGCTCCTGCATTAAGCGAATAAACGCATAAAGCATATCAGTTTCATTGTCGTATACTTCAAGCCATCCCTTTTCTTTATAACTAGTGGTATATTCTTGATTGGTATTTACATCTTCGGGAAACCAAGTCATTACAGTAGCCTTTTGTGTGTAGTTATCATAAATACTCAGCACCGTAATTTTACCGTCATGTTCCCCACCCACTTGAGTTTCAATATCAAAATACCACTTACGGAGATTATATTCGGGAATGTCGTAGTCCGAATCAATGCACCAAAGCCTAGCCGCATCCACATCACCTTGATAGGTTCTTTCAGTTTTGTGGATTTCTTGCATGATGTTATATCTGTCGTAGGGATTCTCGTAGTAATACTTCACGAGAGGAACGCCTTCCAAGTTTCTTCGGTTAGTAGGGCTTCTAACAAAGTCCACCCTTCTACCCTTAACAATTATACTCCTACCAATTTTACTATCAATGGGTAGATAAAAGTAGGGGCGACACTCAAATGTCTCTTCCTTTCTCTCATCATTAATATCACGATAACGAAGTTTAATCCTGTGTTCGTTGTTCTCTTGAATCGTGTTTATCATCATTTTCATCACTCAGTATTTCAATCTCAATATCGTTTTCTTTTAGTTCATACTGCATTTGGTTTTGAATGTAGTGAATGAGGTGTTGTTTTAGGTCTTTGGCTTCTGTATCTCGCCAATACCAACCGCCTTTCACTAAGAGGTTTAGTTTAAATTGAGGACCTTCAGTCATTCAAATCCCTCATCATCTGTGCAAAGTCTCTTCCATATTTCATTGTAAGTTCAATATCCTTAAACTCCTCCATGAGCCGTTGAACATATACGGCGGCATCCATCAATTCTTCTTGAAGATGATTAAGCCATTCGTGAACCGAAAGGTCCTCCCGTTCCATTGTTGTTCCGTATTTTCCTTTGCCGAGTTCTGCTCGTTGTTGAATTTTCTTGCACACTTCATCTTCGTGTTTGCTCATTCTTCTTCCTCCGTGTTCATGTTTAGAATCGTATCAAGTAGTCTCACTTGACCAATCAAATATAGGATAACCCCACTATTGCTTTCACCATACATTTTTAGAAATTGTTCTAGTGTTGTGTTTCTCTCATTTAAGTTATACATTAGCGTGTCATGTAGTTGTGTTCTCATTGTCGTTAAAATATTTAGTAGCATTTCTCTTTCCATAATTAAGCCTCCAATCTTGGCGCACGAAGAATAGTCACTCCGCCGTTAACAAAAACAAACGGCATATCATCGTCGTAGTAAATATAAGTCCACTCGTCCTCGCCGTGTAAGATGGCTTTAACCATAGGCAAAGAAAACGAACCAATGCTTGGCTCAGTAGTAGAACCTTCAATAGCATTAATCCGTGTGGAAAAGTTTTGTGAACCCCTATGAGAAGAAACAGTAAGGACTTGACCCTCATACCCAAGAGTATAAACAGAAGTTCCAACCTTCTCAGCGGTTTTGAAACTATCCACGAGAACATTAGTATGGACTGCTACCTTGGTATTAAGAGTTAATTTTTCTGTAACTTTCAGGCAATCACTTTCTTCGTGGTCTGTTTCACAAATAGTAGAAAACCTTTCCATTACATGGGCATATTGATGTCGTTCAAGTGAGGGCAATTCAGCAATAGAATTACCATAACTAACTTTGATAATGCCGTCAATGGAAACAATGCTACATTCTTCATCCGGTAGATACTTTAGCAAGGTGTCAGCATTGACACAAAATCTACCAGTAGTCTCACACTCCATGTGATAATTTTCAATACGAATATAAGTGGACATATCACCGTTTTCAATAATTAGTTTTTCTCTCGTAGCAGTAATGCGAATCTCGCTTCCAAGACTTGAGTTTTCACTAGTTAATCCTCTGTTGTATTTTCCCTTAACAAGGGAAACATTAATATCATTTTTCAATCTTTTTCCGTTCATTAAAATTTTCATGTGTTTCACCACCAATTTGTTCATAACTTCTATACATAATACCACACTATTAATCGTTTATTCAAAGAGTATTTTCCTTGACTTCGGGAAGACCATTCCAAGTGACCTTGCCCTTTTGATTCTCAAAAATTAAGAAGGCTTGACCTTCGTTTGCTGCATTGGTCTTTGATTTAGTGACCTTTGCGTAAAGGCTTGTCTTACCATTTCTTTCTTCACGATAAGTGTGAATGCGTGGGTCATTACCTTTAATGTGGTTTAGCCGAGCAATCATGTTTGTAGTGTCAAGCCAAGTGTCCAAACCATCAAAGACGATGGCCTTAACTGCTTCAACCTCAATTGATTCTTCTTCATCATCAAGACTAATTTTCTTAGTCTCAATTGCTTCCTTAACCATTCCAATAAAGAAACGGGCCATATCAGCAGTAGCCAAATAATCAATCGTCATGTCGTCTTTGTAGACATGAGGGTTGTAGATAAACACCTTATCATCCGAGGACCAATGTTGCCTCCAAGTGGGTTCTGCGCCTTCATCAAAATCCAGCACAAAAACCCAATGTGTTTTCTTTTCTTCTTCCGTTCTACAATCCAAACAAATGCCGGTTTTGCCTGTTCCGGGGTCGCCCGAAACACCACAAATCATGTAAGCAAACTCATGCTCCAATAGGCTCTTTCGTTGTGCAAACGCTCTTGCCTTTGCCTTAGCAAAAGCCGTATTTCTTTCTTCTTCGTTAACGCTAGACAAAATTTTGCTAGCCTTTCCTTTTCCTTTCAAACTCATTCTTCTTCCTCTCCTTTAAATTGTTCTTTTAGTTGTTGTAATTGGTTTTCATGCACAATACGGGTGAACATCTTCCCGCTTTGTTTCATGTGAAAACGAACACTATACATGTCGTCTTCTTGGTGTCGCCATTCAATGCTTTCCACCTCATCCATATCCAATAAAATTTCATTCATTCGTATAATCATTTTTCTTCCTCCAAGGGTATAGGCTTCGCACCTATCCGTATGTCATTCAACCGCCACATATACACGGCTGATACTGTCGCTGTATCTCTATGCCGACAATATCATAAGTTCACAGTTCATCTAGTCTCTCCGTAAGAAGCAAAAGAGCCGAAGCCCAAAGCCCCACAAAAATACCTAACTGCTGGTCGTGCAAGGCATAAATGCCGATGCTACCAACAATTGAAACTAGGCTACTGTAAAGTCCGATACGCTTCCATTCCATGAAACTCACCAGTAGTTAAGGGAATCATCGTCGGAAGTATCAACGGCTTCGGACAAACCAGTTCCCAAACGAACATTCAGCCCGTAAAGGTTGATGGAAACAGGGTTGTATTCCCCGTCAATCGGATAACCGCTTTCGTCTTTCTTTTGAGATTGGCTGGTTCGTCCAATAACCACAATATCCGAACCAACGCCAAAGTCAATGTCCACATGGGAAGGAACCCAAACCGGAGTTGATTCGGGCATATCCTCGTCCTCAAAGCCATAATTTGCATCCAAAGGCTCAATCCAAATCACACGGTTGCCCGTGTTTTCGTTCACCTTGAGATTCATGCTTGTCACGATACCGTCAGTAATAGCAATCTTCAATCCTTGCTTGGTTTGAATTTCTTGGTGATAGGACTCAATATCCATGAGGTCAGTCACGAACTCACCCATGTTTTCAACCAACGCATCCTCGTAATTAAAGGAAGAGGTATCAAACCATCGTGGGTCGTCCTCATCCAAAATATCAATGTAAGTCAAGGTTTCTAATGTTTTGTTGCGAATGCCATAAATAGCGTTTCTTTCCTCGTTGGGCAAACCGTAAAAGGTAACCATTCGGAAAGTCTCGGCACGGAAATTTTTAGCCATTTCATTCTTCAATTGAACGGTCCAAAGTTGGGTTTCCCCATCTTCCTTCTGTCCAATGAAATGCGCTCGCACTTGATGTTGTTCCTTTGGCAAGGGCATACCGTAGTTTTTGTTGGTGTCGCCCGATTGCCAAGTCTTAACTGCATCAATGGGAACAATCCAAGTTTCCTCATTGATTTCAATAGCGGCGTCGTGAACATGAGGAACAACCTTTGTTTCCCACTCACCGTTCTTAACTTGGGTCTTTTTGTATTCCCCGTCCTCAAGAACAATTTCTGCAACCAAACCATCCGTGAGGGCTTGTGATGCATCAGCATTGTAGCGAGAACGGACATTCTTACGCTTGTATTCCATGATGTCTCGGACTGGTTCAATCCCGACAAAGAACCCGACAACCATAGCACCGAAACTTTGCTGGGAGTTTGAACGGCTGGAGGCAAGACGACTTCTCACATATTGACGAGTTAATGACATAGCCATCAATTGCTGTCGCTCGTCCTCCAAATCCAAGTTGTTGCTCATGGCTAACTCGGCATATTTCGCACTCATTTCTTCTTCTTCAATTTGTAGCCTCTTGGCGAGACTAACCAATTCGTTTTCTACTCTTTCAATCATTTTTTTCACTTCCTTTTGTTTTTCATAATTTGGGAGCAGAACCAAGCAATCAACACTTTAGGCGTCACGCTTCGGCTCCTCCACTCCATTTCTCCTACTGCTGATATGCACATAAACCTTGTGGTGTTGTCCACATCAATTTCCATAACGGCTTGTAGGAGTTTACTACATATATCCTTTACACTTTGTCCATTCTTTACCAGCGTTGTCAAGTAATTCATACCCATGGGGTCCCCACCCAACATTTGCAGTAAAGCATTTTTGTAGAACTTTAGTTTTGCTTCCATAATTTCATCAAGGCTTGCATCGGAAAAAATGCAGGCTTGAACCTCATTAATGGCACGACGAAAATCCCCGTCGCAACTTTCTACAATTTTTTGGACTAATTCTTTCTTACTTTCATCTACTTCTAACGCGTTGTCCCCGGAGATTATGCTTAGAAGTCTTTCAACCTGCACCTCTTCGGGCAACGGCTGAAACAGATAATTTGCACATCTTGACTTCAAGGCCTCTTCTACACCGTAGGAATCGTTGCAGGTGATAACAAAAGTGGTATTTACTGCTCGTTCCATAGTGCGCTTTAATGCTCGTTGAGCATCCTTAGTCATGCCTTCTATTTCATCAAGTAGGATAAACTTCATTTTGTTTCCACTAACAGAACTGGTGGTAAGAAAATTGTAAATAGTCTCACGCACGGTTTCTAGTTTGCGGTCTTGACTGGCGTTAATCTCAAGAAAATTAGTCTTGAAATCCTCACCCAAGAATAGTTTAGCCATAACAAAAGCGGCTGATGTTTTACCAGTTCCCGGCCTACCATGTAATAGTAGGTTGGGCATGTGATTTTTATCAACCCATCGTTGGGCGTCTTCTGTAAATTTATGCTGTCCTATAATTTCTTCAATTTTTGTTGGTCTAAACTCTTCTGTCCAATTCATGTCGTTCCCTCATAATCAATCTCTTAGCCGTTAACACATAACCTGCTACGGACACGGCACTTCGTAGCGAGGAACACACAACCCCTGCGGGGTCAATAACCCTGTATTCGGGGGCATGTAAATACCATTCGTCTTGGATTCCATCGTAGGCATATTCTTGAGAAAGGTTGTGCATTACATTCTCAATGGTGGTTTCTTCCCCCACACAATTCTTATACAGGGTATTAAAAACTGCAAATAAAGCATTTCTAAACCCAATGCGAATATCTAATTCAACATGGGGGTTATTGTCAATATCATAGTATTTTAATAAAGACAAGCCCGAACCCCATGTGTAGCCTGTTTGAATAGCCGAGCGAACTGCATTTAGCGAATCATCTAGTCTATCCTTTTTGTTGTGGATTTCCTGTTCCGACTCTCCGTGGATTTTAATAATCCCAGCCATTCCATTCAACTTACCCATTCTAGCCAAGTTCTTTTTCTTATGGAATTCTGTTTCTGCCATAGCCGCATCCTCAACAATTTGTTCACATCTCTTAGCGACTCTTTCAGGATTACTGGGCTGGCCGATAAATAGTGTGTTTGAGGCGTTGATAACTAGCGACTCACATTCACCCAAATGCTCAAGTCGGGCGTGGCGAATATCCTCATCCAAAGCATTAATGAAATAATGACAATCAAGGAATGTAGCCAAGTCTCCCAATTTAAGCCCGGTCCAAACAGAAATGTCCTCGGCCTTAGCAATAGAAGCATCAATAGAACCATTCATACTGTTCACAACAAATTGATTCAATGCAATAGGACTAATGGATTTAAGCACCATTAGTAGTGGGCGTTTGTTCTCTTTTGCTAATTCCAACACAGGTAGGATTTCTTCAAAGTCCTTCACCTCTTGGTCGCTAACCAACACAAGCGGGTTTTCCATTCGCCTCTCCTTTCCATTAACTCGTTCCAAAACATTGTGAATATATCCAGCCGATGATTCAAAGCCCTTTACAATTTCCATTTCATCCTTTCCCGTATGGGAGGGTTCAACGGTAATAACTCCATCCATCCCAATAGAACGAATAATTTTGCTAATGCGTAGGGCCATCTCTTCGTCGTTGTTTGCACTAATCAAGGCGATAGCATAAATGTTATCAAGTGTAATCTCCGATGCGTTAAACGAAATCTCGGATTCTAGAGTCTGCATTAACTTGGTGAACTCACTTCTAATCAGCGTTGGGTTATATCCCTGTTCAATCAGTTTCATTCCTTCCTTAATCAAAGCATTAGCCAACACCGATGCAGAAGTAGTTCCATCACCGGACTTTTCCTGCGCTCGCTTGCAGACCTCAATTAGTAGTTTTGCACCAACCATTTCTTCTTTTGTGAGAGAAATGTTCCGAGCAATCGTAACGCCATCGTTGATAATCAACGGGGGCAAATCATCGGGTCTGTCAATAATAACAGAATTTCTTGCTGGTCCCAATGTCACGCCGACTACATCGGCTACTGCTTCAATTCCTTTCACTAGTGTTTCATTTGTTTTTTCTTCGTTGTAAATCATTCTTCTACCTCCCACTTCATTGTCAAGTCGCAACAAGTCATAATATTCACAATGGGTTGTCGGTTGCGTGGATAGCAAGTTCCACACCGTTCACATTCAGCGACCCATTTCATTCTTCCGCCTCCCAACAATCGGGGCAAAAGTCCCCATCAATTAGGTGAGATTGAATAATGCTTCTACTACACAAAACGCATTCAGCCATTACTCTTCCTCTCCTACCACAGCCACGACATCGTGCGGCGATACTGCTTCAAATTCTTCACCGTTGAAAGTGAACATAAAACTTGACTTATAAACTATCAAGTCTCCGACTTCCGTTTGACTATTCTTCTCAATCACAACACCAATATTTTTAGGTTGTCCTCTAACAATACCGCTTTCCGATTGTAGTTTCTTCTTCTGTATGATGATATAATCATTTTTTGCTTTCATTCTTCTTCCTCCTGTTTTATTATACATTTTTTACAATAGCCCCACCGTGATAATGTTTCTGCTGGTGCGTGGTAGCACTCCCCACAGTAGGGCGGATATTTTCTCAAAGCATCACCACCGCAAACAATCCCAGTGTAATGATATTTACTACCATCACACCAATTGCTATTTTGTTCATGCTATGAATATCGTCCTTCACTTGGACTAACTCGTGAAAGACCATGTTCCCAATTTCAATTAGAGTTTCCATGTCTTTCTTCATTGTATCTACTCTCCGTTTCTTTCATTGTTAGGTTATCAATGTAGCCCTGCGCCCAAACCGATAGCGGGATATATTTTATCAAATCTCGCATATCCATTTTAGGGTCTACTAACCAAGCAGTAAAAGGAACTCCTTTTGACTTTCTCATATATAATCCTCCAATTTTGCCTTCCTTTTGACTTTAGCAACCTTTCTCTTTTGTTTTTTGATGCCCAGCAATTTGCAGTCGGCCTCGCTCAACTTCTTCGCCAGCGAGTTAGCGTATGTCTCGTTGCTTATTAGTCTTTTCAAAATATATGTCTCATCGGCCTTTAGTCCCGCCTTAACACATATGGCGTTGTAGGGATTGTTTCCCTTTCTTTGAGGGGGAACCATTTTTCTATACCCTCCGTCCCAAGAGTAAGCAAACAACGCATAGAAATACTGCTTATTTAGTCGGTTCATGTAGGATGAAACCACCAAGAGCCTTTCGTTTTCGGGGAAGGTTGCTATCGCCCACGAAATCAACTGCATGGGTGGGGGAGATAAATTTACCAAGTCTCGGTAGAATTTAGCCCTATCCTTGGTCTTGATATAAACTCCCATTATTTCCCAAATATTAGCCTCAAGAGTTTTATACTCCGTGTTGTTTTTACAATATAAAAGTAGTTTCTGTTGATAGTAGTTTTTTCTACCAGCCATTTTTACATCGCAACAATCCATAATCGTTTTAGGAACATCTTTTTTATTATGTGAGGTAAATATTAAATCTACCCCAGCATGAATTAGTTCCAATATTTTGTCCTTATCGGGCTTGTAATTTACTTCTTCAATTACAACCACGGTGTCTTTAGGAACCGAATATGGGTCATCAATTTTTATATCATTGGCATAAAAATAAACTGAGTCTCTACTTCCTACCTCTATTTTAGTCTTGGAGGTCTTTCCTGTCCCCCACTTGCCTATGTAAATCTTTGGTCTTTTCTTCATCTTCATTCATTACCACCTCAAAGTTATACTTGCCGTCTTCTTCTAAATGTTTATTCTCTTGTATCATTCCCATTAAAATTTTAAATGTTTCCCACCCCGAATTCTTGGACGGGACAAATGAAGGGAATATTTCGCATACTCTAAATATGCTGTGTCGTCTTCTAATTAGTATTGTATCTACTCTTCTACCCCTTTCCCTAATTAATGAAAAGGATATGCCTTCCGCCTCTAGCGTATCGCACAGGGCTTGAATCATTTTTTCCGGTGGGCGGATATAAACTAGGAATCTTGGTTCCCAGCCACGATTATTTCTAACTCTAACAATATTAAATTTGCATGATGCTGTTAGTAGCAGGATGCCGCTAAGTTGGTCGGTTGAATACATTATGGTCCTCCCATATCCATTAGGTCTACTTCCCACAGATGAAAATGTTTATGACCTAAAATAAACAAGCCTGCCTTATCCTTTGGTCCGATAAATGTTTCTCCGCAGACGAAACAATGCACCTTCACAATTTCATTATACAATCTAACGCTAGATTCATCGGCAATATCTAAAATATTTCCCTCTTGAACCGGCGATTCATCCCCTGTTTCCCACATAGGCTCTCATGTAATCTCTTAGTGTTAGATTCCTAAAAAGGTTTTGGGTATCTTTTGGGTTCTCTTCCGTTTTTACTAACTCTTTTACCGGTTTTTTACCTGATTCTAATTCTTTTTTTAGTTTTTTAGCCGCTTTTTGATAGCGTTTTTTGGCCGGTTCTTTCCACTCATTAAATGTAGAAAAAGGACTATCCATAAATAGCCCGTGGTCTTCATCTAAAAACTCCCAAATAATTGCCTCAATTAATCGTGTGCGGCACTCGTCCGCAGTTTTGGGTTCCTCATCGCTATCGTAGGTAGTCATGCAGACTTCTCCTTATACCTCGGATGATTTTTAGGCAAGCGGTGTAGGCGGCGTTCACTCATGTTTTGCATATACTGGGCAACACTCGCCACGCTACTAGCCCAACGCTTTTCTGCTACTTCGTCATTATCGGGAACCATTTGATACTTTAATTCAACCAAAGCATCAGCGATTAAACCACTATCTAATAAAGTCTGTAGGATTTCGTATTCGCCATGCACTACGGTTCTAATCCTCGTCATGGCAATCACACCCACCGTTTAAATCATTCATAGCCATTACATACCCTGCGAGGGTAAATGTGGCAAGTTTAAGTTCAGCACTAAACGCCTTGTTGAACTTTTCTGCATCCTCGGTCAAGAGCAACAACCTTTCGTAGATTTTTTCTAAACCCATTCATTCCACCTCGTCCATAATTCTAGTCCATGCGAGCATGATGTCTTCTCTTGAAATTCTAGTAGATTGATTGCCCCTTCGGGTTGATTCTTCACTTGAAAGTTTAACCAAGTAGGCGACTAATCGCTCGCTTCTTGATTGAAGTTCTGCTACTGCATCTTCCTTGATTCCTTTTGTTGTGTGTGTTCCAATAATTCTTCTAATTTCTCTTACGCTAACCATTTGTTATACTCTCCTTTATTGTAGAAAAACTTAGGAGGTAGGCCCCCTAAGTTATATGTTATCCAAAATTGGCCTTGACCGACTGAAATTTCCAGTCCAGCCCAGCCTTCCTTTACAGTCCCTAAACGCTTTACATCAATCATATTCCCATACATGTGATTATACAGCATACTCACATGGTTTAAATTATCATGTAGATATTGCACCACTAAATGTTCTTGCACATCTACCCACTCCTCTTCCGAGTAGTATTCTCCCGTCCAATCACAGACCCGGCATTTATTTCCGTTACAAACGGGACAAACATACCTTCTTTCATAAACGGGAAACCTAACCGTGCTTACTCTAGGGGAAACCTGTCCGTCTGCACGATTTTTGTCATTGTTTCCTTGCCGTTTTCTTTCTTCCAAATCAACCTCTCCTCATTTCCAAGAACAATTGCTTCTTTTAGAATGGGTCGCCATGTGCGAAGAGTTCTTCTGTCAGTTCCCGACCAAAAAGCAACCCCGAAGGGGTGAGTGTGAATCCAGCACTTCAAGGGAAGTTTCATTCCCGTGACCATGACTCCTCCATAGTCCACCAATCCGGGTGAACCTGAATTCATAAACAGTTTGTCATTAGCGTCAACAATAACGCTAACCTCCAACCCCCCTAAAGTCTCAACGGATGCTTCCCAAATTTTATCCAAAAATACTGGGCTATCTGTTTCGGGCATTCCGCTAAAAAGTAGATGCCTCCAAGCGTCGTTGATTGGTTTCTGCCAAACTTCAGCAGGAACATCTGTCCATCGTTCATTTAAATTGCCCACGGGTTCCTTGATGTTATCCCCAAGGAAAAACCCGTGGTAATCGTTCTCAATTTTTTCTTCCATTTCTTCATTCATTCAATCACTTCCATTTCTAGTAGTCTTTTTGTTAAGTAGGGACAATGTTCCGGCAGGGCATGAACCTGTCCGCTTGCGTTATATCCGCTAACATAAATAGCGGGTTGCCCCTCAAATATACTTCTAAAACACAGTCGGCAATAAGTCCGACCTGTTCCCATTTTGACACCAAATGCAACCGCCATCAAATAGTCCTCCTGTTCATTCCTCTTCCCCCAAAATTTTTTCTTCTACTTCCTTTTGCGCTTTCAAATCATTTAGAAGGAACTTGATTTTTCCCTTCCAAGTCTTTCTTTCTTCTTCTGTCATTTCTTCAATGTATTTTCCTTTCTTCATTTTTCTCACTCCAATGGGTGGTTAATGTTTTTATCTCCAAGAACCCAACGAAGGGCCTTAACCACTCCCTCCAACGCTTTGTAGTTTCTCATGTGAAACATTCGTTTCTTTCTCGGTCCTTCCAACATGGCCGTGTAATGTTGGTTTTGTTTGCGCTCGGCCTTATCCAGCATGGTTTCAATGTCATGCCAAGTTTTGTCATAAGCAAAATGTTCGCTATCTTGATGGTCGCTCATTGTCATTCTTCTTCCTCCGAATAATCTCTCAATACCCTGTGTATAATCTCGGACATAACCCCTATAAACACAATCATAACCGTTAGTGTAATTA
>LUMI01000324.1_pt1 | contig 12820 bp, 13 predicted proteins | sample 729681 | NCBI WGS metagenome assembly LUMI01 (sample SAMN03860267, study PRJNA289734) | marine metagenome | biome: seawater column; feature: ocean; material: water; isolation source: Red Sea water column Station 34 - depth 10m | place: Saudi Arabia: Red Sea | collected 2011-10-15 | depth 10 m
AACTTAAATTAGAGCAACAAATAGAAAAATTTAGAATAAGAGAAATTAAAGAACTTGAAAAATTAGAAAAAATAGCCCTTAGAGAAAAAAGAGAAGACTATGCCGGACTTCAGGAGAGAATAGAAAAGCTTAAAAATAAATACCAACAACTAAGAGATCAAAAAATCAGAGAAAGAGTAGAAGCTCTTGGTGTAAAAATTCAAGAAGGGGATGATAGAGAAACTCTTCTAAGAAAAGAAAGAGAATATAATTTAGCAAGACAAAAAATAGAATTAGCATTAGAAAGCTTTTATAGAAGTGCAAACAGTTTGGTATTTCAACTGAACAAGAGATATATAACAAAACATATGTCCATACTTAGATGTATAGACAGAAGATTTGAGACAGGGGAAATATTTATTAAATGGGATGAAACTATAGATGATGATTGGTTGATTTTAATTTATATAAAAGATAATTCTCCCGATAAAGGTATAATCATAGAGGATAAATCAAATGAAGAAAAAAATATGTCTCATGAATTTAAGCCAAGTGATATATTTAAAGCCTCAGATATGATGGTGGACTCTCTTACCCAACTGATTGCAAGAAAAAGATCAAAAAAAAATTAGATTTGTAATTCTTTTATTATTTCCTCTATTTTTTTAATTGAGGTTCCACTTTTAATGTATGGATATATTGATTTAGCTTTCTTTAGATCCTCTAAAGCTTTTTCGTATTGATTATAAGATAAATAAATCTGAGCCCTTCCAGATAAGGCTCCAAAATGCCTAGGTTCCAAATCTAAAACTTTTTCTATATCCATTAAAGATTGGCTATAATTACCTATTAAAAACAATAGGGTAGCCCTTTTATTCCAGGCCTCTGCCCATTTTGGATCCTCTTTAATAACCTCTGTAAATAACTCTAATGCTGTACCATAATTATTTTTATTCATTGATTGAGTGCCATTTGCTAGTTTGTTAGTGAGGCTTTGTTTCTTAGGATGAATATTCCAACTCTCCCATATACTTTGCTCAATTATTTCAGCATCCTGGTAATTTTCAGCTGTTAATAAATTTTTAAATAAAATATCTAAATCTTTTGAAAATGAATTTGATGCTAAACACAGTGAGAATAGGCAGACAAAAATAAAATTTTTAATCACTGACATAAACAGAAACTCCTCTTGAATTGATATCTACATCAAACTTCTTGTGTAATGGTGGAAAAGCCCTTTGAGAACAATCTAAACGGTCACATGTCCTACAAGACACACCTATAGGTATTTCGGTAGATTTATCATTTATATTTACATTTTCTGTATAAACAAATTCTTTTGCATACTTCGCTTCACATCCAAGGCCAATTGATAAAATACTTTTTGTTTGTCCAAATCTAGATATTCCTTTTTCAACTGTTCTTGCAATACATACATATTTTTCTCCATTGTTCATTTTACTAACTGCTGCCTGTATCACTCCTGGTCTTGAAAATGCAGAATAGACATTCCATCTGGGACATGCACCCCCGTATCTTGGAATATCAATTCCTGATAAAGAAAATCGTTTTGAGATATTACCTGCCATGTCAACTCGTAAAAAATGAAAAGGAATACCAGGAAGCTTTGGATCTTGTAGACAAGTAACTCTATGAGCAACTTGCTCAAAGGAAGTTGCAAAAGTATTTTGTAGTAATTCTAAATCATATTTTAACTTTTTACATTCAGAATGAAATAATTTATATGGCATTAATATTGCAGCTCCACAATAATTTAGTAAAGCAATTTTAGTTAGATTTTTTGACTCTTCAGATGGAAAATTAAATTTTGATAAATAATATTCTATCTCTTTACTAGCACCCTCTTGCGCTATTTGAGCTGCCGCATGTAACTTTTTAGTTTCTAATGAATTGTAGTCACTTAACAAAAGTTCTTTCTTATTTTTATTATAAATTTTAGAAAATGGCCTATCTTCGTTTGGTATAACATCTTTAACTGTGATTGAATATTCAGAATATAAAAATTCACAAAGCGCTATATAACGCGTTCGATTATTTTTTTGTATTTTATCAAATACTTTATTTGCAAAATCCTCTAATTTTGGAAAATAGTTTTTATTTTCTTGCAGGAAATCAGAAATGACTTCTCCAGGAAAAGAATTTTTTCTATTATCTACTATCTTACCAGATATTTTTTCTATTTTATTAATAAGTTGATGATCTTTTTTTTTTAAAATATCTCCTAGTCTAACTATAGCCTTTCCTATTTTTGGATTGGTACTGACTAAATCTTTTACTTCAGGACCTAATATATCTAAGTCCTCAAATAAGCTATCATCGAGTATTTCAGAAATATTATTTTGTAAATTAATATCAGTCTTTGTAGTTAAGTCAGATAATTGGATGTTTAGTTTCTCGCACACTTTAAGGAGCAAATCGCCATCAATTTTTCTTTTTCCACTCTCAATAAGATTTAAATAGCTAGGTGAAATTTTTAAATCTTCGGCTAATTTATTTGCCTGCAGACCAAATTGACGCCTGAAAGCTTTAATTTTTGGACCAATTTTTAAATCTAATTGACTCATTTTTACTATTTGTAAATTTTGTAAATTTAAATTTACAATAAATTTCCCTTATTTACAAGGGTTTATTTACTTTTTTGTAGATATTGTAAATATTGTAAATTATATAATTCACATGGACAAAAACAAAATTCAAAACGCTGAAATTGAAGCTCAAATCATCAAAAAAGAGGATTTGGAGCAACACGAGAACAAAGGTATTTATTTACGAGATGATCATTGCGATTGGGGATCTAGTGGTATGACCCAATTAATTAAAGCACTGAACGATGGCAATTAAATCATCAGTCTAAATAAAACTTTCATCAATTTCAATTTAAGGGATAAAAATGAGCGCAGAAAAAATATCTTATGACCTAAAAAGGTTTGCAGGAATTAAAAGAGACTACACTCCAGAAGAAGTAAATAGACTAAGAGGTTCAATCAAAATTGAACATTCAATGTGTAAAAATCAATCTGAAAAATTATGGAACCTATTAAACTCAGAGGATTATGTTAATACATTGGGTTCTTTATCTGGAAACCAAGCAGTCCAACATGCAAAAGCAGGTTTAAAAGCGATTTATTTAAGTGGATGGCAGGTAGCAGCAGATGCTAACAGTGCTGGAGAAATGTATCCTGATCAATCTTTATATCCTTATGATAGTGCACCAAAATTAGTTGAGGCTATGAATAATTCACTAATAAGAGCTGACCAAATTCAACATATGGAAATAACAGACGGTGATATGAAAACTGAAAATTCTGTTGATTATATGCTTCCTATTATTGCAGATGGAGAAGCAGGTTTTGGTGGTCCTTTAAACGTTTTTGAACTAACAAAAAAATTCATTAAAGCAGGTGCTGCTGGTGTTCATTTTGAAGATCAGTTAGCTAGTGAAAAAAAATGTGGCCATATGGGTGGTAAAGTTCTAGTCCCTACTGGCACAATGGTAAGAAACCTGAAAGCAGCGAGGTTGGCAGCTGATATTGCTGATGTTCCTCTCATTATTCTTGCAAGAACAGATGCCAATGCTGCTAAATTGATTACAAATGATTTTGATGAAAATGATAAACCTTTTTTAACAGGTGAAAGATCACCAGAAGGTTTCTTTTATGTTCAAGATGGTATTGATCAAGCAATCTCAAGAGGTTTGGCATATGCGCCTTATGCTGACTTGATTTGGTGTGAAACAGCAACACCAAATTTAAAAGAAGCAAAAAAATTTGCTGATGCTATACATGAGAAGTATCCTGGAAAAATGCTTGCTTATAATTGTTCACCATCATTTAATTGGAAAAAACATTTATCTGATGATGAAATAGCTTCATTTCAAAAAGAAATTGGGAAGATGGGATATAAGTTTCAATTTATAACATTGGCTGGTTTTCATACTCAAAATATCGCAATTTTTGAACTTGCAGAAAAATATAAATCTAAAGGAATGAGTGCTTATTCTGAAATTCAGCAACATGAGTTTGCAAGAGAAAAAGATGGATATACAAGCGTAAAACACCAAAGAGAAGTAGGAACATCTTACTTTGATGCAGTTTCAAACACTATAAGCTCAGGTAAAAGTTCTACTACAGCTATGGCAGGTTCAACTGAAACAGAACAATTTTAACTAATTAGTTTTTAATTTTTGAATTTGATCCCAAGCTGAATTTATTGCTCGCATTTTTTTCTTACTTTCATCAATAACTTCTGCAGGCACTCCTTTACTTAAAAGTAAATCGGGATGGTGTTCTTTACTTAATTTAATATATTTTTTTCTTATATCGGCAATATTATCTTCAGGATTACTTTCAAGGACAACATATGGATTAAGTTTATCTGACGATTTTCTGCTCTCTTTTAAACTATTAAATTGAGTTTGGTTTAAGCCAAATATCCTTGATATATCTTCAATCATATTCAACTCTGCATCACTAATATTTCCATCAGCTTCTGCTATGTAAAATAAAATATTAATAACTTCTTCTAAAACATTTAAATTATTTTTATATATTTGAGCAATTTGTTCAGCATATGGCTGGTAACCAGTTGATTCTTCTTTAGCTTTATTAAAAATTTTTCCAACTTGGTCTAATTCATTATCTGGAATTTTTAATTTATCCTTAACTGCTATAAGTTCCTCTTTGCTAACTTGACCATCCGCTTTACTTAGTTTTGCAGAAAGGACAATCAAAGATAATGCAAAAACCTGCTGAGGTTGAGCAAAAGAATTATTAAAAGAGCCTTTTGTTCTAGATATTTTTCCCCCAATAAGCGATCCTAACAACATTCCAAAAGGACCACCCAAAGAAAAACCTATCATTCCTCCAATTAAACTTCCCCAGATAGACATAAATTTAAAATTAAATATAATTTATTAAATTTATGATAACAACTTTTTTAGTTCTAGTTATTCTATTTTTTATTTTTCTTTGGTCACTAGCTTGGATTAAATATTATAATCGGCTTGATAAAAGGTTTGGAAATTCTCTATGGAGATGGTCATTTGATTATGTAGTTAAAGGAGATAGAGATATTTCAATTTTAGATGATAAAAAATTTGTATTATTAAGAAGAAAAAGAAATCGCGCAGTTACAGTTATGTATTTTATAGTTTTTTTTTCTTTTTTTATTTTACTTTCTTTTGTAACCCAAATTCTTTTTTTTATATTGAACTAATTAAGTTGCTTTCTATTTTTTAAATATAAAAAAAAGGCAACAATTTCATATCCAACATGAAAAATATGATAAATTATTGGCAGTTTAAAAAACTTATATAAAAATTTATATTTTGGTATTTTTTTCCAAATTAATAGGAATGCATCTACTCCCACATAAACCTTACCATCTTTTTTAACATGCAGTCTTCTCAATAACTCTTTGTCAGATTTATTTGTATCTTCTTCAGCATTTTTATTTTTTGTTATGTCTATCCAATTAAGATCTTGTATATTTTCTTTTTTATAAAGGTTGATCTCAGCTTTGCAGATATTGCATGAGTTATTAAAGTATACTTTCATAATATAACTTTATTTCAGTTTTTCATTTTTTTGATGTGATAAATCGACAGTTGAAATATATATTATGACAACTACATTATCACAATGTCAAAATTCCTTAAAAATAGCGATTTAGAATTAATAGATGTTGAAAATATAGTCTCAAATACACTAAATAATTGTGATGATGGAGAGCTATATCTTGAAAACTCAAAATCAGAGACAATTTTACTTGATGATAATAAAATAAAAAATTCAAGTTATAGCGCAGATCTTGGTTATGGATTTAGAGCAATAACAGATGAAGTAATTGCATATTCTCATTCTAACGATATTTCAAAAGACTCTTTAAAAAAATCAAGCGAAAACCTTAAAGATACGCTGAAATCTAAAAAAGGTAGTTATAATCATGAAATTCCTAAATCAAATAATAAATACTACGAAGATTTAAATCCAATCGAGGATAAATCACAAGATTCAAAAATAAAAATTCTAAACCAAGTAAATGATTATGTTAGATCAAAAGGAGAAATTGTTAGGCAGGTTACTACTAGTTTTTCAGGTGAGTATAAAGAAATAGAAATTATTAGATCTAACGGAGAAATTTTAAATGATGTGAGACCACTAGTACGATTCAATGTATCAGTTGTCCTTGAGAAGAATGGCAAAAAAGAAACTGGGGTATATGGAATAGGTGGGAGACAATCTTATGATCATTACTTAGATGATCAAAATTGGAAACACGTTTGTGATGAAGCATTTAGAATTGCTGATGTAAATTTAAATAGCAAACCTGCTCCCGCTGGTGAAATGAAAGTAGTTCTAGGACCTGGTTGGCCAGCTATATTAATTCATGAAGCAATTGGGCATGGCTTAGAAGGTGATTTTAATAGAAAAAAAACTTCTGCATTTTATAATTTAATGGGAGAAAAAGTTGCAAGTGATGGAGTTACAATCGTAGACGATGGAACAATAAACAATAGAAGAGGAAGTCTTACAATTGATGATGAAGGAACTCCTACAGAAAATACAGTTTTAATTGAAAACGGTGTTCTTAAAAATTTTATGCAAGACAGGTTAAATGCTAGATTGATGAACACTAAATCAACAGGAAGCGGAAGAAGAGAAAGTTACAAACATATAGTATTACCAAGAATGAGAAATACCATGATGTTAAATGGAAAATATACTCAAGAAGAAATGATCAAATCAGTTGATAAAGGTATTTTTGCAGTAAGTTTTGGTGGTGGACAGGTTGATATAACATCAGGGAAATTCGTATTCAATTGTACAGAAGCTTACGAGATTACCAATGGTAAAATAGGTTCTCCGATTAAAGGCGCAACTTTAATAGGAGATGGACCATCAATTTTAAAAGAAGTTTCAATGGTTGGAAATGATATGAAATTAGATCCAGGAATAGGAACTTGTGGTAAAGCAGGTCAAGGTGTTCCAGTTGGTGTAGCTCAACCATCTATTTTAATAAATAAAATGACAGTGGGTGGCACACAGCTTTAAAGCAATGGTAAAAGATCAAGAGTATTTAACTAACATTGCAAATAAAACAATAGAGCTATCAAAACAGTTGGGTGCAACCGATACAAGCGTTCATGTAGCACATTCAATCTCAGAAACAGTTAATCTTAGAAATAAAAAACTAGATGAGTCGAATAGATCCGACAGTTTTGCAATAAGTATAACCACTTATATTGGAAAAAAAAAATCAACTATCTCTTCATCTAATTTATCTGATGATAATGTTAAAACACTTATTGAAAGATGTATTGGTACAACAAAAATTACTCCAGATGACGAACTAAATTCTTTACCTGAAAAAAATCTAATGGCGAAAGAAATAGAAGATTTAAATTTATTTGATGGAAATCATATTCCAAATGACAAAAAAATTAACATTTTAGAGGAAGTCGAAAATACTGCTTACGAAGAAAGTAAAATAATTAATACAGAAACTGATTTTACAGAAAATAAATCAAACTTTGTTCTTGGAAATAGTTCTGGCTTTATGAAAGGTTATAAAACTTCAAGTTTTAATATTAGTTGTGTTGCAGTTGCAAAAAATGAAAATCAAATGGAAAGAGACTATGATTTTATAAGCAAAAGACATTTTGAGGACATTCAAAACCCAAGAGAAATAGGGAAAAATGCAGCATTTAACGCGGCACAAAAATTAAATCCAAAGAAAATTAAAAGTGAAAAAATAGGAATTATTTTTGATAAAAAAATTTCAAGAGGAATTTTAGGTGTACTTTCAAATGCAATAGCAGCGGGGGCTATAGCAAGAGGAACTTCTTTTTTAAAAAATAAAATAGAACATGAAGTTTTTTCAAAATCATTAAATGTAATAGATGATCCAAAAATAAAAAAAGGACTTGGTTCGAGAAATTTTGATAGCGAAGGAGTAGAGGGAGCAAGTTTAAAATTAATAGAGGATGGGATTTTAAAGAGTTATTTAATTGACACCTATTATGGAAAAAAATTAAATCTAAAATCTAATGGAAGAAGCAACGGTTCAAGCAACTTATATTTTGAAAATGGAACAGTATCTGTAGATGAATTATTAAAATCAAATAATAGAAATTTATATATAACTGAAACAATCGGGCATGGAACAAATTTAGTTACAGGAGATTATTCAGTCGGTGCAAATGGATTTATGGTTGAGTCTGGTGAAATTACCAATCCAATAAGTGAAATAACTATTGCAGGTAATTTTAATGATATATTTAAAAATATAACTCTTGCAAATGACTTAGAGTTTAAATTTTCAACTAATTCACCAACACTCCTTGTTGAAGGAATGGTTGTAGCAGGTAGGTGAAAAATATTTGTGTAATTGGCACTGGCATTTCAGGAGCTACTATTGCAAACTTACTCTCAAAAAATTTTATAGTAGAGGTTTACGATAAGGCCAAAGGAATTGGTGGAAGAAGTTCTTACAGAAGATATTTGTCTGAAATTGGTTTTGATCATGGTCTACAATACATATCTCCAAAAACAAATAATTTTAAAAAATTTTTAAGTGTTTTAAAAATTAAAAAAATTGTAAAAAAATGGTCTGGACCACACAAATTTTATAATCAAAAAATTCAAGAAAATAAAAAACATCTAAAATTAATTGGTTCTAAAGGAAATAATTCTATCTCAAAATATTTGCTTAAAAATCTTAAGTGCTACTTCGAATATGAGTTATTAAAGATTAAAAGAATAAATAAAAAATGGAAATTAACTTTCTCAAATGGAGAAATTAAATTATTTGATGGTTTAATTATCACAGCTCCTTATGCTCAAACAAAAAAACTAATAAAGAAAAAATTACCCCATTTTTTTAAAAATAAAAATATTAAAATGGACGCAAATCTGACAGTAATGTTAGTAATAAATAAAAATAAATTTAATATCTCAAGTTATTTTTTTGATGATAACATTTTAGGATGGGCTGCAAGAGAAAATAGTAAAAAAAGATTTAATTATAAATATGATCTTTGGACTTTGCAAAGTACTTTTAAATGGGCCAATAAAAATTTTTCAAAATTTAAGAAAAATAAAAAATTTTATATAAATTTATTTGTAAATAGATTTAAAAAATTAAGTAAAATTAAAATAAATAAAATCTATTTTTCAAATATTCATGGGTGGAAATATTCTGCTTATTCTAAATCTTTAAAGGTCAAATCTTATTGGAATAAGTCATTAAAATTAGGCATTTGTGGAGATTGGTTTGGAGGTCCAAGGTTCGAAAATGGATGGATAAGCGCTAATGATCTTTATAAAAAAATCACTAATTAACTTTTTTTAATCTATACTCCCAATCTCCAAGTCTTTTATAAGCAATCTTAACTATTAAAGCCCGTTTTTTGTCGTACCAAATATCAAAATCAAGCTTTTTATCTTTTGGAGTATTTGGATTTTTTGATTTTAATTTAAATTTTTCAACTTCAATCTTTTCTCCATAAAGTTCTATGGTTTCCCTTTTAATAAATTCTATAGTTTGAGGTTTGATACTACCAGACAAAGGACTTATTTGGCTTTCAGATTGTAAAAGTTTATGGTTCCACCAATTTCCAACTATATTATTTTTATCAGCAAAACCTTTAAATGAAGATCCATTAATATTGAATTCATTTTTTGAAGTATCAAAAAAGAGTTCAACAAATTTTCTTTTATCATTTTGTTTTGTTTCTGATTTAAAATAAGTAAGTTGATCATCTTCGTATTTTTCTAGACTTTCGCTAAATATTGAAAAAATATTTATACCCATTAACTTTACTTTAAAGTCAGTAATACTTTTTACCTCAAAATATTTTCCTTCTTTTTTGAATTTAAAATTTGTGTATCCAATATATTTTTGATCTTTGAATATTTCCATTTCTATAGATTGGATATTTTTATAGTGGTCGGTATGAGCCAAAACATTTCCAATAAATAGTTTCGATAAAATTAAAATTATAAATAAAGCTTTTTTCATTGTATTAATTTTTCTTTCAAAGAGAGAGTTAATACATAGCTTATGAAATAAAATAATTGAAGAATTAAATACTCTACTGGAACTAAATATCTATTGTTTATAGATAATTTCTGATATGCATTCTTACCATTAATAAAACATGTTCTTAAAAATCACAAAAATACCAATTAAAAATTGGAGTTCTGAAAAGCCATTAAATTTTAAACCTAAAATTTCTACATTTTTTTTTCTCTGTTTAGGACTTGGTATTTTTGGTTTAGGAGAAGGTTTGTTAGTACTGTCTACTACGGGAAATTCACCATGGTCTGTTCTGGCTGAAGGTATTTCAAAAATAACTAATATTTCAATTGGTGCTGCAACCTTTTTTATAAGTGTTAGCGTTTTGTTTTTATGGATATTTTTAAAACAAAAACCTGGCATCGGAACAGTAATGAATATTATAATCATAGCTGCAATGATTGATGTTACTCTTAATATATTTGATCCTCCATCAAGTTTATTTTCTAAATATTTTTTAGCAGTAATTTCAGTTTTACTAGTTGGGTTGGGTAGCGGAATATATCTGATAGCAAATTTAGGACCTGGGCCAAGGGATGGCTTAATGACTGGTTTAACTAAAATTACTAATTTACCCATAGCACTAGTAAGGGCTTTTTTAGAAATTTCAGTTGTAATTATTGGATGGTATCTTGGTGGTACAGTAGGAATGGGAACAGTAATTTTTGCATTAGGAATAGGACCAGCTGTTGCTTTTGGATTATTTTTTATTAATAAAATTGCTTAGGCTGCTGAAGCAGCTTTCTCTCTTCTTTTTCTTTCGTGGGGATCCAAAATAGATTTTCTTAATCTGCAAGACATAGGTGTAATCTCTAGTGCTTCATCTGTATTAAGCATACTTAATTGTTCAGCAATTGACATTTTTCTAACTGGTGTAAGAACAACATTTTCGTCTGTTCCCTGCGTTCTCATGTTAGTCAACTTCTTTCCCTTCATAACATTAATTATCATATCACCAGGTTTAGGAGCTAAACCAACTATCATTCCAGTATAAACAGGATCATTATGAGTTACAAACATCTCACCTCTTGCCTGTAAGTTAAATATTGCAAATGCAACAGCTTTACCTTGCTCCATTGAAATTAAAGCACCGTTTCTTCTTCCTTCCATTTCCCCCTCATATTTTCCATATGAGTGAAAAATTCTATTAATGACACCAGTGCCTTTTGTTAGAGTTAAAAATCTACTTGTGTATCCCATTAATCCTCTTGTAGGAGCATGAAATATAAGTCTTTTTTTATTCTTACCTGTATCTTTTAAGTCAATCAATTTCCCTTTTCTTCTATTCATCGAGTCGATTATCTTTGATGAATATTCCTCATCTAAATCCATCGTAATTTCTTCAATTGGCTCTAACTTGTCACCGTTATCATCTTTTTTAAATAAAACTCTTGGAGGACTTACTGTTAATTCAAATCCCTCACGTCTCATTTGTGTAAGAAGAATTTCTAGCATTAGTTCTCCTCTTCCACTTATTTCAAATGCATCTTTATTTTCATTTTCAGAAAAAGTAATACCTACATTGTTTTGAGCCTCAAGAACTAGCCTTTCTCTTATTTGAGTACTTGTTAATTTTTTACCTTCAGTTCCAGCAAGAGGTGAGCTATTGACTGTAATTTTTATGGACATTGTGGGTGGATCAATTGGAGTAGCTTCAATTGGATCATTAACATCTATGTCACAAATTGTATCAGCAACATTAGCTTTTTCTAAACCTGCTACAACAACAATGTCTCCAGCTTCACCTATTTCAATTGGTACTTTTTTTGTACCTTCATATCTAAAAATTTTTGTTAATCTTCCTTCATCAACTTTTTCACCTTTTAGATTTATTGCTTTAATTTGTTGATTTGCTTTTGCTGTACCTTGAGAAATTCTACCAACTAAACTTCTACCTAAAAAACTATCTGCATAAAGTAGAGTAGAAAGCATTGCAAAAGGTTTTGATTTATCAAACTCAGCTGGCTTAACATGTTCAATTACTAAATCTAAAAGTGGATGTAAATTTTCTCTTGGACCATCTATTTCTTTGCTTGCCCAACCTGATCTTCCACTTGCATATATAACTGGAAAATCTAATTGCTCCTCATTTGCATCTAAACTTACAAATAGATCAAAAGTTTCATCTAATACCTCATTAGCTCTTTGATCTGGTTTGTCTAATTTATTTATTACAACGATTGGTTTTAAACCTTGTTTTAATGCTTTTGCTAAAACAAATTTAGTTTGTGGCATAACTCCCTCAGCAGAGTCTATAAGAAGTAGTGCGCCATCAGCCATACTCAATACTCTTTCAACTTCTGCTGCAAAATCTCTGTGTCCAGGGGTATCAATTATATTAACTCTTGAACCTTTCCAATTAATAGATGCAGGTTTTGCTAAAATTGTAATTCCTCTTTCTTTTTCAAGTTCACCAGAGTCCATTAGTCTCTCATCAACAACTTCATTTTCTCTAAATGAACCACTTTGTTTCATCAAATTATCTATCAAAGTAGTCTTCCCATGATCTACGTGAGCTATGATAGTTATGTTTCTAATCGAGGTTGTCATTTGTGCGCCGTTATACATAAAAATAATTAATTGAAAACAGTAAAAAAACTAAGATTTATACAATTTTTTCTCAATTAATAAGTGATGGATACAACTTTTTTAAAATTATAGATTCTTTAAATGTGGTTCGTAAGAAAAAGACTACATAGATTTGTTAGATTAACAATTAGACCGCCTTGAGGAAGGATTTAAT
>LUMI01001397.1_pt1 | contig 12819 bp, 10 predicted proteins | sample 729681 | NCBI WGS metagenome assembly LUMI01 (sample SAMN03860267, study PRJNA289734) | marine metagenome | biome: seawater column; feature: ocean; material: water; isolation source: Red Sea water column Station 34 - depth 10m | place: Saudi Arabia: Red Sea | collected 2011-10-15 | depth 10 m
GAATAGGTATAGCCGTGGAAGAACTCGATGGCGCCTTCCGGCGAGGCGTTGGTCACCGTGTCGTAAATCTCGTCGGTCACCGCGACGGCACCCATCGGGATCGCGCCGTTGGTGATCGCCTTGGCCATGGTGATGATGTCAGGCTTCACATTGAACTTCTGCGTCGCGAACGGGGTGCCCATACGGCCGAAACCGGTGATCACCTCGTCGAAGACCAGCAGCATGCCGTGCTTGTCACAAATCTCGCGGACCTTTTCCAGATAGCCGACCGGCGGCACCAGCGTGCCGGTGGAACCGGCGACGGGCTCGATGAAGACAGCGGCGAGGGTGGAGCCGCCAAGGTTCTCGGCGATGCGCTCGAGGTCCATGGCCATCTCGGCACCGGTCAGCGGCTGGCCCTTCGAGAAGCGCTGCTCCTCGGTCCAGGTGTGGCGGATCATCGAGATGTTCGGAAGCGTCAGGCCGAAGGTCTCGCGGTTGCGGACCATGCCGGCAAGCGAGACGCCGCCCATATTGACGCCGTGATAGGCGCGCTCGCGGCTGATCAGGCGATTGCGCTGCGCCTGGCCGCGGGCCCGCTGGTAGGCGAGAATGATCTTAATCGCCGTGTCCACCGACTCCGATCCGGAATTGGTGAAGAACATATGGTTGAACTCGTCCGGCAGCATCCGGCAGACGCGTTCTGCAAGTTCGAAGGAACCCGGGTGGCCAAGCTGGAAGTGCGGCGTGTAGTCGTTGTTCAGCATCTGGTTGTAGACCGCTTCGGCGATCTCGCGGCGGCCATGGCCAGCCGGTGTGCAGAACAGGGCAGAAGATCCGTCGATGATCTGACCACCCTTGTAGTCCCACATATACATGCCCTCGGACTTGACGACCATGCGGGGGTTCTTCTTGAAGTCACGGTTTGCGGAAAAAGGCATCCAGTGCGCTTCAAGCGAGTTCACATCATAAGACATCGCGGTCTCCTTCGGTTGCGCGGCAGCCGGTCTCTGGCACCCGGCCGTCTTGTTTGTCGAGGTTGAGCCTTACCATCATAGCCCGCCTGAACATGTGACGGTGTGCGACCGATGGTGGCACCAATCCGCCAACGCTAGACATGGCAGGGCGCAGGCTATAGAACCAGATATGGCTTACGCTGGTGCCAGATTGACGTGGCTGGTGCCAGTCCGGGCCGCTTTTCCGGAACGGGTCATATGCTGGATCATCTGATCATCAATCTCGATCCCGAAGGCGACGCCAGCCTTCAGGCACAGCTTCGCCAATCCGTGGTCGAGGCGATCCTCTCTCGCGCCATCCTTCCGGGGGACAAGCTCCCCTCCAGCCGCGCGCTGGCCGATCAGCTGGGTATCTCCCGCAACACAGTGGTTCTCGCCTATCAGGCGCTGATCGACACCGGCTTCATCGAGGCGCGTGAACGATCGAGCCATGTGGTCAGCAGCGAGGCGCCCGTCGGCAGCCTCGAACCGCAGGTGAATGACGAGGAACAGGCCGGGTCCGGGGGCGAGGTGAACTGGGATGACAAGCTGGTCAGTTCCTGCAGCGACATCCGGCCGGTCGCGAAACCGCTGAACTGGCGGGAATATCCCTATCCGTTCGTCTACGGGCAGGTCGATGACGAGCTGTTCTCGCTGACCGCCTGGCGGGACTGCGCGCGCCAGGCGCTCGGCATGCGGAATTTTGGCCGGATGGTCGGTGATTTCGGCCTCAGCGACGATCCGATGCTGGTCAATTATATCTGCTCCCGCAGCCTGCCGCGGCGCGGCATCACCGCCCGGCCGGAACAGATCCTCGTCACCCTTGGCGCGCAGAACGCGCTTTATCTTGTGGCGCAGCTGCTGGTGTCGCCGGAACGGCGGGTGGTGATCGAGGACCCGGCCTATCCCGACCTTCGCGATATCCTCGAACAGCGCACATCGCGTATCACCGGTCTTCCTGTCGACAGCGGCGGTCTGGTGCTTGACGAGGCGGCGCTTGCCGAAAGCGATGCCGTCTTCATCACGCCAAGCCACCAGTGCCCGACAACCCATACCATGCCGGCATCGCGGCGGCGCGAATTGCTGGACCTCGCCGGCCGCCATGATTTCATCATTGTCGAGGATGACTACGAGTTCGAGATGAATTTCCTCGAATCGGCGACGCCGGCCCTGAAATCGCAGGACCGCGACGGCCGCGTCGTCTATGTGGGCAGCCTCTCGAAATCGGTGTTTCCCGGGCTCAGGCTCGGCTATCTGGTGGCGCCCGAGCCGCTGATCAACGAGGCGCGCGCATTGCGCCATCTGATTCTGCGGCACCCGCCGGGCCATGCCCAGCGGACCCTTGCCTATTTCATGGCGCTTGGTCATTACGACGCGCAGATCCGGCGGCTGCGGCGGCATCTTGCCGGGCGCCGTGGCGCCTTGCAGCAGGCGCTGGACCGGCATCGGCTGTTCACGCAGACGGCATCGCATTTCGGCGGCACCAGCTTCTGGGTGCGCGGGCCGGACTGGCTGGATTCGCGTCGCCTTGCCGACCGGGCCGCCGAAAAGGGTGTGCTGATCGAACCCGGAGATGTGTTTTTCCGCCGTGGTAACGCGCCGCTGAACCATTTCCGGCTGGCCTATTCATCCATTCCCGAGGCGCGGATCGCCGAAGGCGTGGATCGGCTTGCGGCCGCTGTCGAAGGCCGGAGGCGGCGATCCGCTTCCCGTCGGGTTTGTCAGGGCGGTCGGCGCCCCCATTCTGGAAACCGCGCGCGATGCGGTCGCGGCCGGGCTCGCCCGTCCGGTCCTGTTTGGCGAGGCGGACCAGATTCGCGCCGATGCCGCCGCGCTGGGATGGGACCTTGCCGGCGCGGACATCGTCGATACCGAAGGTGAAGAGGGCGCTGTCGAAGCCGCCGTCGCCGGTGTTCAGGATGGCAGCGTCCGCGGCCTGATCAAGGGCCAGCTTCATACCGACGTCTTCATGGGCGCGATCGTGCGCCGCACATCGGGCATCCGCACCGACAAGCGGCTTGTCCATGTCTTTGCCATGCTGCCGCCTGGCGGAGGCCGGCCGCTGCTGATCAGTGATGCCGCCGTCAATATCGCACCAGATGTGAAAACCCGTACCGAGGCGGCGCTGGCCATGGCGCGGCTGCTGCGCCGCATGGGCGCTGAGACCCCCCGTATCGCGGTTCTGTCGGCGACGGAATCAAAACTTGAAGCCATGCCGTCGAGCATCGAGGCCGAAGAGATTGCCGCCGCGGCAAGCGCTGCCGACCCGGAGGCCGCCTTTGCCGGCCCGCTGTCACTCGACCTCGCCCTGTCGCCGGAATCGGCCCGCATCAAGGGTGTTGATTCGGACAGCCCGCAAGGCGCCGTGGCAGGACGCGCCGAAGGGCTCGTCGTGCCTGACATTGTCTCCGGCAATGTGCTATTCAAATCCCTAGCCTATTGCGCCGGCGGGCTTGCCGCCGGTGTTGTCATTGGCGGCACCGTGCCGATCATGCTGACAAGTCGATCCGATCCGCCGGCCGCGCGCCTGGCATCCCTAGCTTTGGCCGCCATCGCCGGTCAGGAGGACAGTGAATGAGCGTCGAACCAAATGTCGATACCGCCCCCGCCGTCAGTGACGAGGTCCGGCAGACCACATGCTACATGTGCGCCTGCCGTTGCGGCATCAATGTGCATATGCGCGATGGCAAGATCCGTTATATCGAGGGCAACCGTGACCATCCGGTGAACCAGGGCGTTCTCTGCGCCAAGGGATCGGCCGGCATCATGCAGCATTACTCGCCGGCGCGGCTGCAATCGCCGATGAAGCGGGTCGGCCCGCGCGGCTCCGGCCAGTTCGAGCCGATCAGCTGGGAAGAGGCGCTGCAGACCGCCGTCGACTGGCTGGCGCCAATTCGCAAGGACGATCCGAAAAAGCTCGCCTTTTTCACCGGCCGCGACCAGTCACAGGCGCTGACCGGCTGGTGGGCGCAGCAGTTCGGCACCCCGAATTTCGCCGCACATGGCGGCTTCTGTTCGGTCAATATGGCGGCCGGCGGCATCTACACTCTTGGCGGTGCCTTCTGGGAATTCGGCTCGCCCGACTGGGACCTGACCGAGCTGTTTGTGCTGTTCGGCGTTGCCGAGGATCATGATTCGAACCCGATCAAGATGGGTCTCGGCAAGCTGAAAACACGCGGCGCGCGGGTGATCTCGGTGAACCCGGTGCAGACCGGCTATGCCGCGATTTCCGACGACTGGTATGGCGTGACCCCGGGCACGGACGGGCTGCTCATCCTGTCGCTGGTGCGCGAGCTGATGCAGGCCGGCAAGATCGATATCGACTATCTTGTGCGCTACACCAACGCCCCCTGGCTGGTGATCCGCAATCCGGGCGCGGCCAATGACGGGCTGTTCCTTCGCGATGATGACGGCACGCCGCAGGTGATCGACCGCGCCACCGGCAAGCCGGCCCCGCACAGCGATGCGTCGGTGAAGCCGGCGCTGCAGGGCGAGGTCAAGGTGAAGGGGGGCGGTGTGGCCGTTCCGGCCTTCATGCTGATGGCCGACGCCTATCTCACCGACGATTATGCGCCGGAAACGGTGGCCCCGCAGGTCGGCATCAGTGCGGCGCGCATCCGCCAGCTTGCCGCCGACCTTGCCGAGGCCGCCTTCGCCAGCGAGGTGGTCATCGACCAGCCATGGACCGACTGGAAAGGCGAAAAGCATGACAAGATGATCGGCCGCCCGGTCTCGATGCATGCGATGCGCGGGATTTCCGCGCATTCCAACGGCTTCCAGACCTGTCGTGCGCTGCATATGCTGCAGCTGCTGCTGGGATCGGTCGAGGCGCCGGGCGGTTTCCGTTTCAAGCCGCCCTATCCGAAGCCGCCGCATGCCCACCCGAAGCCTGCCGGACGCCCCGACCAGGTGGCGCCCGAAACCCCGCTTGGCGGGGCGCCGCTCGGTTATGTGCTCGGGCCGGAGGATCTGATCATCGGTGCCGACGGGTCGCCGCAGCGGATCGACAAGGCCTATAGCTGGGATGCCCCGATGTCGGCCCACGGGATGATGCATATGGTCATCTCGAACGCCGTCGCCGGCGATCCCTATCCGGTCGACGTGCTGTTCATGTACATGGCGAACATGGCGTGGAATTCCTCGATGAACACGCGCGGCGTCATGGAGATGCTGACCGAGACCGATCCGGAGACCGGCGAGTACAAGATTCCGAAGCTGATCTATTCCGACGCCTACTCCTCGGAAATGGTCGCCTATGCCGACCTGGTGCTTCCCGACACAACCTATCTCGAACGGCATGACGCGATTTCGCTTCTCGACCGGCCGATCTGCGAGGCAGATGCGGTGGCAGACGCCATCCGCTGGCCGGTGGTCGAGCCGGACCGCGATGTGCGCGGCTTCCAGTCGGTGCTGCTCGATCTGGGCGCGCGGCTGGGACTTCCCGGCATGGTGAATGACGATGGCAGCGCCAAGTTCAAGGATTATGGTCCCGGCCGAGGCCCGCTATTTCAAGCAGGCCAACGCCGCCTATCAGGATTTCGCCGTCGAGATGGGGTTCTATGACGCGCCGCAGCCCTATGCCTTCCAGATCTATTCCGAGGTGCTGCAGAAATTCCGCCTCGCCGCCGAAGGCCATGGCGACATCCAGCCGCCGGACCATCATCGCGAGCGGATCGCCCGCTGCTTCAACCCGCTGCCGAGCTGGTACGCGCCGTTCGAGGGTGATTCCGTCGACGAGCAGGCCTTTCCGCTTCACGCGCTGACGCAGCGCCCGATGGCGATGTACCATTCATGGGGCTCGCAGAATGCGTGGCTGCGCCAGATTCACGGCCACAATCCGATGTTTGTCTCCGAAGCGCTCGCCAGGGAGCATGATCTTTCGGAGGGGGACTGGATCTGGGTCACATCGCACCATGGCCGCAGCCGCGTGCCGGTGTCGGTGATGGCCGGGGTCAATGACCGCACGTGGTGCGCTACGGCATCGAGTGGACAAAACAGGGCAAGGGAGACGCATCATGACGATGTTGCCTGAACCGTCGGCCATCAAGCTCGGCCTCGTCATCGACCTCGACATCTGCGTCGGCTGCCAGGCCTGCGTTGTCAATTGCAAGGAATGGAATACCGCCGGATACGGCGCGCCGCTTGCCGACGAGGACGCCTATGGCGCGGCCCCGATGGGAGCGTGGCTGAACCGGGTCCATGCCTATGAGGTGTCGGAGGGAGCCGGCGAGGCGCAGATTTCGCGCACCGTCCATTTCCCGAAATCCTGCCTGCATTGCGAAGAGGCGCCTTGCGTGACCGTCTGTCCGACGGGCGCGTCCTTCAAGCGGGCCGAGGACGGCATCGTGCTGGTCAACGAGGACTGGTGCATCGGCTGCGGGCTGTGCGCCTGGTCGTGCCCCTACGGCGCGCGGGAACTCGATCCGGCCGAGGGCGTGATGAAGAAATGCACGCTCTGCGTCGACCGCATCTATAACGACAACCTGCCGGAAGAGGACAGGCAGCCCGCCTGCGTGCGCACCTGCCCGACAAACGCCCGTCATTTCGGCGATCTGCGCGGCCGAGGAGGCACCGGTGTCGCTTGTCGCCATGGCCGAGGCGGAAACGCCCAAGGGCTTCTGGAAGTGGGTCGATACCGCGCTTGAGCGGATGGGCTGATCACAGCAGGAACGTCGCGAAGAAACGCGCAGAGATTACGGGGATATTGTCATGCGGCCAGCCTGGTCCATCATCTTCTTCACCACCATGTCGGGCCTGGGCCTCGGCCTTGCCGGCTGGATTGTTATCGGGTTGCTGCCGCTGATGACGCAGCAGGCCGTCATCGGTGTCGGCGTGGTCACGCTGGCGCTGATCGGGGCCGGGCTGATCAGCTCGACCTTCCATCTCGGCCATCCGGAGCGGGCCTGGCGCGCGCTCAGCCAGTGGCGGTCGAGCTGGTTGTCGCGCGAAGGCGTGCTGGCGGTGATCGTTATGGCCGGTCTCGCCGGCTGGTTCGCCGCCGGATACAGCGGCACCATCGTGCCGGCCTGGGCCAATCTGCTGCTGCTCGTGCTGATCTATCTGACGGTTTATGCGACCTCGATGATCTATGCCTCGCTGAAGACGGTGGCACGCTGGTACCACCCGCTGACCCCGGTCTGCTATCTGATGTTCGCCGCCGCCGGCGGTTTGCTGGCGACACTGGCGATGCTGGCGCTTCTGGGCCTGCCGATCACCGCGGCGCTGGCGCAGGCCGGCATCGTGCTGATGCTGTCGGCCTGGGGCGTGAAGCTCGCCTGGTGGCGCCTTGCCGGCATGGCACGGCATGCGGGCAGCGTTGAATCGGCGACCGGCCTCGGCCATCTGGGCACTGTAAAGCCGCTGATGCCGCCGCACACCGAAGAGAACTATCTGCAGCACGAGATGGGCTTTGTCGTGGCGCGCAAGCATGCCGACAAGCTGCGTATCTTCGCCCTCGGCCTCGGCGGTGTGTTGCCGATCATCGTGCTGCTGGTGGCGCCTGCCTCGGCCGCGGCGCTTGGCTTTGCGGTGCTCTCGCATGTCGCCGGCATGTTCGTCGAGCGCTGGCTGTTCTTTGCCGAGGCCAAGCATGTCGTCACCCTCTATTACGAGGGCGCCGCCTGAGCACTGGTCGCCTGAGCACGGTCGCCCGACCACAGCCTCCACAAGACAGGGCCGGTCTGCCGATGCAGGCCGGCCCTTTTTGTGTGGTGCGATCAATGCCGGTGACATGCAGAGGCTGGTGCCAAAGCCGTCGCAGACCGTCCTGACGATCAGGCTGTGACGGTCTGGCGGAAAGAGCCAGTAGAAGAACCAGCCCATAAGAAAACCGGCCCATAGGAAAACCGGCCCATAAGAAAACCGGCCTGCGGGCGCAGGCCGGTTTCGTGTTTCTTTGATGTCGCTGTGATCAGCCGATCAGCAGCGGGGCAATCACCAGGCTGACAATGGCCATCACATTGATCAGGATGTTCATTGACGGGCCCGAGGTGTCTTTCAGCGGGTCGCCGACGGTGTCGCCGACAACGGCCGCCTTGTGGACGTCCGAGCCCTTGCCGCCAAGGTTGCCCTTTTCGACGTACTTCTTGGCGTTGTCCCAGGCACCACCGGCATTCGCCATCATCAGTGCCATCATCACGCAGCAGATCAGCGCGCCGCCGAGCATGCCGCCGAGCGCCTTCGGCCCGAGGCCGAAACCGATGACGACAGGCGCCAGGACGGCGAGCGAACCCGGAAGGATCATCCGGCGCAGCGCGGCGCGGGTCGCGATGTCGACGCAGCGCGCGGTGTCCGGCTTGGCCTTGCCTTCGAGAAGGCCCGGGATCTCTTTGAACTGGCGGCGAACCTCGACGATCATGTCGAAGGCCGCGTCGCCGACAGCGGTCATGGTCATCGCGCTGACGATGAACGGGAAGACGCCGCCGATGAACATGCCGACGAGAACCATCGGGTCGTTGATCGCGAGAACGAAGTCAGGGTCACCATTGCTGACCTTGGCGATATAGGCGCTGATCAGGGCCAGTGCGGCGAGTGCCGCGGCGCTGATGGCAAAGCCCTTGCCGATGGCTGCGGTGGAGTTGCCGACCTCGTCGAGCGAGTCGGTGATCTCGCGGGTCTCGGGACCCATCTCGGCCATTTCGGCAATGCCGCCGGCATTGTCGGCAACCGGGCCGTAGGCGTCGATTGCCATGGTGATGCCGACCGTGGCCAGCATGCCGACAGCCGCCATGCCCACGCCGTAGAGGCCGGCGAACATGTTGGCGAAGAAGATGATCGCGGCGATGGTCAGGACCGGAACCGCAACCGACTGCATGCCAACGGCAAGGCCGCTGATCATGATGGTTGCCGGGCCGGTCTCGCCGTCCTTGGCGATCTTACGGACAGGTGCGCCACCGGTGTAGTACTCGGTGACGAGTCCGACGACGATGCCGCCGATCGCGCCGACGAGAACCGCGCCCCAGACACCGGCGGAAGCGCCCATGCTGGTGATCACGAAATAGGCTGCCGCGATGAAGATCACAGCGGATCCGATGGTGCCGAAGCGAAGCGCCACATCAGGGCTCTTGTTGGCAAACATGCGGACCGACAGGATGCCAAGAAGCGAACAGACCAGGCCGGTGGATGCAAGAACCAGCGGCATGAACTGAAGCACGGCGCGGTCGCCGCCAAGCATTTCGACGGAAGCCATCGACATCGACGCGGCAAGGGCGATCGAGGCGATCATCGAACCGCAATAGGATTCGAAGATGTCCGATCCCATGCCGGCAACGTCGCCGACATTGTCACCGACATTGTCGGCGATGACGGCCGGGTTGCGCGGGTCATCCTCGGGGATGCCGGCCTCGACCTTGCCGACCAGGTCGGCGCCGACGTCAGCCGACTTGGTGAAGATGCCGCCACCGACGCGGCTGAACAGGGCAACCGACGAGCCGCCCATGGCGAAGCCCTCGATGGCCTCGATGCCGTGCGCGGTGCCACCCATGAAGTGGTACAGGATGCCAATGCCGAACAGGCCCATCGACGCGACGGTCAGGCCCATGATCGAGCCGCCGAAGAAGGCGACGTTCAGCGCTTCGGCAGCGCCCTTGCTGTTGGCGGCAACGGCGGTACGGACATTCGCCTTGGTGGCGGTGTACATGCCGATATAGCCGGCCGTGCCCGAGCAGAGCGCGCCGAGCGTAAAGGCAAGTGCCGTATCGGAACCGAGGCTCGCATACAGGGCGACAATACAGATGATGCAGAATACCGCGAGACGCTTGTACTCGCTGGCCATGAAGACCATCGCGCCGAGATGGATCTCGTCGGCGATCTCCTTGACCCGGCCTTCGCCGGCGGGGGTCTGCAGAATTCGTGCATAGACAAGGAAGGCCGCGATCAGGCCTGCAATGCCGAGGCTGATCGGAAGGACGGCTGTGGTAAGCATGAAGACTTCCTTTTAACAGAGGTTGGTTGTGAGCCGTTGCGCCGCCGGATACTCCCCCCGAACAACACATATGTCAGGCTGCGTAAAACGCGCCGGTTATAGACGCTAACCCATGCACTGTAAAGCCAAGGGTTTGCAGGATGTATGCAGGAGTTTGCGAGAGCTATCGGCGACTGTCCCGAAACCAGAAATCCGTCGCCTTCTCCGAGGCGTCTCCATATAATGCCGCCAGTTCGCCGGGGGAGGGCAGACAGGCATGAATCGTGATCCGCGGTTGCTGTATGGCGCCGATATCCGCAAGCGCATTCTGGACGAGGTGGCGGCTGATATCGCGCGGCTCGCGACCCGCCGCAAGGTCGGGCGTCTCGTCTCGGTCGGGATCGGCGAGGTCGAGGAGATCGCCGTCTATATTCGCGGACAGGCGCGTGCCGCCGCCGCCGTCGGCCTGCCGTTCGACGAGCAGCACTGGCCGGCCGACCTGACGCAGGATGAATGCAAGGCACGTCTCGTCGCGATGAATGATGATCCGGACGTGCTGGGGGTCATTCTGCAGCGGCCGGTTCCGGATCATATCAATGTGCGCTCGCTGCAGTCGGCGATCCACCCGCTGAAGGATGTCGAGGGCATGAACCCGGCCTCGATCGGCAACATTGTCTACAACCAGATGGCGCTGGCGCCCTGTACGGCCGCCGCCTCGGTCGAGATGATCAGGGCCACCGGCATGAAGATCGAGGGGATGGAGGTCGTCGTCGTCGGCCATTCCGAAATTGTCGGAAAGCCTGCTGCCTTCATGCTGATGGCCGAGGGCGCGACCGTCACCGTCTGCCACCATATGACACGTTCTGTCGCCGCGCACACACGGCGTGCCGACGTCGTTCTTGTCGCCGTCGGGGTGCCGGGCCTGCTGACCGCAGACATGGTCAAGCCCGGCGCCGCCGTCATCGACATCGGCATCAACCAGGTGACGGATGCGGACGGCAGCAGCCGCATTGTCGGCGATGCCGATACCGGCGCCGTCGCCGATATCGCCAGCTGGACGACGCCCGTGCCGGGCGGGGTCGGCCCGGTCACGGTGGCAATGCTGATGCGCAACGCGGCAATTGCCTTCGAGAAACAGATCGAACTGGGATGGGTGTAGGGATGTCTGACAGTATTTTCGCGGAAGGCTTCAGGACTGACCCCTACTGGTGGGATGCGGTGCCCCGCGACGCCGGTGCCGGGCTTCCGGCCGAGGCCCTGCCGGAGCGCGCCGACGTGGTTGTTGTGGGTTCGGGCTATGCGGGTCTTCACGCCGCCATCACCCTTTCACGGGCTGGAAGCGAGGTTGTCGTTCTCGAGGCCGGGCCGCTCGGCCTTGGCGCCTCGACCCGCAATGGCGGCATGGTGTCCGGCGGGGTGAATGTTGGCAAACATGCCAGCCTCGATCCCGCCACCGCCGACGAGATGCTTGCCGAAGCCGCCGAATCATACGGCTGGTTCGAAGGGTTCATCCGTGACGAGAAGATCGACGCCATGTATCAGCGCTGCGGCCGCTTTGTCGGGGCCCATACCCGTGCCGCCTGGCAGAAACAGGCGGAGGAGGTGGCGCGTCTGAACGATATTGCGGATTCAGGTGCCAGCATGGTGCCTGCCGATCGGACGCATGACCATCTCGCCTCGGATTTCTATCATGGCGGCATGCTGCTCGACCGCAGCGGCGCCGTGCACCCGGCAAAGCTCCATCACGGCGTTCTTTCGGTTGCCGAGGCGGCCGGCGTCAGCCTGTTCGGCGGCATCCGGGCCGGTGCGATCACGCGGTCGGGAACCGGCCTCGAGGTCGAGACAAGCGAGCATGCCATCCGCGCCGGGGCGGTCATCATCGCCACCAACGGCTATTCCGGCGACCTCAGCCCCTGGCACCAGCGCCGTGTGGTGCCGGTGCCGTCCTACCAGATCGCGACCGAGGAGCTTGGCGCCGAACGTGTGACCGAGCTGTTCCCGACGCACCGGATGATCGCTGACACCAAGCGGCTTCTCTACTATTTCCGGCCATCGCCGGACCGCAAGCGGGGGCTGTTCGGCGGCCGGGACGCTTCCCGGCGTGTTCCACGCGCTTGGCTGCCATGGAAGCGGCGTGGTGATGATGAGCTGGCTTGGCCACCGCGCCGGTCTGATGGCGGCCGGCAGCCTGAACCGGCCAAGCGCCTTTTCCGGCCGCAGGCTGGATGCGTTCCCGGGTTTTCGCAAGACGCCGTGGTTCCTGCCGATGGTGGGCAAATATTACGGTTTCCGCGACTGGCTGGAGCGTCGTCTGGACGGGTAGCCGGGGCGCGCGGCAGGCCACGGTTCCGGTTGACTTGATTTGAAAGCGAGCCGCATACTCGCGCCAAGGGAATAGCGGGTGATTCCGGCGCGCCGTGTTCGAACGGTCCGCCTCACAATCACCCCGGCTTTAACAAGGGAGGGCCCCCATGACACATATCCGCAAGACATCGATCATCGCCGCTGCCGCGGCGCTGGGACTGACGGCAGGCTCCGCGGTTGCGAACGAGCTGAATGTCTATAACTGGTCGGACTATATCGCCGAGGACACCATCGCCAATTTCGAGGCGGAGACCGGCATCAAGGTCACCTATGACATGTACGACTCGAACGAGGTTCTCGAGGCCAAGATGCTGGCCGGCTCCTCGGGCTATGACGTCGTCGTGCCGACGGGCGATTTTCTGGCGCGCGGCCGCGAGGCGGGCGCCTATCAGGATCTCGACCTGGCAAAGCTCGGCAACTACAGCCAGCAGGACATGCAGGTGCAGAACTTCGCCAACGACCAGATCGGTGTCGGCAATGCCGGTGCTGTCTATATGTGGGGCACCACCGGTGTGGCCTATAATGTGGCGATGATCGAAGAGCGGCTCGGCGCCGACGCCCCGACGGACAGCTGGGCCC
>LUMI01001206.1_pt1 | contig 12813 bp, 16 predicted proteins | sample 729681 | NCBI WGS metagenome assembly LUMI01 (sample SAMN03860267, study PRJNA289734) | marine metagenome | biome: seawater column; feature: ocean; material: water; isolation source: Red Sea water column Station 34 - depth 10m | place: Saudi Arabia: Red Sea | collected 2011-10-15 | depth 10 m
GTCTGCGGCCGTATTGGTCATGCGAAAATCATAGTGAATGAAATCCCGGCGTCCAAATCCTTGATGCGCGGCCTAGGCCAGCAGGATCCGGCCGCCGTCGCGGATGCGCCGCATCGCCCGCATCATGCGCATGGTCAGGATCAGCGAGGCCACGCTGAGTCCAAGCAGCAGCCCGCCCCAGACGCCGGTCGGGCCGAAGCCAAGGGAAAATCCGGCAAGCGCGCCGACGGCGACGCCCGAAATCCAGAAACTGGTGATGGCGACGATGGCAGGTATGCGGGTGTCGTTCACCCCGCGAAGAACCGACATGGCGATCGCCTGCACCCCGTCGGGGATCTGGAACAGGGCGGTCAGCAGCAGCATCGGCAGGGCGAGGGCCATTACCTCGGCAAACATGGCGTCCTTGCCGGTCAGGAACAGCCCGATCAGGAACTCCGGCCAGATCAGCAGAATCAGCGTTGTCGCCACTGTGGCCGCGATACCGATCCAGAAGGTGGCGCCTGCGCTTCGCGACAGGTTGGCGCGGTCGGCGGCGCCGGCGAAATTGCCGACCCTGACGGTGCTCGCCTGGGCGATGGCGATGGGGATCATGAAGGTGACGGCCGCGATCTGGTTGGCGATCGCCGCCGCGGCCAGCGCCGCCGTGCCGAACAGTCCGATCATGAAAGTGACTGCGATAAACATGCCAGCCTCGGCAACGATGGTCAGCCCGATGGGAACGCCGATGCGAAGAAGCCGCGCCGTCACCGCCCAGTCCATCACCCACAGCCGCTGGAAGGGCCTGCTGTCGCGGAAGGGCTGGATCATGGCGATATAGGCGATGAGGCCGGCACAAAGCAGCGCATAGACGATCGTCGTCGCCAGCGCGATGCCGGCAAGGCCCATCGCCGGAAACGGCCCAATCCCGGACACAAATGCTTCATTCAACGCCACATTCGCGGCGAGGGCGATGATCAACGCGATAACCTGTCTCTTATACCGATAACCTGCGGCATGGGGCGCTGGTGCGAGATCAGGAACTGCCGCAGCACGACGGACAGGAACATGAATGGCAGGCCGAAGCTCGACCAGAACAGGAAGGGCTGGCCGATCGCCGCCAGTTCGGGATCCTGCCCGAGCAATACAAGGACCTGCTCGCCGAACAGCAGCAATGGCGCGGTGACCAGTCCTAGCGCGACCGCAATCACCATGCCCTGGCGGAAGGCGCGCCGTACCTGGCGTTCGTCGCCGGCACCGGCGGCAAGGTTCGAGCTGTCGATCCACCCCATGGCGATGGTATCGCTTGTCCAGATGCCGATGGTCGCCAGCTGGCCGATCATCAGCGGCAAGGCAAGCCGCATGTTCTGGCGGATATGCTCGCGCCAGCTCATCGCAGTGCTGTCCATGAAACCCTTCCGGTCAGTTACGACAAGGCAGGAGGCGCAATGACGTCATGTCAAAACCATTCCGATTGTGGTATCGCGTAGAGCATTCGGGTGCAAGCAGATCGGCGACCGCGTCCGGTCGCGGCACAGGACAGTGTGACACGAAGACGATTATGACACGCAGACAGGCAGGAAAATCAGGTGGCGGCAAGGCCCCGACGCGCGGTTCGTCCGGGCGGAGCTACCGCGGCGATGCCGGCCTCACGCGTCAGCCGAAGAAGATGCGTGGCCGCAAGCGCGGCGCTGAAGCTGGAACAGATGGATGACCGCTACAAGCTGTTGAAGCCCGGCATGGCGATCGTCGATCTGGGCTGTGCGCCAGGTGGCTGGCTGCAGATCGCGGCGGACCGCTGCAGGCTTGGCAGCAGCGGCGCGAAACTTGTCGGGATTGATCTGCTGGAAACCGATGTTCTCGACGGCGTCGAGATCTTTGTCGGCGATATGACCGAGCCCGAGATGCTGGATCGCGTCCGCACCGCTGTCGGCGGGCGCGCGCATGGCGTGATGAGCGACCTTGCCGCCGCCACGACCGGGCACCGGCCGACCGACCATTTGCGGACAACGGCGCTTCTCGAGGCGGCGCTGGATTTCGCGCTGGAGGTGCTGATCGAGGACGGCTTCTTCATCGCGAAATGTTTCCGCGGCGGCGCAGAGCGAAGCGTTCTAGAAATCCTGCAGGCGAATTTTGCCACTGTTCGCCACGTGAAACCGGCGGCGAGCCGGCAGGAATCCGTCGAGAGCTATGTGCTTGCCACGGGCTTTCACGGACGTGGTGGCTGGACAGGCCAAGGGGCCGACGAGGATGAAGGCGCCGCACCACCCCCGGAAGGCGGTTTTTCCCCTATTTAGGGGCTGTCATTCTGCGGAGCCCTAAGATATAGTGGCGCGCCACCGGATATGCGGAAGGCGCCCTCATGAAAATTCGCGAAGCCCTGACATTCGATGACGTGCTCCTCGAGCCGTCACGCTCGGCCGTATTGCCTGCCGAAACCAATGTCGCGACGAGGCTGACAAGGTCTATTTCCCTGAACATTCCGCTTGTTTCAGCGGCGATGGACACGGTGACCGAACACAGGCTCGCCATCGCCATGGCCCAGGCCGGCGGCATCGGGGTCATCCACAAGAATATGAGCATCGAATCGCAGGCCGCCGAAATCAGCCGCGTGAAGAAATATGAATCCGGCATGGTGGTGAACCCGCTCACCATCACGCCCGAGCGCACGCTTGGCGAGGCGCTGGAACTGATGAAGGCGCACCAGATCAGTGGCATTCCCGTGGTCGATGGCGAGGGCAAGCCGCCGCACCGTCTCGTCGGCATCCTGACCAACCGCGATGTCCGTTTTGCCAGCGACCTGAACCAGAAGGTCTGGGACCTGATGACCCGTGAGGTGATCACCATCGGTGAAAGCGCGACGCAGGAAGACGCCAAGCGGCTGCTTCATGAGCATCGCATCGAGAAACTCGTCGTCGTCGACGGCAAGCAGAGCTGCATCGGGCTGATCACGGTCAAGGATATCGAAAAGGCGAAGAACCATCCGATGGCGGCAAAGGACAATGCCGGCCGCCTGCTGGTCGCCGCGGCGACCGGGGCAGGCCCGGAAGGGCAGGAGCGCGCCGAAGCGCTGATCGAGGCTGGTGCCGACGTCGTCGTCGTGGATACGGCGCATGGCCATTCCGAAGGGGTTCTCGGTGCGGTCAGCGCAATCCGCAAGATGGCGAATGAAGTGCAGGTGATCGGCGGCAATGTCGCCACTGCCGACGGCGCCAAGGCGCTGATCGACGCCGGTGCCGACGCGGTCAAGGTCGGCATCGGGCCGGGGTCGATCTGCACCACCCGCATGATTGCCGGTGTCGGCGTGCCGCAGCTGACCGCGATCATGGACGCTGCCGAGGCCTGCCACGCCGAGAATGTGCCGGTGATTGCCGATGGCGGCATCAAATATTCGGGCGATCTTGCCAAGGCGCTCGCCGCCGGCGGCGACTGCGCGATGATCGGCTCGCTTCTGGCCGGAACCGACGAGACGCCGGGCGAGGTCTATCTTCACCAGGGACGGTCCTACAAGGCCTATCGCGGGATGGGATCGACCGGCGCGATGGCGCGCGGCTCGGCCGACCGCTATTTCCAGGCCGAGGTCTCGCAGCCGCTGAAGCTCGTTCCCGAGGGGATCGAGGGGCAGGTTCCCTACAAGGGTCCGGTCGAGAATGTGCTGCATCAGCTGATGGGCGGTGTTCGCGCGGCCATGGGCTATACGGGCAACGCCACCATCGCCGACCTGCAGGCGAATGTTAAATTCCTGCGGATCACCGGTGCCGGCTTGTCCGAAAGCCATGTCCATGATGTAACCATCACCCGCGAAGAGCCGAATTACCGCCCGCGCGTCTGATTGTTTCCGGAGTTTCCCCGCGCATGACCCCAGCAGCCCGCATCGCCGCTGTCATCGAAATCCTTTCCGAATTGCCGTCCGGCGAGATTGCGTCGGTGTCGGCCGGCGCCGCGCTGCGTCGCGGGTTGCAGGCGCGCCGCTATGCCGGGTCGGGCGACAGGCAGGCCATCAGCGCGCTGTTCTGGGGCGTTCACCGGTCGCTGGCACGACTTGGCTGGCATCTTGGCGAACTTGGTCAGGAAGCCACCGGCCGCGCGCTGGTCCTTGCCGGGCTGTGCCTTGGCGAGGGCAAGCCTGCGGACGAGGTCAAGGCGCTGTTTGGCGGCGGCGAAAAGCATGCGCCGCCAGCGCTGAGCGATGACGAGATTGCGTTCATTGACCGGCTGGAAGGACGCGCGCTCGACGATGCCGGCATGCCGCGCGCCATGCGCCTCGAATGGCCCGAGGCGCTGCTTGCCGATGCCGAGGCGGCGCTTGGCGAAGCCACGGATGACGAGCTTGCCGCGATGCGCGGCGAGGCCGGTGCCGATATCCGCCTCAACCCGCTGAAGATCAGCAACCGGCACAAGCTGCGTGACAAGCTCGCCGGACGCGGGATGGCCTGCCACCTCACAAAGCTGTCGCCGCTGGGTATCCGCATGACGAAGCGTGTGCGCACCGACGACACGCAGGAATTCCGTAACGGTCTGTTCGAGATCCAGGACGAGGCCTCCCAGATCGCGGCGCTGCTGTGTGATGCCCGGCCCGGCATGCAGGTGGCCGATATCTGCGCCGGTGCGGCCGGCAAGTCGCTGGTGATGGCGGCGGCGATGGAAAACCGCGGGCGGATCGTCGCGCTGGACACCGATCCCGAGCGGCTGGAGCGCGGGGCGGTCCGTATCCGGCGTGCGGGCATCCACAATGTCGAGCGTGTGGCGGTATCCGGTGACTGGGGCGTGAAACGCTATCGCGGCAAGTTCGACCGGGTGGTTATCGACGCGCCCTGTACTGGCTCGGGCACCTGGCGGCGGGCGGTCGATGCGCGCTGGCGGTGTGACGAGGATGTGCTGGCGAATCTGCGCGGGCAGCAGGCGGCGCTTCTAGACCGTGGCCGCGCCATGGTCGCGCCGGGCGGGCGCATCGTCTATATCACCTGCTCGCTCCTGCACAGCGAGGGCGAGGCGCAGGTCGAACGCATCCTGGCCGAGGCGCCGGAGCTGGAAATCGCGGAAATAAGCGATATCTGGCAGGATGTGATTGGCGGTGACAATTGTCCGCAGACGCAGGGCGGCATGCTGCGGTTGCTTCCCGGACGCGACGGCACCGACGGATTTTTCATGGCAGTGCTGCAATCGCGGCTGCGGTAACAGGCGACTGGAGAAAACTGGGCATTGAGACAGGGCATTGGGACAGGGAATTGGAAACGGCATGAATGATTCGGTTCTGATCATCGATTTCGGCTCACAGGTGACACAGCTCATCGCAAGGCGCCTCCGCGAGGCCGGCGTCTACACCGAAATCCTGCCCTGCACCACCGATCCGGCAAAGATCACCGCTGCCGCGCCGCGCGGGATCATCCTGTCGGGCGGACCGAATTCGGTGGCGACGGCGGACACGCCGCGCGCCCCGCAGGAGGTGTTCGACCTTGATGTGCCGGTTCTCGGCATCTGTTATGGCCAGCAGACCATGTGCCAGCAGCTTGGCGGACGGGTCGAGCCCGGCACCAGCCGCGAGTTCGGCCGCGCCACGCTCGAGATCGGCGAGAGCTGCGCCCTGTTCGAAGGACTGTGGCCGGCAGGCGAGACCCGCACCGTCTGGATGAGCCATGGCGACCATGTCGCCGAGCTGCCGCCCGGGTTCCGGGTTGTCGCCACATCCTCCGGCGCGCCCTTTGCTGCCGTGGCGGATGACGAGCGCCGCTATTACGGCGTGCAGTTCCATCCCGAGGTGGTCCATACCGAGGATGGCGGCGCGCTGCTGTCGCGTTTTGCGCTGGGGGTCTGCGGCTGTTCGGGAAGCTGGTCGATGACCGCGTACCGCGCCCGTGCGATCGAGGCGATCCGCGCGCAGGTGGGAGACGGCAAGGTGATCTGCGGCCTGTCGGGCGGGGTGGATTCCTCGGTGGCGGCGGTGCTGATCCACGAGGCGATCGGCGAGCAGCTGACCTGTGTCTTTGTCGATCACGGCCTGCTGCGGGCCGGCGAGGCGGAAGAGGTGGTGGCGCTGTTCGGCGGGCATTACAACATTCCGCTGATCCATCGCGACGCCTCCGGCCTGTTCCTCGGGCGGCTGGACGGCGTGTCAGACCCTGAACAGAAGCGCAAGATCATCGGCGCCAGCTTCATCGAGGTCTTCGAGGAAGAGGCAAAACAGATCGAGGGCGCGGCCTTCCTGGCGCAAGGCACCCTCTATCCCGATGTCATCGAAAGCATATCGGCCGCCGGCGGCGATGCGGTGACGATCAAGTCGCATCACAATGTCGGCGGGCTTCCGGAAAAGATGGCGCTCAGACTGGTCGAGCCGCTGCGCGAGCTGTTCAAGGACGAGGTGCGCGATCTTGGGCGCGAGCTCGGGCTTCCGGAAAGCCTTGTCGGGCGGCATCCTTTCCCGGGGCCGGGTCTCGCGATCCGCGTGCCCGGCGAGATCACGGTGGAGAAGCTGGATATCCTGCGCGCTGCCGATGCCGTCTATCTCGACGCCATCCGCAAGGCCGGCCTCTATGACGAGATCTGGCAGGCCTTCGCGGTGCTGCTGCCGGTGCGCACGGTCGGGGTGATGGGGGATGCGCGCTCATATGAATATGTCTGCGCGCTGCGGGCGGTGACCTCCAGCGACGGCATGACCGCCGACAGCTACCCCTTCAGCCATGATTTCCTGTCACATGTGGCGACCCGCATCGTGAACGAGGTGAAGGGCGTCAACCGCGTGGTCTATGACGTGACGTCAAAACCGCCGGGCACCATCGAGTGGGAGTGACCGTGTGTTGCGCTTTGATCCCGGCGTTGAAGGCAAATCCGTTTCGCCTGGTGCGTCCGGCGAGACCCCGGGGCATGGTATGGTCTTGAGCGATGTTTGAACGTGTCAGGCACAGGCAGACCTTTTTCGGCAAGCTCTGGTATATCTACGGCCAGCGGCTGCACCGTTGGATGATCGCGAAAGATGCGAATGTCTATCTGAAGCCGAACGACATCATCAGCCATCGCCCGACCCTGTTCGGCATGCACGAACCGCATATCGAGGCGCTGATCACCGAAGCGTCCGCGACACATGGCGATTTTCTTCTCGATATTGGCGCGAATATCGGCATGACCTCGGCCCTTGTGGGGCGCCGGTTCGCGCGCGTCGACTGTGTCGAGCCGAACGAGCTGGTGGTGAATATCCTGAAGACCAATCTCGCGATGAACCTGTCCGCTACCGAACATGAGGTCCATGCTGTCGGCCTTGGCAAGGAGGATGGTGTGCTCACGCTGCGCGTGCCACCCGACAATTTCGGCGGTGCCTATGTCGAGGACGGCAACCCGCAGTTTGACGGCGAGACGGCCACCCGGCACAGCAATCAATTCAGTGACCGTTCCGATCATCTGGCGAGCGATGTGGTGATCAGGGAAGCAGGAAAATGGTTTGATGGCAGGTTTGCGGCACCGCGGGAGGCCGGCTTGAGCAAGGGCGTCATCAAGATTGACGTTGAGGGATATGAAGAGGTGATCTTCGGCAAGGTCATCGAAACGCTTCCTGCCGATTTCAGCGCCATCGAAACGCTTCCCGCCGATTTTAGCGCTGTGGTGGTCATGGAAAACTGGTTCGACCGGTTTCCGGTGTCGCGTTTCTCGTCGGCGCGCCATGCGCTTGCCTGGTACTATGTGCAAAAGCGCCGGCGCATCCTCCATTCAATTCCCTTCAAGCTGCTGGGGCTCAGCAGCTCATATGACCAGGTGGTGTCGCCGCTCGATGATGATACAAAGAGCCCGCATGACGTGATCTGCGTGATCGGCGCGGCGGGATAGGCGCCATGTCGCTTTCAAAAATGACAGATGCGGAGATTCTCGCCATCGTCGAGCCGCTGATGGACAATTGCCTCGCCGGATCGACCGAGCGCGACCATGCCAAGCATGTGCGTGACTTCACGGATCGTTTGCGGGCCATCGTCACGCCGGAAAACCTGGCGGCGCAGCTCGAATCGGGCCAGCCCACCAACGGCTATTTCGCCGAACGCGAGCTGATCGGCATTTTCCGGCGGCCGGGCCGCGTCGGCGTGGTCTGGCGGCAGTTCATGACCAAGGCGGATGGCGAGTTTGTGAACCATGCCGTCTTTGTTGAAAAAGACGGCCGTGTCCTGATCGACCACTGCCTGATCTGCTGACGGCCGCCGCCGTCTTGCAAAAACAGGTTTCCTGCGCAGAAATAGCGGGGCGGGAGGGCCCTCATGATCACAGCCATAGACCATATCGTCCTGACATCCGCCGATGTCGACAAGACCATCGCCTTTTACTGCGATGTGCTGGGAATGGAGCTCCAGACCTTCAGCCCGCCGGACGGCAGCGCGCCACGGCGCGCGCTTTGCTTCGGCCGTCAGAAGATCAATATCCATGACGGCGCGGCCCCCTATGTGCCGCATGCCCGCAACCCGGTGTCCGGTGCGGTCGATATCTGCCTGCTGAGCGATTATCCGGTCGCCGACTGGCAGCGCCGCTTTGCCGATCACGGCATCGCCGTCGAACACGGGCCGGTTGCGAAAACGGGCGCGACGGGACCTCTCTGGTCGGTCTATGTGCGCGATCCGGACGGCAATCTGATCGAGATTTCGAACCAGCTCGACACAGTGGGAGAGGGCTGAATGGCGCTTGAGATGAAGCCGGAATGCCAGGGGTGCGCTGCGCCGCTTGGCTGGCAGGACGAAGCGCTGATCTGTTCCTACGAATGCAGTTGGTGCCGCCCTTGCGCCGAAGGTGACGGCATGGCATGCCGCAATTGTGGCGGCGAGCTGGTTCGGCTGAAATCCTGATGCGGAGCGTCGATTTTGCCGGGCTTGAGGCGGCCATGCAGCGCGGTGAATGGACGGCGATCGAAAGCCGTCTCGGGGATGAGGCGGCCGCGCTGGAGCAGGGCGGTGCCGACTGCGTCCTGCTGTGCAGCAATACGATGCACAAGCTGTATGGCAGGATCGCCACGCGCATCGGCATTCCGTTTTTTCACATCGCCGATGCGCTTGGCCATGCGCTGGCGGCTGACGGGCTGACACGCGTCGGCTTGCTGGGAACAAGATTCACCATGGTCGAGGATTTCTATGCGACAAGGCTTCGCGAGGGGTTCGGGATCGACGTGATCCTTCCCGACGAAGGGCAGATCGGGCGCATAGATGCTGTCATCTTCGATGAGCTGTGCCGCGGTATTGTCGAGGACAGCTCGCGCAACAGCTATCTTGAAATCATGGATGGCCTCGCCGCGCGCGGGGCCGAGGGCATCATCCTCGGCTGTACCGAGATCGAGATGCTGGTCAAGCCGGAGCACCACGTCCTGCCGCTGTATGACACGACGCTTCTGCATGCGCGCCACGCTGTCGAGTGGGCCTTGTCGGGCGACTGACAATTTCTGATTGTCGCAGGGCGCGGCTGTGCTAGCGTCGTCTCAGTTTTTCAGCGGGCTTGGCCTGCTTCAGTCTGGCGGCCGTGACTGGCCTGAATTTGCATGCTGGCTTCCTCTTATGCGACCGGGTTCGCGCTCGGGTTTTCTCTCCTTATCGCCATCGGAGCGCAAAACGCCTTTGTCTTGCGGCAAGGATTGTTGCGGCAGCATGTGTTTGCTGTCGTGCTGTTCGGCGCTGTTCGGGCTTGCCGCCCTGTGGCTGGCCGGCTACGGGGTCATGCGGCTTCGCAGCGCCATCCGCGCCAACGCCGCCATTAAGGCTGACGAGGCCGGGTCAGACAGCCTGGCGGCTGTCCTGACCACAGGCGCGGTACTGACTTTTGGTAACCCGCATGTCTATCTGGATACGGTCGTGCTGCTTGGCACGGTGTCGGTGCGGTTCACCGGCATGGACAAGCTCGCCTACGGCACCGGGGCGGCGACGGCCAGCTTCGTCTTTTTCTTCGCGCTCGGTTACGGCGCGAGCCTGCTTGCTCCGCAGATGCAGCGGCCCAACGCGTGGCGCGTGCTTGATACGATTATTGCGGTGGTGATGTTCGCGCTGGCGATCGGCATGGCGAGGGCCGGCGGCTGGCTCGGAGCCTGAGCCTGCCAGCACAGGGCCGTCGGCCCGGTGCCGGATCAGACCTCGTCGAGATCTTCCTCGAGAATCGAAATCTGCACATGGAAGCAGACTTCGCCGTCCTCATCGTCCTGGAAGACGACACCGATAAACTCGTCCTCGAGCATCAGGTCGGCTGAATCGTCCTTGTTCTCGCGGCGGGCGAGCGACAGGCGCTTGTTTCCGAAGCGCTGCCTCAGATAATTCTGTACCCGGGCGGTGTCACTTGCGTTCATCACTGATCTCCCTTGCCTTTCGGCATGAATCTACCGACACGGTTCTATCCCATGGGCAGAGGGCTGTCCATGACCTAACCGTAGCGCGCGATCTGCCCGCCGCCATGGCGGGGCCAGGCAGGCCGTGTGGCCACATCGCGTGCCTCGCATGATGTGCAGCGCATGCGGCTGCCAAGCTCGGGCACCGGAAACATCGGGCCGAGCCTGGCGATCAGCGGCGCGGTCTCGATCTCCGCATTGTGGCCACATCGGTGGCACCAGCAGAAAACCCGCAAGCCGTCCTTTGCCAGATCGCCGAGAGTCGTCGGATTGGCCGGATCGTGGCTCTCCGTCACCCGCCGTTTGAATGCGCCCATCGCATGCCTCCACCATCACCGCGGCACCGGTTTCAGCAGTCAGAGCGTGCGGTCGATTGTTCAAATGTTCATGTTTTGTTCTAATTTAGTGATAACTTGTATGACGTGGTGGCGCAAGCGTGAATCCCGATGCGGTCAGGAATCCCCGAATTGTCTGTGACATGGCGCAGGGACGGCGGTCAGCCGGTGACGAGACGCGGCAGCTTGTTGAAATGGCCGATGATGTCGCCGACAGTGCCGGAGCGGCACAGCACCCGGTTGCGGTCGCGAAGGATGAATTGCGGCGCTTCCTTGGGATGGCGCTGTTTTTTCTCGATCACGAAGAGCGGGTTTTCGTGAGTGTGGCGAAAAATGGAGAAGGTTGCCGAGCCGGCCAGATGATCGATCGCGTAATCGCGCCATTCGCCGGCGGCGACGCGGGCACTGTAGGCTGCCAGGATCTGGCTCAGTTCAGGTCTGGAGAAATAGAGTTGGCGGCGGAGTTTTCTTGGAATCGAAACACGTGACACGGCCGTAGTTCACCTGCTTTTCTGTTGTCTGATCGGCGTTTGAGTGTATATGTTGGGGCAGCTTTGCGCTGGCTGTCAACCAGTGGCCCATGCCGCTTCAGGCCTGGCGCATCGCCAGCCCGCTCGACGGGTTTGTGCAATTTCCAGCAAAGGCCTGCCATTGCCGTGCCGGCATCCATGGCAGGACATTATCAGATGGCTGATATTTTTGACGAAATCGATGAAGAGCTGAAGCAGGACCGGGCCAAGCAGGTCTGGGCACGCTATGGCAAATATGTTGTATCCGCAGCCGCAGCCGTTGTACTCGGCGTCGGCGCCTCGCAGGGCTTCACGGCGTGGAAACAGTCGCAGGCGGAAGCCTCCGCCGACCTCTACAGCCAGGCGATCGCATCCGATGATGCGGTGACGATGCTCGAGGCGAGCCTCGGTGACCTCACAGACGGTTACGCGCTTCTTGGCCGTTTCCGGATTGCCGCAGGCAAGGCGGGTGACGGGGACGCCGCTGCGGCAGAGGGGGTTTATCTCGAAATTGCTGCCGATGCGTCCGTCGCCGCGCTCTACCGCGATGCCGCGACGGTTCTGTCTGTCATGAACGCGCCGGAATCGAGCAATCCGGCAGACCTGCAGGACCGCCTCGAGCCGCTCGCCAACGGGTCGGGTCCGTGGCGGCCGCTCGCGCTTGAACTGAGCGCAGCGCCAGCGCGCGGCACAGCTTGCGCGGGTGCTTCAGTCCTGAACCGGGGCCGTTCCTCTCATTGCCATACAGGATCACAGCCATGCTGTTACCCAGCCCGACATCGCGAACCGCGTCTTCCGGAAAGCCGTTGCGCGGTCTGACGCTGGCAGCCCTTGGCGCTCTGATGCTGGCGACGACATCCTGTTCGGTGCCGGAAGCGATCCTGTCCGGTGACCGCGTCAATGTACTGCCCGAGATCGTGATCGAAACGGCCTCGCCCGACGCGCTTGCCGAGGGGGCAGGCCTTCCGGAAATGGTCAATCTGAATTCGGCTCGTATGCCGGGAGCTGATTCCGGACATTCCGGCGGCAATTCAAAGCTGCAGCCACCACTGTCGACGAGCTGGAGCTCGAAAATCGGCATGGGCGGCACCGATCTGACCGAACTCGCGCTTCCGGTTGTCGGTGACGGGCGGGTCTATACAGTGTCGCCGGACGGCACGGTGAGCGCCTTCGACGTCAAGAACGGTGCGGCGATCTGGTCGACCGTCATCGAGGACAAGGGTGATGACCCGCTCCCCGGGATCGGCGGAGGCCTGGCGCTGTCACCTGAGGGGCTTGTTGTTCACGCTGGCGGGCAGGCCCTGTCTCTTCTCGACGCGGCGTCCGGTGACCTGATCTGGACCGTCGAGATGAAGATACCGCTGCGTGGCGGACCGACCATCATCGGCACCGACCGGGTGGCTGTGACCGACCTTGACGGCAACATGAAGGTTCACCTTCTCGTGTCCGGTGAAGAGCTGTGGGTGCATTTTGGCATCGCTGCCGGGACGGTTCTGTTCGGCGCGCCCGCACCGGCCTATGCCAATGACGAAATCGCGCTTGCCGGGGCCGGGGGCGAGGTGTCCTATTTCGACGCGACCACGGGCGAGCTGCTATGGACGGACTCGGTGGCGTCGCTGCTTCCGCGCACCCCGATCCAGGGGCTTGGTGACGTCCGCGCCAC
>LUMI01000446.1_pt1 | contig 12810 bp, 12 predicted proteins | sample 729681 | NCBI WGS metagenome assembly LUMI01 (sample SAMN03860267, study PRJNA289734) | marine metagenome | biome: seawater column; feature: ocean; material: water; isolation source: Red Sea water column Station 34 - depth 10m | place: Saudi Arabia: Red Sea | collected 2011-10-15 | depth 10 m
GGGCCGGGGGAACTCCCGAACGAGACGACGGCTTGGGGCCATCCGCGGGGTCCCGGGGGTTCCGAGCAGCCCCGGGCTTTAATCTGCACATTCGTCCTAGAGCAAAACATTTGGTTAAACAGTATGAACATGGTTTAATTCGGTAACAAAGTTGGCGTCAAATCAAAAAATCTGGCTAACAAATCGTTCGTACCGAATTGTTAAGCTGGGCGTTTATTGAAAAATTCCAAGCCCTCAAACATTATGATAATTGTGGCTGGTTGGGCTGACCCGCAATCGGCACAACTCAAGCGTTATGTGAAACCATGAAACAGGATGTGAAAAAAATTTGTATTGTTGGGGCTTCAGGAAAGCTCGGCAGATACATGGTGCAGCAAGCACTAGACCGCGGGTATGAAGTAGTCGGCGTTTGTAGGGAGAAAAGTGTTGCGAAGCTTGATGATTTCAAAAATCGAATCACCATCATTCCAGGTGCAACGAATGACCGTGATGTTATCAAACGTGCTGTTTCGGGATGTGATGGAGTACTAAGTGTATTAGTCCCATGGGGCGTTCAGCAATACTCATCAGGCACAGCCCAAGCAGTTATGGATTTTTCAGAGCCGAACGCACGCCTGATATTCTCCTGCGGATGGCATATTAGTCGAGATGGAAAGGATATGTATTCGTGGAAATTAAAGGCCTTGGTAAAGATTTTCGGCGGTGTTGCAAGACTCTTTCGCCTCGTTGAATTGAATGATCAGGTAGAAGCGTGCAGGAGAATATTTGAGAGCGACACAAAGTGGACAGTAGTACGCGGGAGCGACCTTGAGGAAGGTGAAAGCCAGGGATTGCCGGTTTGGAGCAGACACGTAGGAGACCCGATACTTGAAAGTAACCTGACGCGCCGTTCAGATTTCGCACTTTTCATGGTAGCAGCTCTTGAGAATGATGAGCTTATCCACGAGGCTCCGGCAATTGTAGGCTGTCAGTCAGCCTCCGCGTTGGCCCATGCCTCAGTAAAACACGACACCTAGTAACATGTTCTGTATGTGAGAAAGGTGTATAAACCACATAACTAGGCGCTCCACCTGTCTGCTATTCCTCTGTGCTCCATAGCGGCAGGTGAGCTTGGTCGTTATGTGCTCAAAGTGGAATGACCAATGGAGAATGATACATGCCTGAATACGTAATGCTTATGAAGGGCTCCGCTGCAAGCGGAGATTGGGATGACTACATAGAAAAGCTCGTAAGCAGTGGTAAGTTTAGAGGCGGAAGCTCACTAGGTAATGGAGTATCAGTTGCGAAAGGGAAGGTTGATGGTGGGTGTGAGGTTACTGGGTACATGCGATTCTCAGCTGAAAGGATCGAGGAAGTTAAGGAATTGATCACTGGCAACCCTCTCTATGAAGCGGGTGGTTCCATTGAGCTTCTTGAAGAAATTCCTGACTAGATGGGAAGGACGTTGGCATAACTCATACGTGGATGCGTGGAAGGACGTCCGGTGACACGAACTTGCCGGCTGAGGAGGTTGGCATGAGGGGCCGTCTGGCGACCGGGAATCTACGAGTTGAAAGAAGAAACCAGCCTGGAGCAGGTGGTGGAATTGGCAGGAGGTTTTCAGCCCGATTACCTGACCGACTGCATCGTTCTGGAACGCTTGAGTCCGATCGGGCGGGAACTGATCCCGGTACTTTATGAAAAGAATTACCTCGGAACTGCTGTGAGAAATTTTGATGTGATCAAAATCTACCCGAACTCCTCGATCCTGCCGAAATACTTTTGCCTGGATACACCTCAAAACAAAGCACTCTCACTGAACCAATAATGGTTTTGTCATCAGGCAAAATGGAGTTTTTTTATGGAAGTTGTTTCCCGTTTTTAACGGTAACACCTTGATTCAAGGGGATTCCAATTATGGCTTCGGGCTTTGTCTGGTGGCCAATTCTTTCAATTTTTGGGAAAGCACCCGGCGGGAATGGTCGAGTTCCTGGGTTCGTTCTTCTTCCCAGAGCGGGTTTTTGGAGGGTGAGGGGTTTTTTTCAGAAAGTTCGCTGAGCATCCGTTGCCGGTCCTGCTCATGGGTTTCAGCCGTTTTACCCGAGGAACGTGGGCTTTATTCTCGGCGGTCTCCGATTTTTTCATCAGGACGGGTCACCTCACTGATACGTACCCCGTAACGTTCGTTAACGACCACCACTTCTCCACGGGCCATCAGGCGGTCGGCAATGATGACATCCATCGGCTCTCCCACCACCTTGCTGAATTCCACCAGGGATCCAACCTTGAGGGCGAGCACATCCCGAACCGTCATTTCGCAGCGTCCGATTTCAACGGACATCAGCATGCTGACGTCTTCGAGAAATTTCGTCGTATGGTATACATCATCAAAGGATTGATCGTCGATCAACCCGCCTAGGCCATTTGCCATATTTGCTCCATTGCTATTCCGTCAAGCTTTACCTGGATGTTCGATCAGCATACCCAAGGGGTCAGATGCACAAGGCAAAGCGTTTTGTTTCATGCAAAATACGTCCCTGGAAAAAGGATGAGCAGATTGTGTGCCCCATTTGGCATTTGATGAGAACCATTTCAAATGACGACGACACCTGATTTCATTCCGGACGGGTGGATTGGGTGCCGAAAACAATATGTTGGAAACCTGACTCCCGTACCAGGTTCATGAGACGCACCACCCGCCCATGGGGCACCTTGCGGTCGATGTTCATCAGCAGTCCTCCTCGGGCATGTGTTTTTTTCAGTTCCCGGAGTGCATCAGGCAGTTGTTTTTCTGTGAGAGGATTTCCCTGGAGCATCAGCTTGCGGTCCGCGGACATCTCAAGCATCGGCATTTCTACGGCAACGGAGCTTTTGCTTTTGTCATAGGGGAGCACCAGTTTGACTCCGCTTTCACCGATGATCCGGGAAGATACGACAAAAAAGATGATCAGCAGAAAAAGGATGTCGATCAGGGCAGCGAGACTGATCGAGGGAGTCCGGCGTTTTGTTTCAAAAAGCTGCAACCACTCCTCCTGAAAACTAAGATTTTGTTTTGGCCGAAGCCTTCTTGCCGGCAGACTGCCCGGGAGTCAGCCGGTCATGGAGGAACATGATTTCCTCCTCGATTCGCAGCAGCAGGGTTTCAACCTTGCGTGAAAAGAGGACAAAGGCGATCAGGGCGGGGATTCCCACACCAAGTCCGGAGACGGTGGTGATCAGCGCTTCGGAAATACCGCGGCTCAAGGATTCAGCCCGGTCGGGGCCTTCCAGGGAAAGATCCTGGAAGACACTGATCATTCCCAGAGCGGTTCCCAACAGGCCAAAAAGGGGCGCGACCCCGGCAATCACCTCGAGGCTGACCAACCCCTTTTCCAAAACATGTTTCTCGCGACGGGCCTGGTCCTGGAGGGATTCCTTGAAATGGGAGGGGGTGCAGGGAAGAACCGTCATTCCGTGAAGCAGGATCCTGCCGACAGGATGGGTGTCACTGGGTTTGAGATTCGATATCTTGCGGGGTCGGATTTCGACCTGTTCCCTAAGCTCAAACAATAATTTTTTGGGGAGAACTCGTCCGCTGCGAAGCATCATCCACCGTTCGATGATCACTAAAACAGTAATCAAGGAACAGATCCCGATGGGGACAATCATCACCCCGCCGTGGCGCATCAGTTCAAGCAGTTCCAGCCATATTCCAGACTGCAGCCACTCCAGCGGAAGCCAGTCCAACATTCAGACGAGATGTTCCATGATGTAGTTCCGCCGTTCGCTGGTGTTGGTCCCCATGTAGAAATTCAGCAATTGGCTTACCTCATGGATGTGTTCGATACCCACCGGAACGGCCCGCATCTCTTCGCCGATGAACTGGCCGAATTCTTTCGGGGAAATTTCGCCGAGTCCCTTGAAACGGGTGACTTCGAGGTGTTTCCCTTTTTTCAGCTGCTCGAGGGCGGTTTCCTTCTCCGCGTCACTGTAGCAGTAAAGGGTTTTTTTCTGGTTGCGGACCCTGAAAAGTGGAGTTTCCAGGATGTAGAGATGCCCGCGGACCACCAGCGGTTCATAGTAATGGAGGAAAAAAGTCAGCAGCAGGTTGCGGATGTGAAGCCCATCCACATCGGCATCGGTGGCCAGTACGATGCGGTTGTAACGAAGGCCTTCCAGAGAGTCTTCGATGCCCAGGGCTTTCATGATATTGTAGAGTTCCAGGTTCTTATAGAGTGCATCCTTCCCCATGCCCCAACAGTTGAGCGGCTTGCCCTTGAGGCAGAAAATCGCCTGGGTCAGGACGTCTCTTGAACTGATCATGCTTCCTCCGGCAGACACTCCCTCGGTGAGGAAGATCGTGCTTTCTTCTCCTTTCCCGCTGCTGTCCTGGAAATGGTGTTTACAGTCTTTGAGATTGGGGATGGTGAGGGCGGTCTTGCGGGCGTTTTCCCTTGCGGCCTTTTTGACATTGTTCAGTTCCTTGCGGATCCGCTCATTGGTCTGGATTTTCTGTTTCAGGGCTTCTGCTGCCGGAGGATTTTTGTAGAGGTAATCCGTGATGGCATCCCGTACCTCAGGCATCAGGGAGGAACGCAGGTCAGAATTCCCGAGTTTGTTCTTGGTCTGGGACTCAAAGATCGGTTCCTGGATCTTGACTGCGACGGCCGAAACGATCCCGTCCCGGACGTCCGGTCCGTCGAATGAACTTTTGAAAAACTGATTGACCCCCTTGAGGATGCCTTCACGGAAAGCAGAAAGATGCGAACCCCCGTCTTCGGTATAATGTCCGTTGACATAACTGAAATTCTCCTCGCCATAACGGTCAGTGTGGGTCATCGCGAATTCGAAATGCGTCGATTGGACATGGATGATGTCATACAACTGGGTGTCCTGGACCTCTTCATGAAGCAGGTCATGAAGTCCCCGTTCCGATTTGAATTTCTCTCCATTCAGCACCAGGGTCAGCCCGCGGTTGAGATAGGCATAGTTCCAGAGGCGCTTTCGGATCATGCTGAAATCAAAACTGAATTTGGGGAAAATCGCAGGATCCGGAAGGAACTTGACCCGTGTTCCATCCCTTTCGCTGGTCGATTCCTGAACCGGATTCCCGGAAAGGACCCCGTTCAGGAAACTGGCACGTACCGCTTTGCCTTCACGATGGGAAACTACCTCAAATGTTTCTGAAAGGGCATTCACCGCTTTGGTGCCGACCCCGTTGAGACCGACGCTGAACTGGAACACCTCGCTGTTGTATTTCGCCCCGGTGTTGATGATCGAAACGCAGTCCACCACCTTCCCAAGCGGGATTCCCCTGCCGAAATCACGGACGGAGACCTCACCGTTGTCGATACGGATGTCGATGCGCTTGCCGTGCCCCATGATGAATTCATCGATGGAGTTGTCAATGAGTTCCTTCAACAGGATATAGATTCCGTCGTTGGGGTGACTTCCGCTGCCGAGACGCCCGATGTACATACCGGGTCGCAGGCGGATGTGCTCAAGGGACGAAAGCGTTTGGATCTTGCTTTCGTCGTAGGTAACTTCAGTCTGCCGGTTCATGATCTTCCCTGATGATGAAACATTCCATTGTCACTGACACCTTCAACCAAAGGGATTCACTTTCTGGAAATCCCCTTTGCTCAACTTTCAAATCCGGGAACTCTGAATGGATCTCTCCCGGAAGAACCCCATATTATTATCACAGTCCCGGGAGCGTTGAAAGGGCAGGCCGCTTAATTTTGGGCAGATGATGCTTTCCGGTCGGCCTCGATGATCCATTCATGATCCGGCGCGTTGTAGAATTTCCAGATCCGTTTGGGGCCGGCCATCACGTTCAGGTAGTAGAGGTCATATCCGTGGGGTGCTCCGCAGGGGTGATAACCACGTGGTACCATCACCGTATCACGGTCGTGAACGGTCATCGTTTCATCCAAGTCTCCATCATCGGTAAACACCCTTTGGAAGGCAAATCCCTGGCTCGGGTTGAGGCGGTGATAATAGATTTCCTCCAGGGCTGATTCATCTGGAAGCTTATCCGAATCATGCTTGTGGGGCGGATAACTCGACCAGCAACCGCCCGGGGTGATCACCTCAACAACCAGCAAGCTGTCGGCGGGTTCGGTTTCCGGAAGAATGTTGCAGACATGACGGATGTTGGTCGTTATGCCGCGGGTCTCGCGGCCCATGCTTTCCGGAGAGATCATTCGTGCAGGATGGTTTCCGGAACCCGGAGCCTGGCAGACGGCCAGTTCCAAATCCGTCAATGCCGTGACGCGGTACTGATCCTGGTTCGGCAGATAAACGGCGTAGGGCGGCTTATCCTCGAAAATATCCATCCTTTCACCGAGTCCAGTCCAGTTTTCTTTGACGGAGGAGACATCGGCCTTTCCGCGGAGCAGAACCAGGCAAACTTCCATCGCACCGGTCGGTTTTTCCAGGGTCTGACCGGGGCTCAAGTGATACACTTCAAAACCGACATATTTCCAACCTGCCGTTTCAGGACTGATGCTCATCGTCAGTCCGTTCTGATCGGGATCATGGGGTCGGCAGAGGAGTTTCGACATATTATTTCCTTCGTTAAAATATGCTGACTTTAAAAAATAATGCTGATCAATTCAAGCCTTGGACGAAATACACTTGGCTTCAAGCCATCTCTAAATATTTTGAGCGTCCTGGGATAGCTTCTGGTCTAACAAACGATTTCAGCGAAAATCCAAAAAAATCTTTTTCGATGCGCTCTCAGAATAGAAATGGAACGATCGCAATCGACAAATGATTTTCTAAGTTGGTGAATTTAAGATTCTTGATTTGTTGCGGAGTCCCAAAGTTCGATCAGATGAAGGTAATGTTGACTGATGATGTCCGGGATTTCCTCCGAAGCCAGCTTGCCTGATGCAAAATCCAGCCAGGCTTGCCAGAAAATGCTCCGGCCGATGGCGAATCCACAGGCGTAGGGTGAACTGCGGACCAGCCGGAACCATTCTGCAAAATCCTCGATCGGTGCGTTCTTGCCTAATAGGATGACTCCAGCTAGAGGATCATGTTTATCCAGGATTCGGGTCACCTGTTCCCATTCGTTTTGATCTGAAGGAGCAGCGATTTTCCACCAGAATGGATAGACCTGGGCCTGATAGACCTCTTCCATCGATTGGGCCAGACACTCTCCCTGTTGGTTCATTCCTTCGGGCAGAATAAGTTCCAGCATCAATCGCCGGTCGAGTTCCCTGCAAACCGCATCCAGGCGTTTCAGCTGATTCATCTGAATTTTTTTCGCGGATTCATCCAAATCCGGATGGAATTTCCAAAGCAGTTTGACAAACCACTCTGAGGGACGGGCCTGAAGGTGCTGATAGAGATCTTCTTCACAAAGCCACTCGGTGGGAAAAATTCCTGCTTTTTCAATAGGCACCCCGATTTTGAAGGCTTCGTATGCAGATTCCTCAAGGATTTTGGATCCGTATTGTGGATCGACTAAAATTGCGAGGGGTTGTTCCGAATGCGTAGACTCCACCTGACGAAAACCCTCAAACACGAGTTCCTTGAATTCCGGGATTTTTTCTTCTGAAAGATCGAGTTGTTGGCAAGTTTCCTGGAACTGGGCTCGGTGATCGAAAGCCAACACCAGCATTGGATGTTTTCGAGGTTGACCCATCACGGTCCGCTGATGGAGTTGGAGCAACTTCGGGCTTTCCAAAATGTTCGGATCCTGGTCAAAATTTTTGATGAAATACTGGAGTTCCTCGAATGATGCCATCGAAGGGGAGCAACCGTGACGGGTGACGGTCAAGGCTCCGTTCGCGTTTCCCCAGAGGGCACAGGTCTGCAGGGATTCTCCGCGAAGCCACCCCCGCAGGAATCCGGAAGCAAAGGCGTCGCCGGCACCAAGGATGTTGAGCACTTCAATCGGAAAAGGCCTGGCGGAAACGGGAGTTTCACTTTTTGCAGGATAGACCTCACAACCTTTTTCTCCCCGTTTGAGAACCACCACCGCGTTGGACATTGAACGGATTTTTTCAAGGGCCTTTTCCAGGCTTTCACTGCCTCCGGCGATCATCACCTCTTCTTCGGTCCCGATGATCAGGTCCAGTTGGGATAGAAAGGGCTGCAGGGTGCGTGTCACCTGCTCAGATGCGACAAAGCGGGATTCTCCGTCTCCTGCTTCGGTCAGTCCCCAGAGCACCGGCCGATAGTCGATGTCGAGGATCACTGCACAGCCACAGTCTTTCGCGGTATCGACCGCATGCCTGGTGGCCTCCGCCATCGAATCCGTCGAAACCCCGGTTCCTGTGAACTGGAGAGCCTTGGCCTGACGAAAAAAATCAGGATCCGCGTCCTGCGGACGGATCTGCATGTCCGCGCAGTTTTCACGATAAAAAATAAGAGGAAAACGGTCGGGGGGGCTGACTCCAAGGACAACCAGTCCGGTGAGATGGTCCGGGGTCGAGCGGAGCAGGGAAGTGTCGACTCCTTCGAATTGAAGCTGATTTCTGAGAAAGACTCCCATGTCATCGGTTCCGACACAGGAAAACATCGCCGATTTGAGACCCAGCCGTGAGGTTCCTACCGAAATGTTGCCCGCGCACCCTCCCAGGTAACGGCTGAAACTTTGAGCATGCTCCAGCGGACTGTGTATCTGGTCTGCATAAAAATCGACCGCAACCCTCCCCATGCAGATCAGGTCAAAGGGTCTTGATTTGTCAAATGGATGGGATTTATTCATTCATCCCCAAAATTGAAAAACCTATGGAGCAGCGACTTGAAATTCTTTTTCTTCCCGGAGGGTCTCATCCAGGTCCTGAAGTTCCTTCCCCCCTGCCATCATGGTTTGCAGCGAATTCTGGTCGATTTCATCTTTTCCGAAAGTTCCCATACTGTGTCCACGGTTAAGCAGGGTGAAACGGTCTCCAACCGGAAAAGCATGGTGAACGTTGTGGGTGATCAGAATCACCGCCAATCCACGTGTTCTTGCACGGGCGACAAAGCGTAAAACCATCAGGGACTGTTTGACTCCGAGTGCAGCTGTCGGTTCATCCAGGATCAGCACCTTGGCTCCAAAATAAATTGCTCTTGCAATGGCAAGGCATTGACGTTCGCCACCTGACATGGTGCCCACCGCCTGGTGAGGGTCCCGGACTTTGATCCCGATTTCATCCATTCTCTCTTTGGCGACACGGTCTGCAAAATCCGAATCAAATCGACGGAACGGCCAGAATCCCCTGACCGGTTCACGGCCCATGAAAAAATTCCGGGTAACACTCATCAGGGGGACCAGGGCAAGATCCTGATAAACGGTTGCAATACCTCGGTCCAGGGCATCTCTTGGGGAATCGAAGAGGATTTTTTTGCCTTCCAGAAACATATCTCCTTCATCAGGCTGATGAACCCCGGCAAGGGTTTTGATGAGGGTTGATTTTCCTGCACCATTGTCCCCCAAAAGACAGAGAACCTCTCCCGAATTGACAGAAATGGAAATATCTTTGAGGGCAATCACGGAACCGAAATACTTGCTGATGCTCTTCAGCTCAATGGTGGTGCTCATCAGCGTGCCTCAGTCACTTTCTTTCGGATGAAATTATTGAAAATCACCGCGATCAGAAGCATCCCCCCAAGGAAGACACGGAACCAGGAAGAATCAATTCCTAGAAAAAAGATTCCCATCTGAACCACACCGAAAATCAGGGCACCAAAACAGGCTCCAACGACTGAACCATAACCTCCGGTCAGCAGGGTGCCGCCAATCACCGCTGCAATGATTGCTTCAAATTCTTTAAGCAACCCCCGGTCTGCAGCAGCAGAGCCGAATTCGATGACCTGGCAGGCAGCATAGACCGTGGCGCAGAATGCCGTGAACATGAAGAGCATGATCTTGACCCTGGATGCAGGAACGCCGACATTCCTTGCTGCGACCGCGTCCCCTCCTGAGGCAAAAATCCAATTGCCGAATCGTGTTTTTAAAAGCATCCACTGGCAGACGATGACCAATCCAAGGAACCAAAGAATGACTGCAGGAATACCACTCACCAATGGGGTTCCATCAGCGAAGGTTTCTATCCAGCCATTATCACCGAGCCATTGAAAAAATCCCTGAAAAGCCTTTCCTCCAAAAAGAGGAGCCATCCAGTCATTTTGTTCTTCAGCGATATCTCTGACCCCTCCGATGATCGTTCGGTTGGTAAAGAACTGAGAGAGGCCGATGGTCAATCCACGGAGAATGAACAAAAATGCGAGGGATACGATAAAGGATGGCAGACCGGTTCGGACCACTATGTAACCGTTGATGAAACCGATGGACATCGCTCCGGCAAACGCAAAGATAATTGATAACCAGACAGGCCAGTCCCAGTACACGGTGGGTACGGCAATCATGATCCCGGCGAAACCGATCATGGAACCAATTGAAAGATCGAACTCTCCTGCAATCATCAGAAGGCAGGCCCCAATCGCGATCAATCCAAGCTGGGCGGAGACGGTACTCCAATTCAAAATTCCGTCAGGAGCAAACATCCCCGTTCCACCGGCCGTAAGGCCGAAAAAGACAAAAACAAGGACAGCTCCGGAAATGGCACCCAGTTCAGGTTTATTCAGTTGTCTGCTGAGAAAAGATACATCTCTCAGACGTTCGTCTGAACTGGCCTGGGAACCGTTTTCTGTATCTAGAGGATCAGCCATCACAGAGGTGATGTCTCGAGGAGAAAAAAATAAGGGGTCCGGAAAAGACCCCTTGAGATGAATTAACGGTACTCGCCTGCAAGTTTCTCAACCAGACCTACATTGGCTTTGGTGACAAAACCAGGACCGGAATTGACGTTGTTGCCAGGGAGAACCCCGTAACGGTTATAGAGCGTCAATACCATCACAGGGACATATCCCTGCAGGTAGGGCTGCTGATCGATACCGAAATTGATCACTCCGTCTTTGATCCCCTGGGCGATTTCACCACTGAGGTCAAAAGTTCCGAAAAAGATTTTTCCGGATTTCCCCATGTTGCTCAAGGCACGCAGGGTTGGATGAGCAGAGGTCGGGCCCAAGGTGAGAATGCCATTGGTGTCAGGATTGGAACGCAGATATGCCTGAACCTTGTTCTGGATTCCGGTTGGATCCTGACCTGAATCGATCATTTGCCCGCCAAGATTGACTCCGAGTGCATCGGCAAATCCCTGACATCGTTCAACTGATGCAGGATTGGTCATGTAATGATTGACGCAGAGAAATTTGGTCACTCCGGCGTCTTTGGCCTTCATTCCTGCTCCATATCCAGCGTCATACTCTGGCTGTCCGACATACATCAGTGCTCCGAGTGATCTTGCCTGATCGGGGGTTCCGGAATTGATGGCAATCACCGGAATACCGCGTTTCACTGCTTTCTGAATCGGACCTTTGAGGACATCATAATCTGCGATTGTGGTGATGATACCATCTGGTCGTGAGGCAGCAGATTGCTCAATAATTCGTGCCATATCCGCCAGGTCTCCGGTTGGAGGATTGCGGTATACCACTTCAACCCCAAGATGATCACCGGCTTCCCTTATCGCGTTTTTGATGGTGTTCCACCAAGAATCCGAATCCGGAGCATGGCTGACAAGGATATATTTTTCTCCTGCTGCCTGGACACTGCCCGCAGCAAAAGTCAAACCGAGAGCAATCGCAATTGCTCCGGACATTTTTTTAACTAGCTTCAACATAGTCCCTCCTGAATGGGAATGATTGAAAATTTGAAAAAGTAAGATGATAGATCGAAAATTCCATCATCTGGATTTTATGGAATAAAAATTCCAAAATACAAGACAATGCAATATAGTAAAAAAGACTAGCGAGTGTAAAGTTTTTTTTAAACAGACAAGTTTGGTCAATTATACTGAGGCTTTTTCAAACGAATCCCGGTTAATGGAAAACTTTGATCAATTACAGAAACGGATGAGGTTGGAATACCCCGATCTCTCTCCCAGACTTCAACATCTATTGAGTTTTGCGATTTCACATCCTCAAGAAATGGCACTGGAGACAATTTCCGAGATAGCACAAAAAGCCCAAGCACCGCCATCAAGTTTGGTTCGTTTTGCAAAACATTTCGGATTTCAGGGGTTCAGCAGTATGCAGAAGGTTTTCCGTTCAGGTCTTGTTTCTTCCATCAGTAACTACCGACAACGGACCAGGGATTTGGAAAAACGTCTTGCTGAAAACCAAAAAGGCATAACCCCTCCTTACCTGGATTACTTCATCGAGGGGGGAATAGAGAGTTTGAATAATCTGCGACAATCCGTGAATGAATCAGATTTAAAAAAGGTGGTCGAATTGCTTGCAGAGAGTAAAACCGTCTACCTTGTTGCGCAACGCCGTTCATTTCCTGTCGCGTTTTACCTGCATTACGCTTTAAGTCATCTTGGCAAACCCGCCCAACTTTTGGACAGTCTTGGAGGAATGCTAAGTGAACAGGGAAAGGTGATGAAAGAGGGAGATGCGCTTTTTGCAGTAAGTTTCCCTCCGTATGCACCCGAGGTGTTGAATTTAGTAAAGGAAGCATCCCTGGAAAATATCAAAATTATTGGTCTTACTGATAGCCCATTGAGTCCGCTCTTGAACCATACCGATGTCCATTTGGAAGTGCATGAAAAAGACCGATTCGGTTTCAGGGGACTTTCTTTTCCAGCGTTGTATTGTCTTGCGCTATGCCTGGTTTTTGAATTGGGACGTCTGATGGATCATCAGAATGGTTCTTAATCAAAATGAGAAGGGTGGTTCATTTAAACGAACTCTGAAGGATGTCTTCAGTCAGAATCTTCATTTTCTATAGAAGTTTTGTGGGATGAAGTGTTTTGTTCTACACAATGAAGTTTATTGTTTTTTAAGTTG
>LUMI01000358.1_pt1 | contig 12788 bp, 16 predicted proteins | sample 729681 | NCBI WGS metagenome assembly LUMI01 (sample SAMN03860267, study PRJNA289734) | marine metagenome | biome: seawater column; feature: ocean; material: water; isolation source: Red Sea water column Station 34 - depth 10m | place: Saudi Arabia: Red Sea | collected 2011-10-15 | depth 10 m
CATGAAATGCATCCAGAATCACCGAGGCTGCCAGCACATCGACCATCGAATCCACCGCACCCACTTCATGAAAAACCACCTCTTCCACATCGATTCCATGAACCAATGCTTCCGCTTCGGCCAAACATTTGAAAATCCCTAAGGCATTTTCACGAATCTCCTGCTTGATCCGTGACTGAATAAGCCTTTCACGAATTTCTTTCCAGGGGGTATGATTCGAGGATTCTGAAGCCCCTTCGTCAACCAGAAAACGCTGTCCTTTAAGAACCCCATCGCTGAAAGCCTTATTTTCAACCCGAAGTTCATCACCCACTCCCATTTCATCCACGGATTCCTTGATTGCAACCATCAACTCCGGATTGAGATCCAGAAACGCGGAAGCAAACATGTCTCCCGAAATTCCGCCAACCGCATCCAAATGGATGCTGAGACGATTTCCCTGAGACTGATCAGATTTGAATGATATGGATTCCATAGTATTTTTTGGAATAGCTTAAATCGGCATCCTTAGATGAAAAGACGAAACTTTGCCTTCCTGATTTGAAAATAAACTTCGGTGCCTTATCATTTCCAGAATTCTTCAAAACTTGAATAGAGAATCCTCATGAAAGAATTTCTCATCAAAAAAATCGAATTCACCCTTTTCGAAGTCTGCATTCCCGACATCGGTGCAGATCCATCGGGTTTCGGGGTTTGGTATGAACCCGGCCCTGGAACTCCACAGAAACGGTTTGCCGTGAGGATTTTCACCGATGATGGCCCCGTCGGCGTTTACGTCCCTCCCCGTTCCCGTGCAACCGTGATCATGCCTGCCGCCATCGCTCTCGCTCATTTCCTGATCCGGAAACCGGCTCTGGAACGTGAACGTCATTACCAGACCATGCGCCGTATCACCAAACACGTTGGTGAAGCAGGCATCGGTGCCTTGGATATCGCACTCTGGGATCTGGGCGGAAAGATCACTGGACAACCCATTTCCCAAATGCTTGGAGGACATCGTAGGAAACTTCCTTCCTACGCGAGCACCATTCCGGGAGATGAACACCCCAAGGGATTGAGCAGTCCGGAGGCTTATGCGGATTTTGCCCAGCAATGCCTTGAAATGGGTTACAAGGGCTACAAGATGCACGGTTGGAAAGAAGGAAATCCTCAAAGGGAATCCGAGATGATCCGGGCTGTGGCAAGGCAGGTCGGAGGATCGATGGACATCATGTATGATGCTGCATGCCATCTCAAAACCCTCACCGACGCCATCCGTGTAGGTCGTGTCTGCGATGAGCATGAACTGCTCTGGTATGAGGATCCTTACGCCGACGGGGGGCTCACCATTCGGGGGCATCGGACCTTGAAAGAAAAAGTCCGGACTCCGGTCATGATTGGGGAACATGTCAGAAATCCCGAAATCCATACCGAACTGCTCGTTTCCGGGGCAACCGATTTCGGCCGGGTTGATCCTGATTACGATGGAGGCATCACCGGAAGCTACAAAGCGGCCATGGCAGCAGAATCACTTGGTTATGACGTTGAGGTCCATTCATGCGGACCTGCGATGCGTCAGTTGATGGCAGCCCTTTCCAGAAGCAACTACTACGAGATCAATCTCGTCCATCCTGTCGGACCGAATCCCTGGCAATTGCCGGTTTACCTCAATGGCTACTCCGACGAACTGGACTGCATCGACCGCGAAGGGATGGTTGACGTTTCCCAATCCCCTGGACTGGGAGTGGATTATGACTGGGAGTGGATTGAGAAAAAGAGTTTGGAAAAAACAATCATAAATTAAATAAAGGACTTCAAAGTATTTGATTTATGACCTCAATGAACACTCGCACCGCCGTCGACAGGGAGGACCTGTCCGGTGATCCAATTGGAATCTTCGGATGCGAAGAAAAGGGCCACGGTTGCCACCTGCTGCGGATGCCCCAAACCAAGCAGATGTTTTTCGATCATATCCTGGGTGGGACCTGAATCGTTGTCCTGTTCCATCAGTTTTTTGACCCTTTCAGTAAGGACCGCTCCCGGTGCAATGGCATTCACCCGGATGCCCTGGTCAGCGCACTGCAGGGCCAGGGCACGGGTGAGAGTGACGACTCCGCCTTTGGCCGCAGTGTAAGCATCAGCCCCAGGAGTGCCAATCATGGAGCGGATGGATGCGGTGTTGATGATCGAGCCTCCGCCACGTTGATTCATATAAGGAATCGCAAGACGGCAGCCCAGCAGGGGCCCGAATAGATTCAACCCGATGGCATGATCGAACTCATCCAGAGGCATCTTGAGGATATAATCATCCCGGGGCGTTGCTCCTCCCGCATTGTTGTAAAGCACATCGATCCCTCCATAGGTATCCGCCACCGCCTCAAAGGCGCCTTTCATCGCTTCCGGATTGCTGACATCGATCCCGAAAAATTCCGCTTTTCCTCCATTCTTTCTGATTTCCTCACAGACTTCTTTTCCTCCGTCCAGATTGATGTCGATCAAGCCCAGCGACGCTCCTTCGCTGGCAAAAAGCAAAGCACTGGCTTTCCCGATTCCGGCAGAGGCTCCGGTGATGATCGCAATTTTGCCTTCAAGCCTTTTCATGGAATACTCCTTTTTTTAAGAGAAATTATGAATGCGTCCTGTTATAAACCAATGGAAGCGATAGGTAAATCCATTGATGGAAGTTTCATCGAACAAGAATGCATTGAATCTCAAAAACCCATCATCTTGGAAAACTGACTGAAAACATGAATCCTCCGCTCAATCCGGACTTCAGCACTCCAATCAACCTTCCTGATTTTTCAGGGCTTGATCTGAATTTTGAAATCATAGACGCCCACCATCATCTTTTTGATCTGGACGAGGTGTATTATCCCTGGCTGACCGATGAACCGGAAAAACATTTTCTGTTGGGGAATTATGACGCTCTCAAAAGAAATTACTCCTGTGAGGATTACCGTAAAGACACAGAGAAATTGAAGATCGTCAAAACCGTCCATGTCGAGGCGGAAAGTGACCATCAGGATCCGCTGCGGGAAACGGAATGGCTGAACCAGGTAATGGAACGAGAAGGAATGCCAAACGCGATCGTCGCCCACTCGTGGCTGCATCTGCCGGATTCCGAAAAAACCCTGGAGCGCCAGGCGGGCTTTCATTCCGTCAAGGGCATCCGCAGCAAGCCCGTCACCTCCCCAACTGCGGAAACCCGTGACTCGGTTCGTCAGCTTCCGGGAAGCATTCATGATCCTGCCTGGAGAAAAGGATTGGGGCTCTTGAGGAAATTCGGATTTTCCTGGGATCTGAGGGTTCCTTTCTGGCATCTGGATGAAATCTCCGAAGTCTGTCGGCTGTATCCTGAGCTGCCGATCGTGGTCGAGCATACCGGGCTTGCATGGGACCGCACTGAAGCCGGACTGGAAGAATGGCGCAAGGGAATGAAAAAACTCGCCTCCCTGCCACACCTTTTTCTCAAGATTTCGGAACTCGGACTGGCAGGTTCTGCCTGGGATTACGATCTGAACCGAGTTGTGGTCCGGGAAGCCCTGGAACTTTTCGGATTTGAACGGTCGATGTTCGGTTCAAACTTCCCCGTTGCTGGATTGAGAATCGGCTACTTTCAGCAGGTCTGCGCCATCACCCACATGATTCAGGACTGTTCCAAAAATGAGCGTGATTTGCTCTTTCACGATACGGCAAAACAATTCTACCGTTTGTAAATCGAAACCGATGCAGGCATGGTAGAAACAAAACCAACCTCAACCTAGGAGAGCTGTATGGCATGGATTCCCATGATTCCTGAAGATGAAGCCGAAGGAGAACTGAAAGAATGGTATGACCGGTTAAGAGACCCCTGGGGCGGTGTGGACGACATCATGCGCATCCACAGCATCAGCCTGCCCACCATGAAAGGGCATTACGAACTCTATAAGTCGGCGATGACAGGCAATCCTGATTTATCGAGAAAAGAACGCGAGATGATCGCCATCGTGGTGTCCTCGATCAATCAATGCCATTACTGAATGGTGCATCACGGAGCGGGACTCCGTCAGATCACCAGGGATGGCGAATTCGTGAAAAAATTCATAGAGGATTACCAGTCTGTTTCACTCAGTTTAAGGGAAAGAGCGATGCTCGACTATGCTGCCAAACTGACCCGGGAGCCATGGAACATGGTGGAGGATGATGTGAAAGCACTGAAGAAGGAGGGATTCACCGATGTGGGCATCCTTCATGTGAACCAGGTGGCAGGATATTATGCCTACGTCAACCGTTTGGCGGATGGACTCGGAGTGGAACTGGAAAGCTTCTGGGATAACGAGGAACCGGTTTTGTGACAAATCAGTGTCCGGGGAAAATCCGTCAAGTTGGATCCCTAAAAATATTTTCCCTGTTCAATATAAATTTCCTCCTTGCCACATTGTGATCTCAGGCTTGGCTTTCATTTCTCTCATCTTCGTTTCCAATTCGGATCGACGTTTCAGAAGATCATTGAATTGTACATCACAACCGGTGATGGGTGAGGGATAATTTCCAATCTCCTGATTGACTTCTTTGAGTTCCTTCTGAATGGAATGAAGAAGTGAGTTCATATCCTGACCAGTTAGGAATCTTTAAAGTTTAATATCCATGTTTAGAGTCTTCAGGATGATCAGACAATAGGGATCAGAATCAATCGAAATTATATCCGAATCTGAAGGTGACAAACCGTGGAAGTTCTTGCTGGTGAGTTATTTCACTGTTCGTAATTTCTTTGGATTTGGTGGACCCAAGAAGTGATTGATACTCTAAATTCATGGACATGTTATTCATGAAATTATAGTCAAATCCGATTAAAAAAATCAGTTTTGTGTCGTTGTCTGAAAATTGATATTCCTTCAAATCTTTATCCTGGTAATCTGCGCTGGCAAAATAACTTCCAATACCTCCACCTGCATACAAATCCCATCTTGTGAAATACCAATGATACTCAGTCCCCAAACCAAATTTGTGTAAAGATCCAGAAGTACGAATTTGAATTGATTCATCATCTTCATTTGCCTCATCTTCATCATAATAATCCACACTTCCCAACGACAACCCATCATAAGAGAAAGAAAGTGATATTTTTCCCCGGATATAGAAGCGATATCCCAGGTTGAAACCTGTATAATTCAAACTTTTTACGTGTGTTGAATCAGTGGTTCCTGTTCTTTCAAAATTGATTGTACCACTGGAAAATCCAATCAGTCCAAGATGTTTTCGTTCATCATAGAACTTCCTGAAATAAATCTCCTTAAACGCTTTTTCTTGATCTTCATCGATCTTTTCTGCGGATTTGATTTCTTTTTTTGATCTCACCTCTTTGAGTTCATTCTGTTTTTCATTCTCAACGAACGGATATGCAGACGAATCATTGATTATTTTTTCAACAAGTAATTCAATCCTATTGTTCAGTTCAAAGGTGTCACAGCCTCGGCAGATATCCGTGGCTTTTCTTTTTTCATCGAGGGTTCTCCAATTCAGACTCAGTTGAGTATCCTGACCTTCGACAATCAACTGCAGGTTAAACGCATTTTCCACCTGAAGCATCTCCTGAATCAGCATGATGCATTGTTCTTCGGTGCAGTCCTCATAATCCAATTCTTCAAATGCCGATTCCTGCGCTTTTAAAAATCGTTCCTGGGAAACCAGTTTAAAATACCTTTTAAGCTGTTCTTCTAAAGTGTTCTGAAGGATCTGTTTTCGGGTTTCATTGACTTCACCAAGCGATGAAACCGGAATGATAATGGTTTCGGGCCTTTCTTGCCCAAAGACCAGAGCAGGGATCAGGAAAAGAAAGAGGCATGTGAGTGGAGAAAATGTTTTGAGATACATCATGCCCCCGCCACTAGAATTACGGGATATGGATCAGAGACAATGAAAACCCTCAAAATCAAAATTTATCATGGGATGATCTGGTGCCGTAGAAGGGATACTCAACCTCACTTTTCTACGGACTGTTAGACACCACACTTTCTAGTGGGACTCGTTGCAAATCCTCAACTTCACAAAAAATCTGATTTTCCGTTAAATTAATTTGTGTGACCAAATTCTGCACCCAAATATAACTCAAATCAAGTGAATATAAAGCAAAATTAGGAATGATAGGATTCTTCGTATTTGAATCCCAATTCTGCATCAACAGTTTTCACTCCTCAGAAGCGATGTCCAAGAACATTCTGGTGAATCTCTCTGATTACATTCTTTCTCTCTGAGTTCGTTTTTGAGGTCATGGATGTATTTCGACATTTCCTGTTCAAACTCGTAAGGGTATTTATTTCTTCTAATACAAACCTATTCCATTTGAATTATTAGATTTGTCTCGTGTTCCGATTTATAACCTCCACCATGTTTATTCTGAAAAAGAAACTTCTCTGTATAATCATTTTGATTGAAAGCAAAATATGCCTATAACAAAAAGAGACCAGAACAGAATCAAGGAACTCAAGAAAGAGATCCCATTTTATGGCGAACTATCTACTTCTGAGTCAAAGGAAAAGGAGTCCTACAAGAGGTTGGTGATTGATTTAAAGATAGAATTGAAATCTCTTGAAGAGAAGATCAAAAAGTGAGGTATCTTTTCATACCTCTATTTCTACTCATCTTATCCAATCCAGTTTGGGGTATTTATAAAGGAAAAGTAATAATCAGATATCCCAAATTAGATATTAGTAAAGAATTTGATCAACCTCATTATTTTACCAGCGAGGTCCCAAAAAATGGGAAATGGTGGTCAATTCCAGATTTTGGTATAGGTGATTGGAACTGTCAGTTGAAGAGAATGGATAAATTGAATGACAGTTATACTATAGTTCTTGTTAGATGTTATTTAGGTGATAATGATCCAACTGAAAGTGGACTTGAAGAATTAGATACAGTAAATGGTTTCTATTTTTCAATAAGTTGTAAAGAAGGAAAGAATTTTTCAGAATCACATTGGTTGTGGTCGAATGGAATGAAAAAAGAAGTAGTTATTTATTGTAATTCTTTTTAAATGAACTACCCCATTCTAGAATAGATAGTTACAACCTCTCTGATCAGAGTGAGGGAGTCCAATAGAATGTTTAGTATCTAAGTCTGTTTTTACCCACCCATTACAACATCAATGTCAGACATAACAATCAGACCCTACTTAGAGGGTGACTTAAATAGTATCGTTTCACTATGGGAGATCTGTAAACTCTCAAGACCATGGAATGACCCAATCAAAGACATCGAAAGGAAACTCACAGTTCAGAGAGATCTCTTTCTAATAATGGAAAAGAGAGGAGAAATACTGGGTTCAGTGATGGGTGGATATGATGGACATAGAGGAAATGTCTATTACTTCGGCGTTCATCCAAAACATCAAGGTAATGGTTATGGGAAACTATTACTGAAGACTTTAGAGATAGAGTTCCTGAAACTGAAGTGTCCGAAAGTGAACATACTTATTCGGAACACCAATGTGAATGTAAGAGAGTTCTATAATGGAATGGGTTATTCGGACCATGATTCAATCTCATTGGGAAAGAGATTGATTCTAGATGAATAGAGTTACTTGTAGATCTTGGTGTAGAAATGATTCCTTTGCGTTTCTTGAATCTGTTTAAGTATTTTGACTATTCCCTCCCTTGAGAAGTCAGGGTTAATGTAATCTGGGAACAGATTGTACATCATCAATTCACCCTCTAATTGACCAATCGAATAGGTAATTGAATTTTCTGGTTTGTAGTTTCCTTTAAATCTTTTGTCTTCGGATCTGTAGTCCATTTGACTGACTTCATGTCTGAGTGACATTGATAATTTAGTCATCACAGTAGACTTGATTCTCTTTGGTTTGAATCTCTCTTCAATCTTCAATTTGAGTGATTCCATCATCTTTTGATTCTGTTCCTGTTTTAATCCATAGGTTTCGAATCCATCACCTTCTTTTATATCGACATCATACTGGGGAGATACTGGTCTCAGTTTGTTGTGTGATAGTGACTTTGACCAGAGTGAGTGGATTCTTGGTTTGAGGTCTGTAAGGGATATTGAATTATCATCACATCCGAATACTTGGTGACAGTGAACATTGAATCCAGTGTGAGGTGATACTTTGGTTTCTATCCTGTCGAAATGGAATCTGTGTTTTAGGTCTGTTTTTAGTTTCCTCCATCCATACGAGTTCTTCATGTGAGATATGGATGACTTAATTCCATCGTAGAGGTATTTAAATGGATGTTGGGTTGAATGACTGAGTGTAAGTGTTATCAGAAGTGTCCGACTGGGTGGGTCAGATTGAGTAGAGATGTAGTCTGATATTTTATGAATATGTTTAGCAACAATGTCTGATCTACATGGAGGACAGGACAAGTCTTCACATTTGAGGGATCTTAGGAACTTGTCTGTTGGGGATCTCTTAAGGGAGATGTACTTCGTCTGTCCACAGTTCAGGTGTCTGTCAGTGTTAAGAATAGAGTTGTCTATGAGGACTTCTCTGAGGAAATCATTGAGTTCTTGTACTGTGTTGAAGTAGGTTGGGTTTGAAGACATACATCTAATTCGTTATATAACTAAAAACAGTTCATAAAATCATCCTCTCAAACGGAATGGTTATTTGAACTATTTATAAGAATTAGATTCGATTCGGATTCAGACAGGTTCGATACAACGGAAGTCAGATTCTAATTGGTTCCCATCGAAATTCACGTGACACACATTTCGTTCATGTCTTCGACACCAGACTTGGATCCCGATATCTGTAAATCCAACATCAAGTAAAGTGTAGTCTCTTAGAGAAGGAGATATGGAGGGATCTTTTTTGAACTCTTCAAAACACTTGTGACAGACAGTAGGTTCTTTAATACAGTTGAGAAGGTGTTCCATTTCCAGTGATCTAAAGAAATTATGTTGCTTCAGTTGGAATTTGAATTTTATAGATCATTCTTCAACTTGGAAACCTTCCATCACATACTGAGAGAATGATGTTTTCACATTTCCTGACATCATTCCTGACAAAAGATTTATAGGATTTAGATTTTGTTGTTTCTCTAAATTTCTCACTCTGGTGAAGATTAAAAATTTCCTCTGAGATTTTCATTTTTTTTATCATATCTCCTTGAGTGTAATGAAAATTAGACATTCCGTTATGATAATCGATAAATATATTAAATCTCCTCACTAGAACTTCATACTTGAGTCTTCCTGTAACCTTAAAACATTCACCTGAAAATAAATTGAAATTTTTTTCATTACTATACCACTCATGGAATTTTAAATCGTAAAGGGAATCTAGAGACCAATCTTTGTAAATCTCCCTATTCACTTCAACTTTGATAAATTCCTCATAAATAGGAGGTTTAGATCCCCTTTTCCATTTTCTTTTTACTACATAACCAATTTTTTCAAGGTTCATACACAATCTTAGGTAATTGAACCAAAGGTAATGAACCTTTCTGTTTTCGACAAAAGGATTTTTATTTTTTAGTTTGAGGTAGATCTTTTTTAGTTCTTGTGGATCTAATTTCTGTTTCCAATTCCTTGAAGGAATAGTTCCTACATTCAATCGGATAAAACTCTCTTCAGAATTCAATTTAAATTTTACGGATGAAGTTAAGTGAGGTAGGTTCTAAGGACTTCAATACTTTACCCGTCAAATCTTTACCTGGAACAATCTTAAGACAGTCTTGACAAATAAAGACCAAGTTTGTTTTCTTGAATACGAACTGTAAAAAGAGTGTCTTGTTGGAGGGACCATTGATGACATGAGTTCATTACTCAAACTTGAATCTCAATTTAGTATTTGATTGATAACCTCTATCAAGTTTTTGATTCCTGTTCGATCTATTGTGTAGGTTTATCATGGAGAGAGTGGTAAAGTTTTTCCTAATCTGCTCTCTTTGACTTTTAATCTCCACGATGCAAATCCCCATCCTATTAGAAGAATCCAAAAAATTAGGATTTCTACCCCAAGAACGACTTTAATAGGTTCTGATTCCCACATTTGAAGGATCATGTGATAGATTAAGTAATATGTCTTTATCAATGTTTCAGTCATGGAGTGATCTGGATTTGGAAAAAATTCAACTAGGGAGATGATTACAAGTCATGTTTTTGGACTCACTGTCATGAAGTTGTATAAAGTGCCCAACAGTCAATTTCTCTTTCTTATCTAATTTACCAAATAAATCCTTCTTCATAATTGACTTAAGGATCTCTTCATTTTCAGTAACGAATTTGAGTAATTTCTTATTCCCACTTGAGTGTGCGAGGTCAATCCATAGATGTATGCCCAGGTCTTTGGTAACCGACAAATTCAAAACTTTACTCTCATCCATAAATAATTTTTATTTAGAGGTATTATTTTTTTAGTCTACATATATTCAATGATGGGAAGTAATCTCTCAAATCATTTTCCATCTTCTAGAACCCTGATCCTAGCGTAAGATCTTCAGAACCTCTCAAAAATTATGGGTCCTTGCGAGATCCATTACAGAATTATCAATCGTTCCAATGTAACTTGAAGTTATACAGACATAGAAATTAGTCAGCAAACTCCATTATCTCAGATACTTCATCAATTCCTGCCTGAGCGCATTTTTCATCAATTTCTGGTGGAGCACCAGCAACTGCAACACCACCATAAAAAATTCCATTAAATTGAATTGGAACGCCACCGACAATTAGCAAAATATCTGGAGCATAATTTAAATCACTTCTTCTATTTGCTATTTCAGAAGTCTTTGTTCGCAATGAAGCAGATGAGAATGCTTTGCGCTGACTAACTTTTATAGTGTGAGGCGATGACAAAGGATTTCTAAGAAAAGCAACTAAATTTCCGTTACGATCGACAACTGCTGCTGATACTAGATAACCCTTTTGAGTACAATGCTCGACTGCTGCTGACACAATCTGATGTACAATCTGCGAGTTTAGCAATCGTAATTGAACGGTTGGATCTTTCTCAATAGAAAATAAATAGAATGGTTTAATAATTAAAAATGTGCTGAACAGTATTTTATTTATATTTTTCAAAACAGTAACTCCTAATTTAGGTTTATTTTGAGATACACCATCAATTGATTGTATCCTAACACTCTCCTTTTCAAATAATGAGATTGTAGAAATTCTAGTTTCAGAATTGAACCAATAATCATGACTAAATAACATAACTATATAAAACTTATCTAACCCAAATACATTCAAAATTAAATCCAAATCTGCACCTGAGTTTTCACTCCTCAAAAAAGAAGTCTAATAAACCTCTGGTTAGTCTCTTTCGTACCAACCCTTCTCTCTCAGATCATTCTTGAGATCATGATCGTGTTTCAACATTTCCTGCTCAAACTCATATTAGTATTCGTTAGATAGACCTTCCTTCTTTCCGTAAACGTTGATCTTACAATCATAATTTGTGTCAACACTATCCCAAAACAACGCTGATCTTAAAGGTATATTTCGAAATGTCATGAACTTTTCTTTTTCATGAACGTATGAATTGATATGAAACTCATAATCTAATTGAAAATATGAAAAATTTATTCATTCTGACAATAAGCATTTTATTAATTACATCTTGTGCAAAAAGTGATAACGACGATGATGACTCATATTCGTCATCTACATCTGGAAACAATTCAGACTCATCTAATATTAGTGACAATGCAACTACGTTTACCGTTACAGTTAGTTATGGAAAATACTATCTTGATGGCGTAAGCACTAAGTCTATTAAATTAAAAAAAGGGAATACTTACTATTTTGATTTATCTCATTCATCAACAAATACTCATCCCTTTTTTATTAGCACATCCTCTAGTGGAGGCAATTATAATGACGAGTACACATCTGGAATTACAAATTCTAGGGAAACTACTGGCACTCTGACTTTCGTTATCCCATCTAATTTATCTTCAAATCTATATTATAATTGTGGTGCTCATTCTGGAATGGGTGGGTTAATCACTATTGAATAAATAATGATAAAATTTGAATATAACAAGAATAATGCGAGATGTACTTGGTGTAAAAGAACTGAAAATCCGCACCCAGACTTTGACGAACCTATACCAACAAAAGTATTTTTGTCAAAAAAAAAGAAGAAAAATTGAATTGTGTTTGTCTTGCTATGAAATAGAGAAAGATTTGTCTTATGAAGCAAATAAAGATTTTAACAAATTCTTAGATGAAAGATATGAAATACTACTAATGTTGGAGAAAATGAGAAGATTTTAATGAATGTTTAGATAAACGTTTGTTTACTCTTTTTCTCCAAACACTTAGTCCCCATTTAATACTTATATCTTCGAAGGAAGTTTCATCATCCCATGCGTCTGCAATAATTTCAGAAATATTAGACTCAATTAAATTTTTCAGATTATAACCCATCTTTAGAGGGAAGAATCATGAAACTCATATCTTTATTTTGGGCAAAACTACCAATCTCTCTCTTCTCCAAATATTTTCTGACCAGTTCACCTTTGTGTTCAATGATGTCTGTCTTCGTTACATTCATCTTCTTCTCACATTCCTTGTGAACCACATCAAACATTTTGTTTCCAGTAAGGTTTCTATTCTTCATTGTCCTCATGAGACATTCACCAACTGAATAGAATTGAGGTGTTTTTCCAAAAACTGGATTTGAGAGGGAAAAGAGTATCATCACAGATACAAATGGAATTATGAGAATTGAGAGAAGGATGTATTTCATTATATTATCCCGAATAGGTTTTTGGTCTTCCTTGGAATCCATCGGTTGTATTCGGATACACCCAGAATTAGAAATCTCTCAGTTTTATCTCGTTTGACGTTTCTGAACGAGTAAGTTG
>LUMI01001749.1_pt1 | contig 12772 bp, 13 predicted proteins | sample 729681 | NCBI WGS metagenome assembly LUMI01 (sample SAMN03860267, study PRJNA289734) | marine metagenome | biome: seawater column; feature: ocean; material: water; isolation source: Red Sea water column Station 34 - depth 10m | place: Saudi Arabia: Red Sea | collected 2011-10-15 | depth 10 m
GATAGTTCCTGCTCTTGTTGCAAAGGTTCCAAGTTCCATACCAGGCAAATTATGAAAAGCATATACCTCATCCATTGGGAACGTTTCAAACAGCCCATCATCTATCATTGCTTGAGCTCCCTGAGTTTTTTCTTCATCAGGTTGAAAAATAAAATAAACAGTTCCGTTAAAATTTTTTGTATTACATAGATATTTAGCTGCACCTAGAGCCATTGCTGTATGACCATCGTGACCACACGCATGCATTTTACCTTCGTGATTGGACTTATACGTGCAGTCATTTTCCTCAGTTACTGGTAATGCATCCATATCTGCTCGAATACCAATACTTTTATTACTGTTTCCATTTTTGAGAACAGCAACAATTCCGGTCTTACCTATGCCTTCATGTACTTCCAGTCCAAAACTCTTTAAAATATCTGCAACTTTTGATGAGGTTATATCTAAGTCAAAATTTAGCTCAGGATGCGCATGAAAATCATGTCGCCACTCAAGCATTTCCTTCTCATAATTTTGTGTAACTGAATTCATGTGGAATAATTTATAGTTTTTTTCTTAGCCAGCTGTGAAACCTTTTAATTTCATACTCTTCAGGCATTAATGTTCCATTTTTTCTTGTTGGATTATGTATGCCTTTTTGATTCAGTTCGCAAGCTTCTGCATCTTGTTTCATGACTAATACAGCAAAATCAACAACATTTTTCATTGAATATTTTTTATCTTTAAGAGTTTCTTTTCTAAATACCCACTCTGCTGTAACTTCTGTAAGTTCCTCTGATAAAGGAAGAATACGAACCATTCTTATATGGTCAGTAAATATTGCTAAAAACATAGAAGGCCAAGTAGTCATGTAAATGTAACCAGGAAAATCAGTTTGATTTTCCAAGTACTCTACTCGATGACCTTGTGCGCTTCCATTCATTGACCAAGTTTCAGTACCTTTTTTCATTCCACCTTTATACTTTGGATCATCATGATGAGTAAAACGTTTCCAGTTTGGATCATCTTTAATATCTACTAACCTTCTTCCATAAATAGGGACTAGGTCAGATAGTTCAGGATGAAGATTGGGACAATGTAAACATTCACTATAATTTTCCCAAAATATTTTCCAATTACACTTTATTTTTTTCTTCCAGGTATGGCCAATTTGGTAGTCACTGACATTCAATTGAGAAAAAGCATCACTGTAATCTGGAAATACTTTTTTTGCATTCCATTTAGCGTTTTTATTCATGTTAATAAAAACTAACCCATTCCAAACTTTAATTTTTACTTTTGTTAGACAATTTTCATCTTTTCTAAAATTTTTAGGATCAATAATAGATGTAGTTCGTACTAAATTTCCATTACTGGCGTTATATGACCATTGATGATATGGGCAAATCAATAAATTTGATTTTAGTTTGCCACTTTTTTCTTTTTTTAAAATTGAACCTCGATGACTACATGAATTATAAAAAGCATTTATTTCTCCTTCTTTATCACGAACAATAAGTATATTAAATTTGCTAATTTCAACTGTGTTAAAAGATAAAGGTTTTGAAATAGTATCCACGTGGCAAACATATAACCGATTATTCTACTCAGTACATTAGGTTTTTTGATTTTAATTGGTTCTCTTTATTTATACAACTTATACAATGTACCTGTCTTATCAAAGGAAGATATTCAAAAACTATCCGAAGAAGCAAAAGAGCAAAGAGAAAATATTACCAAGCAAACCGTTTTTGAACCATTTGAGTTTAAAAAGCCAAGTAAAAATAAAAATGTATACTTTGGTGATCTTCATGTTCACTCCAGTTTATCATTCGACTCATATATTTTTGGAAATCGTTACGGCCTAGAAGAGACTTATAATTTTGCAAAAGGTGAACCAATGCAGAATATGTTTGGCGAAACAATGCAAATTTCAAGACCACTTGACTTTGCAGCTGTTACTGATCACGCCGAAACATTGGAAAAAGAAAAGCGTTTTGTAAGATCAACATGGGATAAAATTATAAAAGCTGCAGATCTTCATTATGAGCCTGGAAAATTTACAACTTTCGTTGCATACGAATATTCACCTACATTACCTGATGGTGGATACAATCACAGGAACGTCATATTTAAAAATAATACAGTTCCAGAAAAAGCTTATTCGCTGTTTGATGCACATACAGCCATTGATTTGTGGAAAAAATTAATAGAAAACTGCAGTCATCCATGTGAATTTATGACTATACCGCACAACGGTAATAGATCATGGGGATATGCGTTTGCAAATCACACCATAGACAATGATAAATATACAATTGATGATTGGAAACTCAGAAATGATAACGAACCGTTAGTTGAAATTTTTCAAGATAAAGGAAGTTCTGAGTGCAGTACATTTTTTGGAAGCACAGATGAAGAATGCGATATTGAGCAGTTTTATCCAAAGTGTAAAAAAGAAAATGATACTCTTTGTATTCAGGAAACTTCTATGGCGCGCGATGGTCTAAAAATTGGACTGACCCTCGAAGATGAAATAGGCTTTAATCCACTTGATTTTGGTATGATTGGTAGTTCTGACTCACATAATTCAAATCCTGGGGATACTGAGGAATGGGATTACAGAGGTCGCACTAGTTTTGTTGGACCATCTAAAGTGAGAGTGAAGGATGGTTTACTTTTAACTCAACTAGTAAATAATCCAGGCGGACTAGCCGCAATTTGGGCTGAGGAAAATAATAGAGATACATTGTTTGAGGCAATGCAAAAAAAAGAAGTGTATGCGACCAGTGGTACGCGAATTAAATTAAGATTTTTTCTAAATTTCAATGGTACCGAAGAATTACTAAACTCATTAGACCCAATAGCTGAGTCTTATAAAAATGGTCATCCAATGGGAAGTACAGTAATGAATGGTTCGATGCAGCAACCTAAATTTTATATCACTGCTGAGAGAGATTCGTTGAGTGCTCCTTTAGACAAAATTCAAATTATCAAAGGGTGGTCTGAGAATGGAAAAATAAATGAAATTGTTTATGACGTGATTTGTAGCGATGATAGAGAAATAAATAATAGAAACAACAAATGTAAGAAAACTAAAGCAAGTGTAAATTTTGAAAATTGTTCTTTCGATGAAAACTATGGATCTGATCGATTAGAAGTAATTTGGACTGATGCTGAGTATACACCTGATCAAAATACATTTTATTATGCGAGAGCTATCGAAAATCCTACTTGTCGTTGGTCAACTTATGATAGTATTAGAATTGATGAAAAACCTGCTAAAAATTATCCAAAAATTATGCGTGAGATGGCTTGGTCTTCACCAATTTGGATAAAAAATAAATAAGTGAATGTTACCAAAAGATCTCATCAATAAATACAGAGACTGGAAAGAAAGCTCTTTCGCGCAAGAAAAAGATCACTTTGAAAGACTTGCAAAAGAAGGTCAGTCACCTAAATACTTGATCATATCATGCGTAGATTCAAGGGTTGATCCGAATGCTATATTCAAATCAAAAGCTGGTGAAATGCTAGTTCATAGAAATATTGCTAATATAGTACCACCCTATAGTCAATTAACGGAACATAGCGGAACAATTGCAGCTATCGAATTTGGTGTAACGGCATTAAATATTAAAAATATTATTATAATTGGGCACTCAGGATGTGGAGGTATAAAGAATGGGTATCATATATGTCATGAAAATAATTTTGATGATAACTCATCAATTTCTAATTGGCTTAAGTTACTAAAACCAGTGTACGATAACATTTCAGGCGAAGGAAACGATGAGAAGGTTAAGTACATGGAGAAAGAAAGCATTATCGTATCATTAGAGAACTTAAGTAAATATCCCTTTATAAATACTGAAGTAAAGTCAGGTGAAATTATGCTTTATGGGGTTTGGAATGATATTGGATCTGGATCTATAGAGACGTATGATTTTGAGAAAAAAAAGTTTGATTTAATTTAATCTAATTTAATTTAAGAACTTCTGAAGAATATACAGAATTTAAATACTCCGGATGATCAAGTTTCATTAATATTGAAGGACCATTTAGAGCAGAATCAGGTGTGCGATGAAGTATACCATTGCTACCACCGGTAAATATTGCAATGTTCCATTTATCAATGAAATGTAATTTACTTTTATCTCTAACGATCTTTTCATTTGGTTCACCTGCCTCATAGGCTAGACGGTCAGCATCCTGATTTTGTATCCATTCTGTACCTTGTCCAGCATAAGTGACCAAAAGACGTCTTGGTACGTTATCAACATGATAACGTCTACACTCTCGTTTTGTCCCAAGCCAAAAGCAAAGTGTATCAGTTTTTTCAATCAGTAAGAATGTTCTGCAAACGGTTTCCATATCTGCAAGCCAATAATTATAAAACTCAGTTGAACTTAACTGGTTAGGAATTATTTCCTGGACCAAATTTTTTAAATCTTCTTTCAAATTAATTGAACTAAGAGTGCCCTCAATTCCAAAGTCATTTTTCATTAATTTTTGAAAGAATGAATCTGCACCCTCAGGTTGTTCACGCTCCAGTATACCTAATTTATAGTCAGTATCCTTGAATTCTTTTAAAGATTCTAGATTGTCAGCTTTAAATAAGCTCATGAAAAATATTTTGTAGAGTTAGCAGTTTTCAAATGAAGATGCCATGTCACCTATTAGATCAAAATAAAGATCTTTTCCTGGCTCCAATTCAGCTCCTAATGGATCTAAAACGGCAGACTTGATACCAGTATCACTTGCAATTGTTTCTGCAATACTTGGGTTAAATCTGCAAGTTGCTTCGCACCAGGCAACACCTCAGGATTTACAGTAAGAGCACCAATTACTTCAATACCAAATCTCTGCTCAAAATATTGATAGGCATCATGAAACACAATGTATGTTGCATCACTATTTATTTTTGATCTTGTATTGTCTATTAACTGGTCAAGGTCATTAATAGCATTCGCAGCATTGGATGAATAAATTGATTTATTGGCAGGATCAATTTCAGATAATTCTTCTGAAGCAATACTTACAATTGTTTTTGCTATTTCTGGATCTAGCCAAAAATGTATATCGTGCTCACCGTGATGGTGACCGTGATCATCATGTCCTTCGTGTTCATCATGATCGTCATGTCCGTCAGCGTGTTCTTCATGATCGGCGTGACCTTCGTGTTCATCATGTTCGTCGTGTTCGTCATGTTCGTCATGTTCGTCGTGTCCATCAGCATGATCTTCGTGTTCATCATGGTCATCGTGATCATCGTGATCATCGTGATGATCATCAAATACATTTTTTTCTCTAAATTTTAGAAGCTCAATCTGATCAGAATCCATGAGTGTTACTCTTTTTGCACTGGCAGCAATTGAGTCAAGAGGTGTTTCCAAGAACGACTCTAAGTCTTCTCCGATCCAAAAAACGATATCTGCTTCTTGTAGCATTGTAGCGTGTGAGGGTTTCAATTGGAATGTGTGAGGAGAAGAGCTTCCGTCAACAAGCAGATCAGGACGTCCTACACCATCCATAACATAACTTACAAGTGAATGTATTGGTTTTATTGATGTTACAACTTTTGGTTCAGCCTCAGCAGAAGAAATAAAGGAGAATAAAGATAGAGATGATAGTAATAGGCCAAATTTATGTTGTAATTTCATAGTATAATTGCTTTCATTAATAATTGAGTATAGTGTTATAATATAACAAATTTTTAATAGCAAGTTTTTAATGACCAATAATCCAAACGTCCTTGTAAAAATCTCTAACGCAGGGATTCAGAAGAGCGGCAAATGGCTTGTAAAGGATGTTAATTTAGAAATTCATAGGGGTAAAATAGTTACAATTATAGGTCCCAATGGATCAGGAAAATCTACAACAGCAAAAATTGTCCTTGGTCTTCATAAAAAAATTGAGGGAAATGTTCAGACGTTCACTAAAAAGATCTCATATGTCCCCCAGAAAGTATCAATAGATTGGACTTTACCCATTAGGGTTTTGGATTTTATGGTTTTAACAGAAGATTTAAAACCTCAAGAGATAAATGATGCTTTGAATTTAACTGGTGTTGATCATTTAATATCGAGAAATCTCAGAGACTTATCTGGCGGTGAATTCCAAAGGGTACTACTTGCTAGAGCTATTGCAAAAAAGCCTGAACTTTTAGTTTTAGATGAACCGGTACAGGGAGTTGATTTTGCTGGTGAAGTAGCTTTGTATGGACTCATTAAGAAGATATCTGAAACATTAAATTGTGGTATTCTTCTGATTTCTCATGATTTACATGTAGTTATGTCGGCTACTGATTATGTTGTTTGCCTAAATGGTCATGTTTGCTGTTCAGGTACACCTGTAGATGTGGCACGTGATAAACACTACAAAGAATTATTTGGTGAAAAATCATCACAATTATTATCAATATACGAACATGACCACGACCATGTACACACTGCTGATGGAGACATAGTAAAAGAAAATGTTTGATGATTTCTTATTCAGAGCTTTAATAGCAGGAATTGGAATTGCTCTTGTTACTGGTCCACTAGGATGCTTTGTTGTATGGCGACGTTTATCTTTTTTTGGTGACACGTTAGCTCATTCAGCTTTGTTGGGAGTTTTGTTGTCTGTTGCATTTGATCTAAACATATCACTTACAATTTTTACTGTATCATCTCTAATTGCTCTTCTGTTATTAAGATTACAGAAAACGACTAACTTACCAAGCGATGCTCTGTTAGGTTTGTTATCTCAATCCTCATTAGCAGTGGGATTGGTAATACTGGGATTTTTATCTTTTATTCGATTCGATATTATGGGAGTTCTATTTGGAGATATACTCTCAGTAAATGTAAATGACTTGCTTGCTATTTGGATTGGTGGAGCCATTATTCTTTTAGTTTTATGGTTTATTTGGAAACCGTTGTTTGCCTCAACAGTAAACTATGAGCTCGCTGAAGCCGAGGGCATGAATCCGGAGAGAGTAAATGCAATTTTCACGATTTTGCTAGCCGCACTTATAGCAATTTCAATAAAAATGGTAGGATTATTACTAATTACTGGAATGCTGATTATCCCTACAACAATGGCTCGTAATTTATCTAATAATCCAAAACAGATGGTTGTTTTATCAATTATTGGCGGTCTTTTATCAGTGTTTATTGGATTATATACTTCATTTGAAATTAACACATCTTCGGGACCAACAATAGTTGTAGTTGCGCTAATTTTATTTATCTTATCATTAATAGGAATCAAAAAAAGAAACTATGGATAAGAAGAGTAAATCATTATCAAAAAATCAAAAAATTGTTTTAGACTTCATTCAGAAGAATAAAAAGCCTGTTAAAGCATATTCAATCTTATCTAATGTTCAAAAAAAAGGAATTAATGCACCTCCCCAAGTTTACAGAGCATTAGACAAATTAATTGAAATTGGAAAAATTCATCGAGTTGAGAGTCAAAATTCATTTGTTGCTTGTAAAATTTCAAACTGTGACACACCCCATAAAACTGTTTTTTCTATTTGTAATTCTTGTGAAATTGTCTCTGAAATCAATGATCCAAAACTATTTAAAAATTTAAAAGATTTTAGAGATAAAGATGGAACAGTATTTGATGGATATAATTTAGAGTTTTTTGGAACTTGTAAATCTTGTAAAAATAAACAAATTGAAAATACGAAACATTAAAATATAAATGTTATAAAATAACATTTTTTCTAGACACCTAAATATTTTTTCAATAAGATTTTTAAAAAATTCTCAGGAGATAAAATGAAAAAAAGTATTTACTATTCACTATTAATGTCTGCGATGATGTCAGTTGCAGCCGCAGAAGAAACAAGGCAAGTTGACAAGCATGAACATGGGGTCGGTGAGTTAAATATTGCTGTAGAGGGCAGTGCCATAAATCTAGAGTTTATGATACCTGGCGCAGATATTGTTGGGTTCGAGTATGAAGCAAAAAGTGATAGTGATATAGCATTGGTAAATACAGCTCTTTCTAAGTTTCAAGATTTTGAAAACATCTTTACTTTATCTAGCAGTGGAAATTGTAATTTAGTCGATGCTGAAATTGAAATAAATCAGGGAGATGATCATGAAGATGAGCACGATCATGAAGATCATGATGAACATGAGGAAGAAGCTCATAATGAGTTTGTTGCTCACTATTCATTTACATGCGGTAATGTAAAAGAAATTGACAGAATAGACTTTCCATATTTTACTACTTTTCCTAACTCTGGAGAGCTTGAAATACAATTTGTATCTGAAGTTGGATCCACGAGTTTTGAAGTGGAAGGAGATAAGCCTTTCATAGACTTAAAAGGAAAAATCTAATTGGATGAAAATATTATTAAAATTGATTCTGTAAGATTTCATTGGTCAAAAAAAAGTAGCTTTAAAATATTTGTCCCCAATTTCGAGATCAATAAAGGTGAAAAGGTTCTTTTATTGGGAGAGAGTGGCTCAGGCAAGACAACTCTTCTTTCATTAATTTGTGGGTTTTTAAACCCTTTATCTGGAAGCATATCAATTAATGGAAGTACAATAAATAAGCTTTCTTCTAAAACTAAAGATGAACATCGAGCAGATAATATAGGTATTATTTTTCAGCAATTTAATCTGCTCCCATATGCAAATGTTATAGATAATATTGTTCTGCCTCTCTATTTCTCAAAAGTAAGATCTGCTAATGTAACTAATCAAAAAGAGTCGGCCTTAAATCTTTGCAAACAATTGAGATTACCTGATGATATTAATCAATATAAAGCAAGTAGTCTTAGTGTTGGGCAGCAACAAAGAGTAGCCGTGGCAAGGGCATTGATAGGCAATCCTTCCTTAGTTATTGCAGATGAACCCACATCTTCGCTAGATACAGATGCACAACAAATTTTTTTAGACCTCATGTTTGAACAGATTTCGAATAACAAATCAACTTTACTTATGGTATCTCATGATAGATCGCTTGCTGAACGATTTGATCGATTAATAGATATCAATGAAGTGTTAACCCGAGAAGATTAGATATGTTGTTAAAACTTTCATTGAGCTCTCTCTACGCAAGATTAGTAACTGTAGGCATGACCGTTATTGCGATTTCTTTTTCTCTAATGCTTTACATGAGTGTAGAAAAATTAAGAACATCTGCTTACACAAGTTTTACAGATACAATTTCTCAAACAGACTTAATTATTGGTGCAAGAGCAAGCTCAGTTCAATTAATGCTCTACTCTGTATTTAGGATTGGCAATGCTACCAATAACATCACCTGGGAAAGCTACTTGGATGTTGTTAATAAGGAAGAAGTTGATTGGGCAGTGCCAATTTCACTTGGTGACAGCCATAAAGGTTTTCGGGTTATGGGAACAAATAAAGATTTCTTTGCTCGTTATAAGTATAGAGGTGGTCAATCAATTAATATTGATAAAGGATACTTATTTGAAGATCTTTATGACGTAGTGTTGGGTGCTGGAGTTGCTGAAAAACTAGGATATGACATAGACACGCCGCTAATCGTAGCGCATGGCCTTCAATCATTTTCAGAGCATGACGATCAACCATTCAGAGTTTCTGGAATATTAGAAAAAACGGGTACGCCAGTAGACAATACTGTGATTGTGAGTTTGGCCGCAATTGAAGCAATACATGTTGATTGGTCTACTGGAGCAAAAATTCCTGGGCAAGAAACGCCCATTGAAGAAATCCGAAAAATGGATCTTACTCCTAAAAATATTACCGCCGCTCTCATTGGAGTGAAATCAAAATTAACAATCTTTAATCTTCAACGATGGATTAATGAGTACCCTGAAGAAGCAATGACAGCGATTCTACCTGGTGCAGCGCTACAGGAACTCTGGCGTGTTGTTGGTGTGGTTGAAAATTTATTATTGGGAATATCAATTGTTGTCATATTTACAACACTGATTGGCATGACAGCTATTATGTTTTCAAGTTTAAGTGAAAGAAGACGAGAAATGGCAATTTGGAGAGCAATGGGTGCATCACCTAGAACTGTTGTTGGATTGTTGATGCTTGAAGCAATTTTTATATCTGTGCTTAGTATTTTGTTAAGTGTTATTTTATTATTCTTCTCATTATCTATCTTACAACCTTGGATCGATTATAATTATGGTATCTTGGTGAATGTTGAAATGTTATCTTTAAAAGATATGTATGTGTTCATGACATTTATTTTTGCATCCATAATAGTTAGCTTATTACCTGCAATCAGAGCGTACTGGTTCTCAATAAATGATGGGATGACAATTAAAATCTGATGAAAAAATTAAAATATTTAATAATCCTTTTATTATTTATCACAACTGCCGCATATGCTGTTCCAAAAGAAATAGACTGGGATGATTTGATACCATGGACTGCGGTCTTTAGCCCTGGAGAAGTGAAATTCAACAAAAGCTTGGTTGATAAAGAAATTAAAATTCCAGGATATGTACTTCCTTTAGATACATTTGGCCGAGGAGTGAATAGCTTTCTGTTGGTTCCATATATAGGCGCATGTATTCATGTTCCGCCTCCAGCACCTAATCAACTCGTTTATGTGGAAGCTGAAAACCCATGGGAAGGATTAGCTTGGTGGGAACCCGTATATGTTACTGGAACAATGAAAATAGAAACCCAAAATATTGAGGACCTTGCGATTGTTGGGTATGAAATGGCAGCAAGCAAGATTGAGTATTACCGTGGCGAAACAGGAGTACACGGCTTTTTTGATTGGTAAATAAATTATTTTTTATACATTTCTTCATCTGAGTATGGAAACCACCAGAAATCTTGTGGCTGACAATCAGGATCGATCATGACAGTTTTAGTGTCTCTGAAGGTCTCTAATCCTTCCGCACCTAATTGTCGACCCATACCAGAAAGCTTAGTTCCACCGAAAGGGCCAGCATCATTATCAAGCAAAGGTGCATTCACCCAGACCATACCAGCCTGGAATTGTTCTGAAGCACGAATTCCCTCTGATAAATCTTTTGTATAAATGTTAGCGCCAAGTCCATATCTAGAATTATTTGCTTTTTCCATAGCTTCTTCAAAACTTGATACTTTACAAATCGGCGCTACTGGACCGAAACTTTCATTGTTAAATAAGCTCATTTCATCATTGCAATCAACCAGTACAGTTGGTGCAACAAACCAGCCTTTATTAAACTGACTTAGTCGCCCTCCACCCTCAACAGCTTTTGCACCTTCATCTAAAGCTTTGTGTAAAACATTCTCATATCGGTCTCTTTCTTTAGATGAAACAATTGGACCCATATCAACTTTATCAAGACCATTACCAACTCTAATTTTTTTTGTTTCTTCAATTAATTTTTCAACAAACTCATCATGAATTTTTTCATGAACGAAAAAACGTTCCGCTGAAACACATATTTGTCCACAGTTCATATAAGCAGAAAATGCAGCAGCTCGTGCAGTAATATCCAATGGAGCTGACGGCATAACAATAAAAGGATCATTTCCTGAATTTTCAATTAATGATCTTTTCATAAGCTCACCACATTTAGAGGCAATGCTTACCCCAACTGGAACGCTCCCAGTAAATGCAACCATGTGCGTATCTTTATGCTCAACCAATGATTTTCCAGCTGCAGCTTCACCTGTTACAACTTGAAACAATCCATCTGGTAATGCCTTGAAAGCTTCAGCAAATAAAAGTGTAGTTAGAGATGTGTACTGCGAGGGTTTAATAATGACAGCATTTCCCGCAGCCAAAGCAGCGCTTGCTTCCCATGCAAGTAATACCATTGGATAATTAAATGGTAAGATTAAGACGCATGTACCCAAAGGTTGTTTGAGTGTGTAATGAAACTGTCCTTCAACAGCAGAGCCAATAACTTTTCCTGTTTCACCTCTGCCCATCTCTGCATAAAAACGAATATTGTGAATACTCCAATGAACTTCATCCATTGATTCTTTATAAGGTTTCCCCATTTCTCTTGTCAGTGCTTCAGCGAATAGTGGAGCCATTTCCCCCATCTTGTTTGCAACCTCATGCAAAACATGACTTCGATCAAGTGGTGATTTTTGATTCCAGGCCTTTTGAGCTTTGTTTGCAATAGATACAACTTCATCAATTTCAGATTGTGAAGTCTCAGGAATTTCTCCAATTTTGTTTTCAGTTGCAGGGTCAATAACATCAATAGATTCCGTTGATTGACTTTTATAAAATTTACCATCCATATAAATTTTGGAACTGATTTCACTGAAACGATCTAAAACTGACATAAATTCATCCCCTGTTTATTCTCTAAAATTCTAGATAAAAGATGAATACGAGACAACAAATATTATCTGATATGAAGTAAATTTTTAATCTTTTCGGTACCAGTACAAACGCACCGAAAGGATTTTAGCCACTAATGGAGAAAAACATCAAGCCAAGAAAACCTGTCGCGATCACAAAGCTTGATAAAAGTTTAGGGGTTCTAGAAAGTTTAAGCTTTGTTGTTGAAGGAATAATCACGAGAGTCGACTCACCGTTGTAGGATTGTCTTCTTATGTACTGAGGTTTCATCTTTGACTTTTTCATGTTTGATAAAAATATACCTAAAAAGCAAGGCTCAATTTTGATAAAAATATGTTCAAAACAAGATAGAAGTGTTTATTTTCAAAAATTTGCTGGTATAAGGAACCGATGCAAAATGTCGTCTCAATAAAAAATTTATCTAAAACTTACAGTAATCAATTTCAGGCGCTCAATAATATTAATTTAGATATCAAACAGAATGAAATATTTGCACTTCTTGGACCTAATGGTGCAGGTA
>LUMI01002057.1_pt1 | contig 12758 bp, 13 predicted proteins | sample 729681 | NCBI WGS metagenome assembly LUMI01 (sample SAMN03860267, study PRJNA289734) | marine metagenome | biome: seawater column; feature: ocean; material: water; isolation source: Red Sea water column Station 34 - depth 10m | place: Saudi Arabia: Red Sea | collected 2011-10-15 | depth 10 m
AATAATCTTTCATCATCCTAAATGCTTTATCGATGCTTTGCCTGATTGATTTTTTTAGGTCTTCTCTTAACTGTGTTTTCTGCTTTTCTGAAAAGTTTAAATCCTTAATTTTTCTATCAAATTCTGTATAGATGGGATGCTCCTCAAATGAGAAGTTTAGAAATTCATCAAGCTGAGCAATGACTCGTTCGTAAACAAATTTTGGCGCATAAAAGTCGATAGCTTTTTGGCCATTTAATTCATACAGATGTCCCTCAAAAACATTCTCAAATAATCTGACTCTGTCTATGTAAGCTTTTGCTTCTGATAAATTTCTAATCGGGTGCGTATCTGTCATAAATTCAACCATATCAATGTGAGCGCCGCCTATCTGATTGAGTACATAGTTATGGAAAGGGAAAGCCTCTAATCTCAGCAACGTATTTTCAGTATCAAAAATAGCTATTTTTTTTGAAGCTCTTTGGATGCTGCTTAGATTCTCATCGTCATAAGATCTTAAAGTCTCTAAAATCTTTCTTGCTTTCGCTTTGTCGCGATCTAATTGTTTCTGACTTGGAATGGTTAATTTTGAAGCATGACCGGTAAACCAATTGTATTTGTCAAAAATACCTATGTAAGTCATAGACTCAGGTGAATCAATTATTTCAAGAAATGTTTCTTTAGCCAGAAAATGATCTATTGAAAAAGGCTTCATGAAAAAGAGATTTACTAAATAAATCGAAGTTGCCAAAAGAACCAATAAAAATAGTCGAAGTAGATATTTGAAAGCTAATTTAAATGTCATCTATATTAAATTTAGTTAATAAGAGAATTTTTTCAAGATATCAGGAATATTTTTTTTAAAATTAAAGAACCCCTTATTTGAAAACTCCCAACAAAAAATATCTTCTTCGCGAGTTATAAAGTTGATATCCGTATTATTTATTTTCTGAACCTCTCTTAAGTAATCTAGATTTTCACCAACACACGGATAGACAACATCAAACGACTTAAGTTGCTGTAACCTCTCCGGCGATTCCAAAGAAGATTTATCAAGATAAGTCTGCACATCGCTAAGAGCTTTCTTTTTAAAAGCCAATACTTTTTCATCTAATTCTATTTTTCTGTCAGCGTTAGTTAACAGAATCAAATATATATTTTCATAGCTCTTGTAGAGGTTTTCTCTCCCCTCTAGCCAAAGGTCATTTTCAAACATCACCAGAGTGTTATTTTTTTTTGTTTCATTAAATGCAAGGTTTAAAGGCTCTTTTAAATATTCTTTTTCTCCATTTAAAGATTCGGCAACGGTGTTCAATCCTTTTGGATGAAATCTACCGTCGGTAAATTTTGATATGTTTGATGGTCTAGCAATATAGTGCTTGCCCTTTGTTTGGATGCCAGCAACCCATCTCCAACTGAGAGTGTTTGATGCTGCATCTCCATCCAATAAATATTTCATAAAGAATTCAGCCCCTAGCTGCCAAGGAAGGCCTAAGGTAAAAATCCAGATACTTGCGAACCACATTCTCGTATGGTTATGAAGGTAATTTTCTTCTTTTAATTCGTTGATCCAAAAATCAAAGCAATCAATCCCTGTATTGCCACTAATAGCTTTTTCATAAGCGGTTTCATCGTATATCTCTACCCTTTCAGAAATAAAATCTTCCCAGACGGCAGGCCTTAATTCCAACCAACCTTTCCAATAAGTTCTCCAGTATATCTCTTGGATAAATTTTTCTATTTTTGCAAATGGGTAGAAATCTAATGACCTTTTTATTATTTCCTGTTCAAGGATAAGTCTGTGGGTAATGAAAGGCGACAAACAAGAAACGTTATTTCTTTTTTCAGGCCCGTAATCGTAATTTCTTAACCCTTGATAGTCCGATAAATTATTAGAGACAAAATTTTCAGCAACTGAATTAGCTAATTTAAACAGGTTTTTAGTGTTATCTTTTGCGTACATTTTGGCTTTCCATTCTTAAAAGTTCTGCCTTTTTTTTGATGCCGCCTTTAGCGCTGTAGCCCCCTAAATTGCCATCAGATCTAACTACTCTATGACATGGGACTATGGGCGCATACGGGTTCTTGGCACAAGCATTAGCAACTGCTCTCGCGGATTGAGGATGACCAATTGCAAGAGCAACTTCCTTGTAAGTTCTAGTTTCGCCATAAGGAATTTTTTTTAATTCTTTCCAGACTTTCTTTTGAAATGATGTACCTACCATAAACTCTAGCTTAGCTTTTTTTTGCCTTGCCGCTAATATAATCCTTTAACATCTCATATTCTTTGCATGAGTTTGGGCAGAGAGAAAGCAATTTATCTAAATTATCTCTAGCTTTTTCCATTTCACCAATTTGAGCAAAGAACTCTCCTTGATATTCCAAAGCAGTTTTATTGTTTTCATCAATAGATATTGCCTTTTCATAAAACTCCTTTGCTTTATCAAATTCACTTATTTTTCTATTTGAAAATGCCAACAAAGTCCATCCGTCTGAGTCCTTTGGCTTTTTTTTGGTGTATTTTGTGAGTTTTTTAATTGCACTTTCGAATTGTTCTTTTTTTACTAGTTCCACTGCTTCTTTATAAAGTTTAGAAGCAGAAGGCTTGTTGTAACTTGCAGCAAAAATACTTTGCGTTGTTATTAAAATAATTATTAAAAATATGTTTTTCATAACTTTAATTTACCACTTTATTTGAATGTATTTTTTTATATGAATATAAATGGATTAAGGATATAAGATTCATCCCCCATGAAAGATATTGTATTGATTCATCGAAACGTAAGGATGTTTGATAATCCTGCTTTATTTCATGGTTCAAAGAATCAAGTCATGCTAATCATTGCACTGATGTTGGTTATTTCAGAGATGACTTCAATAGTTTTCGAGATCATTTTTTAAAAAAAGAGAAGATAAAGCTCTATTCAGATTTTGGGATTCAAGTTAAGGCCCCTAATAGAGATAAATGGGCAAGTGATTGGGAAGATCAAATGAGTAAACCTTTACTTAAAGAACCTTATACAAACCAAAATATAAATAAGATTGATAAACCTTTAAAACCATTAAATTTATTTTTAAAAAATCTTCAATTCCAAAAGAAAAAATACTCTTCATTTCAATCAGGAGGCTCTGATCTTGCTTACAGCTTGTTAGATAGCTTCCTAAAGGAAAGATGCGCTGGATACAGTTTTAAGATGTCATCGCCACATGAGGCTGAGCATTCATGTTCAAGGCTTTCCCCGCATATTGCATTTGGTTCTGTTTCCATTAGAGAGATTTATCAAAAACTTCTTAGGGAGTTAGAAATAACCGGATACAAAAAAGACTTAAATTCTTTCAAAAAAAGGCTTTATTGGCATTGTCATTTTATCCAAAAGCTTGAGACTGAACCTGAACTTGAGTTTAACTCCATGCATCCTATGGCAGATGAATTAAGACAGGACGCAAACAATGAGGTTATAGAAAAATGGATTTTGGGAGAAACAGGATTTCCATTTCTTGATGCATGCATTCAGTATTTGAGAAAAGGGGGTTGGATCAATTTCAGAATGAGAGCAATGATTATGTCTTTTGCTTCTTATAACTTATGGCAACCTTGGCAAAGAACGTCACCTCTCCTCGCAGAATTGTTTGTAGATTACGAGCCGGGAATTCATATTTGCCAAGTTCAAATGCAAAGTGGAGTAACCGGGATAAACCTACCTAGAATTTATTCAGTTCTTAAGCAAAGCAAAGATCAAGATCCAAATGCAGACTGGATAAAAGCGCAAATCCCAAAAATTTCGAATATGTGTATAGACAAAATTCACAATGCAGAATTAAACGATCTATATTTTGAGAAATTAGTTGATCCAGTGCTCTCAGCGAAAAAAGCTAGAGAAACAATTTGGGCATCAAGATCAAATATTGAATTTAAAAAAATCGCCAAGGATGTTTACTTAAAGCACGGCAGTAGAAAAAGACAGAACGCAAGATTTTAACTTGTTCAGCACCTTCAACTAATTTAATCTTAAGAAAGATGAAAGTAGTTATCTCAGAAGATACCAATAAGTTCTATGGGGATCAGATTAAAACATTGGATCCTTCAATAGAGATTTTTTCACTAAATCCTGAAAATCCTAAAAGTCCGTCATGGGAAAACGTCCCGGAATGCGATGCATTCTTTTTGTCATATCAATTTTTATTCGCAGTTAGAGATCACGAAGAACTATTTGAGCCAATGTTGGATTTGTGTAAAAAAATGAAATTTATTCAGAGCGGTTACGCGGGAATGGATGCACCTTTTTTACAGGCTGTTTTAAAAGAATCTCAAGCAGTAATAGCAAATGCTAGCAGCATTTATGGGAAGCCTATGTCTCATTATGTCTTGGCTCAAATGCTCAGATGGAATAAAAGAATTGATGAGCATGCAATTAAGCAAAAAGAAAAAGAATGGATGCCAAATGGTGGGGACGGTGAGTTAACAGATAAAACTTTAGTCATTCTTGGCTATGGAGGAATTGGGAAAGAAGTGGCTAAGCTTGGCAAGACATTTAATATGAAAGTTACGGGCATAAGAAGAAATCCTGAAGAGTGCGATTATGCAGATGAAGTTTTGAGCATTGATGCTTTAGAGGGGCTGTTACCTTTTACAGATTTTCTGGTTATGGTTTTGCCGGATAGTGAAAGTACCAGAGATATCGTGGATGCAAGCTTTTTAAAAAAAATGAACCCTTCCTCTATGTTGATCAACGTAGGCCGAGGTAGTGCGATCGTTGAAGACGATCTAGCTGATGCCCTCAACAATGGAATCATTGCAGCAGCCGCACTCGATACTACTAAAAACGAACCTCTAGAAAAAGAATCTAAATTATGGGGTGCAAAAAATTGTTTCATTACTCCACACGACTCAGCGCACTCTCTGATGTCCTTGCCAAGGTCATTTAATTTATTTTTAGAAAACCTTTCTAACTTAAGAGATGGCCAACCAATTAAGAATCTTTGGGAAGCCTAGCTAGCCTGCTTCCAAAACTTCAGCATTTTTATAGTTGTTTTATCCTTAGCTATAAAGTGATGATAAATGGATGCCAATATATGGACAAAAATTAAAAAAATCACCGCATTGGTTGAAAATTCATGAACTCCTCGAATTAATTGAAAAGCTCCTTGCGATTCTGTTTCGGAAGATAGATTTAAAGATCCGAAGACAACGATGGGGTCTGAGGTGAAATAAGCTGAAGCAATTCCAGTAAAAATGAGCAAAGTAATGAAGAAATATAAACCGTAGTGACCAATTTTTGCTGAAAATTTTTGCCAATTAGGCATAGAATTTGGAAGCGGTGGGGCACCGTACATATATCTTAAAATGATCCTAAAGATAAATAATACTGTTACTATTATTCCTACCGTAGCGTGATCAACTCTAGATTCGAGCCTATCCCAAAGCTCCATTTCCCCGCCAAACTTTTGAGCTATATTTAAATCTAAGATAATTAGAAATGCCATCAGCCAATGAATCACTTTTTGAGAAATTAAATAATCTGATCTTGATAAGGAAATTTTATTCAATCTTCACCAAAATCTTTTTTTAACAAGATTTCTCTGAATTTTCCCTGTGGGCAAGCGGGGAAATTCTTCAGTCCAAAATTCGTATGTTTTTGGTTTTTTAAATCCTGAAAGTTTTGCTTCGGCAAGCTGCACTAATTCTTTTTTTACTGCATCTTCATCTGCACCCGACTCTAAATTGATGACTGCCTTGACTTCCTCTCCCCACTCTTCATTAGGTACTCCAATACAGCAAACCTCAGCTACACTCTGATGAGCTAAAAGTACATCATCGATTTCTGCGATAACCTATATCCCCCATCGTAAAGTAATCTCCTCTGTAAGCTCCGGATGTTTTTTCTTTTGCTTTGTAATACTCAAATCTTCCTGTTTCAGGCGCTTTAAAATAAATAGTGCCTTCCATCCCCTCTTGCACTTCCTGATCTTCTTCATCAAGAATCTTTACTTCAACGCCTTCGTTAGCCTTACCAACGCTTCCTGGTTTTAATAACCATTCTTCAGAATCTATAAAGCAGCCTCCTCCTTCGGTGGCAGCGTAGTACTCAAAGACTATAGGTCCAAACCACTCAATAATTGCTCTCTTCACTTCTACTGGGCAAGGCGCTGCGCCGTGCAAAATCCATTTCATCGAAGATAAGTCGTAAGAGCTTCTAACCTCTTCTGGCAATCTAAGAATTCTGTGAAACATTGTTGCAACCATATGAGTGTGAGTGCATTTATACTGATCAATAAGGTGCAGCATCTTTTCTGCATCCCATTTATCCATTAGATAAACTCCAACGCCGGCCATTAATGAAATACTTATATTCAGCCCCAATGGAGCAGCATGATATGCAGGTCCTGGACATATGCTGAAATCAGTTTCGGGATTGAAATTAGCTGATTCTGAAGTGAGCTTTTCGGTCATTGAAAGCGGAGGATTTTCCTTTCTAAAAACTCCTTTAGGCCTACCGGTAGTGCCTGAGGTATACAGCATTGATTTACCGGCTATAGGATTTTCTATATTGGCATCATCCTCCGATGCTATTGCATCATCGTAAAATAAAGCATCTTTTGTTTTACCCCCTGCAGATAAAATGATGACTTCAGGTAATTTTGCTTTTATCTCTGAAATGGTTCCTTCCAAGATAGAGTCACATACGACTGCCTTTGCTTCACAGTTCTCTACTATGTACGTCACTTCGTCAGGAGTCAGGTGCCAATTGATGGGTGTGATTCTGAGCCCTATTCTCAAAGGTCCGTATAAAGCTTCTAAAAATTCTGGTCTGTTTTTACAGACTATAGCAACAGCATCTCCAGACTGCAGTCCATGCTTGAGCAAAAAATTAGCATATTTATTGGAATTTGCATTTAGCTCGTGAAAAGTTCTTTCTCCGTGTTCGCTGATGACAGCTTTTTTGGCTGGGAGCGTGTTTGCATGGAAAGCTATCCCCATTCCTGCGGAGATATATTCTTCCAAAGTCTGCATTTAGGCTATCAGCTCTTTTTGATAGTCGCTCAAGTTAGGCTTCTTAGGCCACTTATATTGATCTCTGTTCTCAGCCTCTAAAATAATGGGAAATTCATCAGCGTTTCGAAAATCGTTTGTCCAGTTTGTGGTGGAAACTAGATTTTCTGCTGCATGAATTCTCTTATCTAGAATTTCTTTGCTGGATAATTTTTTGGGCATCATGCAAATTAATGATGCCGCTCTTATGAGGTCATTTGTTCCGTCCGGAAGTGAACTACCAGAGCTACTGCAATGAATAGTTCTGGAATCCCATAACAGCATGTCTCCAGGCTCCATGTGTGCCATGACTGCAGGCTCAGAAGATAATTTTGGATCATCGTGTGGAAATCTAAAATGATCAATATCTAAAGGTAAGCGCTCTACCCTTTCTTTATACTCCTCAGGAAGATCTTTAAAAAAGTTATGCGACTTTGGAATTACCACGTTGCCGCCTATTTCTTTTGAAGTAGGCAGAAGATTAATTAATCCTTGGATGCACTGTTTTCCTGGTTTGGATATTGGGTGCTGATCTATGTGAAACCACGCTTGGCCGCTTTGAGTTTTCCAAGACGGATCAATATTCCAAGGCCTCCATAAAGAGACTCCATCAAAACTGGTTAGTAAATCATCTGTTCCCCAAACTTTAGCAAATGCTTTTTTTACATTGGGAACTCCTCTCACAAACCACTGGGCCTCTGAATGACCAATTCCGTAGCTGGGGATGATGCCACCATGAGCACAAGTAGGCCATTTATCATCTGACCAGGTCATAGGGTTTGTTCTATCTATTCCTGTGCCAAGGTTTTCAAGATAATCCCACAGTAAATCTAGGGTTTTGGTAGCTTCATTTGCTGTTAAGGCGTTCTTTATAATCACATAACCTTCGCTCTCCAGATAATCGATGCTTTCATCAGATCCTGAGTCAAATCTTGGTACGTGCTTATATTCGATTTTTATGTTGAAATCATTCACAAATAAACCCCCATAAGATGAATAGGTTAAGGAATTTAGGCAAAATTTACAATTACATTTTTCATTTGGAGTGTATCCGATGCGAGCCCTTTTCCATAAAATGCTCTTTGTTTAAAGGCTATATTCAAAGATGAAGGAAAATTTAATAGGATTGAATCAGAAGGATCTAGAAAAGTTTTTCCTTTCTCTGGGAGAAAAATCCTTCCGTTCTAAGCAAGTTTATCAATGGATACATCAAAAAGGTGTTTCTGATTTCTATGCCATGACAAATATTTCAAAAGAGCTTCAAGAGAAGCTAAGCGAAAAAGCTGAAATATCAGCGCCTAAAGTAATGTTAGAAAAGGATTCCAAAGATGGAACGAGAAAATGGGTGCTAAGTGTCGGCGAAGGTGATCTTGTGGAAATGGTGCTTATTCCTGAAGGTAAAAGAGCAACGCTTTGTATATCCTCCCAAGTCGGATGTGCGGTTGATTGCAGTTTTTGTGCTACCGGCAAGCAGGGTTTTTCTAGAAACTTAGAAATATCTGAGATTATTGGCCAACTTTGGGTTGCCGAGAATTCTTTCGGTGTTCCACGAGATCATGCGAATAAAAAGGTGACTAATGTTGTGATGATGGGCATGGGAGAACCTCTTTTGAATTTTGATGCAGTAACCGGCGCGATGAGCATGATGATGGATGATAAAGCTTATGGCCTGTCAAAAAGAAAGGTTACCCTCAGCACTTCGGGTTTAGTTCCTCTTATTGATAAACTGTCTGATGTTACAGATGCTGCGCTCACAATTTCTTTGCATGCTCCAAACGATCAATTAAGAAACGAATTGGTCCCCATTAATAAAAAGTATCCCATAAAGAAACTTTTAGAATCCGTGATTAGGTATGTAGATAAATGCGGCGATAGCAGAAAAACAACAATTGAATACATATTGATAAATAAAGTGAATGATTCCATAGAGAATGCCTATGAGCTTTGTGATTTACTAAAAATGCTTCCTTGCAAGATTAATTTGATTCCATTTAATCCCTTCCCAGGCTCATCTTATAAAAGGCCTTCAGGTATGCGAATCCAAACTTTTAAAAAAATACTTCAAAAAGAAGGTTACATAACGACCATCAGAACAACCAGAGGCGAAGATATCATGGCTGCTTGTGGACAATTGGTTGGCCAAGTCAACGACAAAACTAGAAAAAAAGAAAGATTGCAAAAAAGAATTGAAGTGCAAACTTTAAGCTAATCTAGGAAGCCTAAATTAAATTTAGGATTTTGGCTTTCTGAATAACAAAGTCATCCTATCGCTCTCTCCGATAGCTAAATATTTTTCCTTATCCTTTTCCTTAAGCCTTAGAACTGGGGGCAAAGTCCAAACTCCCCTGGGATGATCAGCTGAATCTTTAGGATTTGCATTAATTTCAGATTTTGATACCAGCTCAAATCCGTGTTTTTTAGCAACTGATATTGCGTGTTCCTCAGTTACATAGCCGCTTTTCTTCATATTTTCCATAGTAGTTCCTGGTTTAGCTCTGTGCTCAACAACGCCAAACAATCCTCCAGGCTTCAAGGCTGTGAATGTGTTTGAAAAAATATCGTCCAAATTTGGGCCTAACCAATTATGCAAATTTCTGAATGTAAGAGCGGCATCAACAGAATTCTGTTCTGCTAGCTCTGAATTTAAGTCCACTATCTCAACTTTTTCATAGAGATCATTTTCTTCAATTTTCTTTTCAAAGTTTAATCTCATTTTTCTAAAAAAATCTCTATCCGAATCTCTGCTCCAATGTGCAGCAATTAGAGAGCCAGATTCGCGAACAAAGTTTGCTAGTATTTCTGTGTACCAGCCACCTCCTGGAGAAAGTTCAATAATTGTCATGTTTGGCTCTAACTGAAAAAAACTTAGCGTTTCATAAGGATTTCTAAACTCATCTCTCGCAGTATTTTTTACTAGCCTCTCATCGCTCTCAACCGCCATTTTCAATTCATCTGCATGAAGAAAGCTTGTCAAAAAACAAATTGTAAAAATAAAGATGCTTTTGTAATTCATGTTTGCTCCGAAAAAGTATTCTTAAGTTTAATATTAACTTTGTCTAAGGTACATTAAGAATGGAATGAATAAAAAGTTAGAATATTTCCTTGATTGTAGCAGCCCATGGACTTACCTCTCTTTTCAAGGAATTAAAGATTTATCAAAGAAGAAAAGCTTTGAGATTATATGGAAACCAATTTTAGTCGGTGGAGTCTTTAATACAATTAATCCTAGCGTCTACGAGGGTAGAAAGAATCCTATTAAAGAAAAATTGGTCTACTCACAAAAGGATATGGAAGATTGGTCCAAGATAAGAGGCTTAAAAATTATAATGCCAGAAATTTTCCCAGTTAATAGCGTTAAAGCCATGAGAGGAGCCTTTTATTTTCTTGAAAATGAAAACATTGAAGATTATTTAGATGCAGTTTTTTATGCTTATTGGACAGAAGGGAAAGATATCTCCGATGATGATGTTTTACAAAGTATCATTAAAGAATTGAAAGTAAATCCTGATGCTTTTTTTGAATACATTAGCACCCAAGAAGTGAAAGAAAAATTAATTAGTAATACTCAAGAATTGATGGATAGAGGAGGCTTTGGTTCGCCTACTTTTTTCATAGATGAAACCGACATGTTCTTTGGAAACGATAGAATTCAGCTTATTGAGGAACAATTATGAGGACAAGAATTATCATTGGCATTATCTCTTTAGCAATTGGATTGTTTGCTGGAGCAAAGTTAATGGAGCTTTTAGGAAGAGAATACATAGTTAATAATTTTCCCATACCGTCTGGAACCCTGGATGACAAAGATGTCTACATAAAAAAAATTGATATTGGTCTAGAGGTTCCTGAGAAGAAATTAAAAAAGGTTAAAGAAAAGGCTAAAAACATCATCCTCTTCATTGGAGACGGCATGAGCATGAGTCAGATTACCGCATTGAGATTGAGTCAAGGAGGCCCTAACTCTAGAGTAGCTGTTGATGAATTCCCCTATTCTGGAAAAGTGCTCACGCATTCAGCGAATGCAATTGTTACTGATTCTGCTTCGTCAGGGACTGCGTTTAGTTCAGGAATAAAAACCAATAATAGAGCTTTAGGTGTTGATGTTAATGGAAATCCAGTTGAAAACATCACTGAAATATTGGATAGATCTGGCTTTGTAAGTTCTGTAATTTCAACCTCAGAAATCACCCACGCTACACCGGCTGCTTTCGTTGCGCATGTAAGCTCAAGATATCTTTCTGATGAGATCAGTGTCCAAATGAGTAATTCCAACATAAAAAATATCCTTGGCGGAGGAAGGAAGTTTTTTATGACAGAGGAAGATGGAGGTAATCGTGAGGATGGTATTAATTTGATTGAAAAAGTTAAAGCCAACTCAAAGCTAATAACACATAAGGATGAGCTAGAAGATATAGCTCGATATGGAAGTGAACAAGTCTTTGGTCTCTTTGCAGATGAGCATTTAAGAGATACCAATACTCCAGAGAATCATATTACCGAACCATCCATAAAAGAGATGCTTGAGTTCTCAGTTAATAGATCAAAAAACTTTATCATGAACGGATGTAACGGCTTTTTTGTGATGGCTGAAGCTTCGCAGATCGATTGGGCAGGTCATGGAAACGATTATGAATATTTAATGAGAGAGATGCTTGATTTAGAAGAAGGAATTAAATGGGCTTTGGAATTCGCTAAAAAAAATGACGATACGTTGGTAATTGTTACGGCGGATCATGAGACTGGAGGGCTATTAATAGAACCTAACGATCCTAGAAAGTATGAAAATCTAGACGTAAAATTTTCTTTCAATACGGGAATTGGGAGAGGTTCTCATACCGGTGTTCCCGTCCCAATATTTGCCATGGGCCCTGGGAGCGAAAATTTCACCGGAACTTTAGATAACACAGATGTGCATAAAGCCCTTCTGGAAGCCGCTTATCAAGATAACTCTGGATCCTGCGTCAGTAACTAAACTATCTTCTTACGTTAGGAATAATATCTTTTTCAAAGCCTTCGTCGAATCCTTCATCTCCGTAGATCTCACTTTCAAACCAATCTATGAATTCTTTCGATCTGGTACCTTTCCAATATTTCCAGGTACTTTTAGCCAGCGGAGCTTTCATAGTTCCCAACTTAAGCATGTGCATTCGCATATCTAGGTGAGATTTATCAACAAATCCATTTTGAACTTTTTCATAAGTATCAAAAATATCCACCAAGACGGTATTGACGAACACAGCAACTCGCCATCTATCTGCACCGTCTAATTCCTCTCCAGCCCAATCTTTTGAGAGAAAATTGCTAAACTCCTTATCTTTAGATGTATTGAAATATCTTTCATACATGCGCTGAGTTAAGGAATGCCCAAATTGAGCCTTAGTAATTTTATTTTGTTGATGGATTTGAATACCAAGGTAAAAAACAGATATAACTACCCCAAGCGCGGCAACTACTTGAACAATTAAAATAATTAAATCTTGATTCACTTATAAATATCCTTTGACCGATTTAAAAAGGTTTTTCATTGGCGTTAAAAATATTAGCACTAGAATTGCACCTTCAATCATTCCTTCTAGATAGGTAAACAATAAAAAGATACTATCGGCAGGCTCGATATATTCAGGTCCATACCATCTTACTACTAATCCCTCTAGCACATAGAGCGTAAAGAAAATCTTACCCCAGAAATGGAAAATAAATAATAGAACCAAAGAGACCAGAAAAAATAAAACTGCCAAAACTCCAAAAT
>LUMI01001196.1_pt1 | contig 12690 bp, 13 predicted proteins | sample 729681 | NCBI WGS metagenome assembly LUMI01 (sample SAMN03860267, study PRJNA289734) | marine metagenome | biome: seawater column; feature: ocean; material: water; isolation source: Red Sea water column Station 34 - depth 10m | place: Saudi Arabia: Red Sea | collected 2011-10-15 | depth 10 m
ATGGCCTGCCTAATACGCCAAAAGCCCGCAAATGAAAAGAAGGCGCAGGGCTTTGCCGTGCCGGCGCATCTCAGGACAGTTCGATCACCGTCGGCACGTGGTCGGAGGGTTTCTCGGCACTGCGAAGCGCCCTTTCGATGCTCACCGCGCTTACACGCTCGGCCAGGTCGGGGCTTGTCCAGACATGGTCGAGCCGCCTGCCGCGGTTGCTGGCCGCCCAGTCGCGGGCGCGGTAGGACCACCAGGAATACAGCACCTCTTCAGGCCCGAAATGACTGCGCACGACATCCTCCCAGCCGCCCTCGTCGATCAGGCGGAGAAGCGCCTCGCGCTCGACCGGGGTGTGGCTGACGACTTTCTGCAGCTGCTTTGTCGACCAGACATCCTCGGCAAGCGGAGCGATGTTGAGGTCGCCGACAAGGATAGAAGCCTGTGGCGGGTGCGCGGTGAAATGCGCCGTCATCTCCGCCACGAAATCCAGCTTGTGGCCGAATTTGGGATTTTCGTCCCGGTCGGGCACATCGCCACCTGCCGGCACATAGAAATTATGCACCCGCGCCCCGCCGTCGATGACAGCCGAGATATGGCGGCAGTCGGTCCGTCCGGCCCAGTCCATATGGGTGCCGTCCGACAGTGGCAGCCGCGAGACAATCGCAACGCCGTTATAGCTTTTCTCGCCGCGATAGACCTGATGCGGCCATCCGGCATCGCTCAGCGCCTCTGCCGGAAAATGCTGGTCTTCGGTCTTCGTCTCCTGAAGGCAGAGCACGTCGATGTCGTGATCACGCAGAAAAAGGCACAGCACGTCGATGTCATGATCGCGCAGAAAACCGGTGACCAGGTCGATCCGCAGACGCACAGAGTTGATGTTCCAGGTTGCCAGTCTCATGATGTGAATCCTGAATGTTGGTAGCGTGGCGGTTCAGCGCCCTTATCGCCAACCCCGGCGGATACAGCGTTTGTCACTGGTTCTCGTCGGGATAGATGGTCTTGGCGAAGAACTTGTTCTCGTAGCTATGGCCGAACCTCATGTTCTGAAGCGTTACCGTCGTGGTCACATCGGCGGCATCGCGGATCGACCATTTGCGCAGCACGAAAGGCTGGTTGGTGAATTCCAGCGTCAGCTGGCCGGCAGCCTCGCCGGTATCTTTTGTCAGCACGATACGCGTAATGCCGTTACGTACCGAGTGGCTGGTCCTGAACTCGTCCGATCTCAGCTCGACCTGCTCCTGCAGGATCAGCGACAGGGGCGTCTCGCTGATCGGATAGCTTGTGACATGCCTGTCGTCGGGCCTGTCGACATGCAGCCAGACCGGCGTCGTCAGCAGGATCAGCGGCTCGTCGAGGTCATAGATGATTTTCATCCGGTGCGGACGGCGAAGATGCAGCTCGCCGGTGGCTGTCGTGCCGTCCGATGCCACCTGAATGAAATCGGCCTTCATCGTGCTGATGCCGTCGAACCAGGCCTCGGCGCGAGTGACCGGATCCGGAGCATTGGCCAGCGTGCCGGCCGCCGGAAACAGCGTGCCCCCGACCAGCAACGCCGCCAGCATTGCCAACGGCGCCAGCCTCCACCTTACAGGCTTCATCCATTTCATGACCGTCCCCGCACTCACTGACCGGCTTCCTCGCTTACCAGAACCTCGCGCTTGCCGACATGATTGGCGGCGCTGATGATGCCGTTGCCTTCCATCTCCTCGATGATGGTGGCAGCCCGATTATAGCCGATCTTCAGATGTCGCTGAACAAAGCTTGTCGAGGCTTTCTGCTCGCGGATCACCAGCTGCACCGCCTGATCATAGAGGCTGTTGCCGCCAAGAAGGTCGCCGGTGCCGCCTGACGGGACCGCATCCGCCTCTTCTTCCTCGGCGACGACCTTTTCATTGTAGTCCGGCTCGCCCTGCTTGCGCAGGAAATCGGCCACGGCCTGAACCTCGTCATCGGACACGAACGGCCCATGAACGCGGGTCACTCGGCCGCCACCTTCCATGAACAGCATGTCGCCGCGGCCGAGCAGCTGCTCGGCACCCTGCTCGCCGAGAATGGTGCGGCTGTCGATCCGCGAGGTGACCTGAAAGCTGATCCTTGTGGGAAAGTTTGCCTTGATCGTGCCGGTGATGACATCGACCGAGGGGCGCTGCGTCGCCATGATCACATGGATGCCGGCAGCCCGCGCCATCTGCGCAAGGCGCTGCACGGCAGCCTCGATTTCCTTGCCGGCGACCAGCATCAGGTCGGCAACCTCGTCAATCACCACGACGATGAAGGGCAATGGTGTCAGATCCAGGATCTCTTCTTCAAAGACCGGGCGGCCCGTCTCGGCGTCAAATCCGGTCTGGACACGGCGGGTCAGCACCTCGCCCTCGTCCCGTGCCTTGGCCACGCGTTCATTGTAACCGGCGATGTTGCGGACATTCAGCTTCGCCATGTTGCGATAGCGGGTTTCCATCTCGCGAACGGCCCATTTCAGCGCTGTCACCGCCTTGGACGGTTCGGTCACCACCGGGCTCAGCAGATGCGGGATGCCGTCATAGACAGACAGTTCCAGCATCTTGGGATCGACAAGGATCATCCGGCAGGTTTCCGGCGTGTGGCGATAGAGGAGCGACAGGATCATCGCATTGATACCCACCGACTTGCCCGAACCGGTGGTGCCGGCGACGAGAAGATGCGGCATCTTCGCCAGATCGACGATCACCGGCGCGCCGGCGATGTCCTTGCCGAGCGCCATGGGCAGGTTGCTGCCGTCGGACTGCCAGACGGCATGATCCAGTATCTCGCGGAGGACGACGACCTGCCGGTCTGTGTTGGGAAGCTCGATGCCGATGACGTTCTGCCCCGGCACCACAGCCACGCGCACCGACACCGCGCTCATCGACCGGGCGATGTCGTCAGCCAGCGAGATCACCCGTTGCGATTTCGTCCCGGGGGCGGGTTCGAGGTCATGGCGCGTCACCACCGGGCCGTATCTGGACTCCGTGATTTCCCCTTTGACACTAAAGTCCCCGAGAACGGTCTCGAGCTCCACAGCCGTGGCCTCGAGCTCCTGCTTCGACAGGCCGGAGGCCGCCTTTCCGGGCGCCTTCAGCAGCTTCGCAGGCGGCAGGCGGAACTGGCCGTCACCACCGAAATCAAGCCGCCCCTGACCAGCGGCCGGAGCAGCCGGCGCGGCTGTGTCGCCGCCGGTATCGATGATTGTCGGCTCCTGCCGCTTCTTCTTGCCGGCAGCCTTGCGGGGCCGTTTCTTGGCCACCGCTTTGCCTGCCTCGGCAACGGGCTCGCTCGTCTCCGTCAATTCAAGCGCCGGCGCGTCTTCGCCGCCATCCTCCGCCTCGGCGCGGCGCGGCCTCAACACCCCGCCGACCAGCCGTGCCAGCATCCGGACCGGCATCACAAGCAACGCCCACTGGCGGCGCGAGAGAGTGGCGCTCCAGGACCAGAGCATAAGGCCGAGCAGCGCGTATCCGGCGCCAAGATAATGCGCCAATCCAAGACCGAGGACGGACGGCACCGGCGGCACATGCGGCATGGTCAGGCCGAGGAGCACCACACCAGTGGCACCGCCTGCGGCACTGCCGGCACCGCCCGACAGGCCATAGATACCGCTGGCGAGAAGAAGCAACGCGACCGGCGCCAGAAACAGCCGTGCCACGCGCTGGCCGATTTCCTGCTTGCGCAGCAGGCGATAACCCCAGCCAAGGGGAAGAAGCGTGGCGAAGAAGCTCGCCGCACCGAGGCTGGTGCGAAGGCCACCGGCAATGGCGGCCCCGACAGGGCCGAACCAGTTGTTGACGGGGCCGGGGGAAAAGGCGCTCCAGGACGGGTCAAGGCGACCGGGCGAAAACAGCATCGCCGTCAAGGCACCCCCGGCCAGGATCAGCAGAAGCCCGCACGCCTCCATCGCCCGCCGGCGCAGAAAGCCCATCAGCGCCGGTGAGAGAAGTTTGCCCTTTTCCCCGTTTTCCGCCATCAGCCTGCCTGCGCGGCGCCCTTGCCGCCATCATGGATCGCGGCGACCCGGGCAAGGCTCTCCTCGGTCCGCTCATGATCATGGACAAGGGCAAGACGGACATAGCCGGCCCCGGGATTCACACCATAGCTTGTCTCTGCCATGAAGGACCCCGGCATTGCCCGCACCGAATTCGTGATCGTCATCCACCGGAAGCCACAGGAAGAATCCGCCGTCCGGTGGTGTCACCCCCAGATAGCGCGTGGCAAGGGCGAAGCTGTGGTCATAATGCGCCCGAATTGCGGCGACATGGTCGTCATCCTCATAAAGGTCGGCGGCCACCATCAGCAAGGGTGTCGGCACCAGCGAGCCGGAATTCGCCACCAGCTTGGCATAGAGGCCGATAACCGACGCATCGCCGATGATATAGCCGGCGCGAAGCCCGGCGGCGCTGGACCGTTTCGACAGGGAGTTCAGCACCACAAGATTGCGCAGTGGATCAAGGCCGGAATCCGCGCCCTCCTCTTCATGAATTGCGGCGGCAGCCTCGAGCGCGCCCGGCGGCGGCGTGCCGCGCCAGATGTCGCAATAGCATTCATCCATGACCAGCAGGAAGCCATGTTTGCGGGCAAGGCTGATGGCCGACTTGATGTCGTCCAGCGACATCACCCCGCCCTGCGGATTGGTCGGGCTGCACAGATACACAATGGTCGTCCGCGCCAGCACGGCATCCGGCTGTGCGCCCAGATCGGGAACAAATCCGTCGCCCGCGAAGGCATTCAGATACCTGATCTCGGCACCCGAGGCGAGCGCCCCGGCCCGCCAGGCATGGTAATAGGGATTGGCGACGAGCGCCGCCGCATCCGGCTTGGTGTTACGGACCAGCCCGCCGAAAAAGGCCAGCGGCTCGCGCGTGCCGGGGACCGGCAGCATCTGGCGGTCGAGATCGACCAGCCCGGCGGCAGACGGCCAGCGGCGGGCGATGTAGTTCTCCACCGCAGACGTGAAACGCGCATGCCCGGCAGCCTTCGGGTAGAACTGCCAGCCTTCATTATGCGCCGCGATGCTGTCCGTCAGCAGCGGCCCGCCGGGAATCTGCGGCTCGCCGATGGACAGGTCCAGCAGTGCGCTACCCTCGGGGGGCTGCTGGTCGGCGAGAAGCGCGCGCATCTGCGCGAACATATTGCCGTCGAAGATCCTGTATTCCGGGTTCAGTTCCATGTTCCGCCAATTCGCGCCGTCATAATGCCGTTCTGTCTGTCATCTGGCCTGCAATCCGGCCCGTCAGGCCTGTTGCCTGCCGCCCCGGCGGGATGTCATCCGCCCGCGCGGCAAGACTGCATTACAGACTACATCACAGAACTAACGCATCGGCGAATGGGGAGCAATCACCCAGCGCCAAATCATCACGCCTCTCCCGCATCCCGGCCCTGAATGATGATGTCGGCAACCGAACCGGCGGGCGCACTGCCGGGTGATCGGGCAGGCAATCCGGCAGGCGATCCGACGGGCGCCCGGTTGCGACCGCATTGCCGATGGACAAGCGGCGAGGCTCACCCTACATCTTGGTAACCCGACAAGACGAGGAACAGCTTCCTGATGACGGCTTCGGCAGGCAAGATAAAAGCGGTGTTTCTGGACCGCGACAGCACGCTGAATGTGGACCACGGCTATACGCACAAGGTTGAGGATTTCGCCTGGATGCCGGGCGCGTCCGAGGCGCTGGCGCTGTTCCACCGGCACGGCGTCGCCTGTTTCATCGTCACCAACCAGGGCGGCATCGGCAAAGGGCTGTACACCGAAGCCGCGTCCCCGCGCCGCAAGCCGGCGCCCGGCATGATCCTCGAGCTGGCAGAAAAATGGAATATCGACCTTGCCGCGTCGGTGATCATCGGCGATCGCGACAGTGATTTGGCCGCAGGACAGGCCGCCGGGTGCCACGCCTATCTGTTCGACGGCACCGACCTCGCCGCCCTGGCACGGAATGTGGTGGAACGGCATTTTGCCGGTCGGGAGGGCAGCGATGACTAGGGAGGGCGGCACGCCCGGCATCGCGGTTATCGGCGGCGGGCTGACCGGCCTGATGACGGCTGCCGCGCTGTCCCATGCGGGTCCGCGCGTTCACCTGATCGACCGCGCCGAATCCGACGCGGCCCATCCCGACGAGAGAACGACAACAATCAACGCCGCCGGCGCGCGCATGCTAGCCGCGCTCGGCGCCTGGGACAGGCTCAAAACGCCACCGGCTCCGGTGACGCGCATCGCTGTTGCCGAAGGGCCGGCGCCGACCGGGCTTGCCGCCAGGCGCCGCCCGGACAGCGACCTGTCCTGGCAGTCCGGCGACGCGCCGATGGGATATGTGGTCGCCAATGCCGCGCTGCAGTCGGCCCTTCGTGACACGCTGGCCGCCACAAATGTCATCGAGCGTCGCGGCTGCGGGGTGACGGGCTGGTCGGCGGGCGACACAATCTCGTCACTCGGGCTTGCGGATGCCGCGGGACAGGAAGAGACGATGGAGGCCGCGCTCGTTGTCGCCTGTGACGGCGCGCGAAGCATGATGGCGGAGCTTGCCGGGCTTGGCAGGCGCGAAGAGCGGCAGCGCCAGACGGCGATCGTGACCACCCTTCGCGCCGAGCGGCCACACGAGGGCACGGCCTTTCAGCGGTTTCTGCCGACCGGTCCCTTTGCCCTTATGCCGGGACCGGGAGATGCAGGCGGTTACGAGATGTCGCTTGTCTGGACCCTGCCGAACGACACCGCACAGCAGCTGATCGCCGCCGACAACGCATCCTTCGAGGCGGCCTGCCTCGAGGCCTTCGGATCGCGCCTTGGCTATATGGCGCTGGCCGGGAACAGGCTTGCCTGGCCGCTGCAGCCGGCATGGCGTCGCCGGATCACGGCGCCGGGCCTTGTGCTCGCAGGTGATGCGGCACACAGCATCCACCCGCTTGCGGGTCAGGGCTATAACCTGGCGCTAGCCGATGCCGCGGTGCTGGCCGACCTTGTGGTGGCAACGCACCGGCGCGGCCTTGCCGCCTCGCATCCGTCGCTCCGCAGCGCCTATGAATCAGCGCGTTTCAACGAACGGCTGGCGATGAGCGCGGCGACATCAGGGCTGAACACGCTGTTCGCTGCCGCCCCGCCGGTGGTGCGCCGGGCGGCCGGAATGGGATTTTCGATCCTCGACAGGCTTCCCGGAAAATCCCTGTTATCGGAAATCGCCGAGGGCGGCCGTCTGGCCGACGCGGCACTTCTGGACGGCAGGCTCCCGGGCGGGACCGGACGGTAGCCCTGAAATGAGGGGTGTCAGCCGCGCGGCTGCCCGGCGGCGGCGAGGCGGTCCAGATATTCCGCCATCAGGCTGTCCTGGCGCATCCCGTAATCATGAAGGATATCCCAGCTGAACAGGCCGGTATCATGGCCGTCGTCAAAGACAAGGCGGACGGCATAATTGCCGACCGGCTCCACTCTCGAGATGGCGACATTCTGCTTGCCGGACGGCGTGGTCTTCTGTCCCGCGCCATGGCCCTGAACCTCGGCCGAGGGCGATTCCACACGCAGCAATTCGGCGGTCAGCGCGAAGCTCTCGCCGCTCTCGAACGTCACATGAAGGGTGCGCTTGTCACTTGCCAGCCGGATTTCCGAGGGCCAGGCGGCGGTCATTTGCGAAGCGCCCCGATTTCCGCCTCGCTCAGCTCGCGCGCCTCGTCCAGCAGCATCACCGGCACCCCGGCGCGCACGGGAAATGCACGGCCAAGCTGGCGGCTGACAAGCTCGTTCCGCGCCCGGTCATATTCGAGCGGACCATGCGTGACCGGGCAGACCAGCACCTCGAGCAGGGCCGGGTCAAGTCCGGGCGCATCGGCGCCGGGCCGGGTGTCAGTGTCTTGCGTCATTCTGGCCGTCATCCTCGTGAAGCGCCATTTCCATCATAGCCACAAGCAGATCGGCGCGGCGAGACATTCCTTCGGCCTCGAGAAGCGCCTGCTTTTCGGCCACATCGAACGGACAGACCATCGCCAGCGTGTTCAGAATGGCGTTGTCGTCAGACCGTTCGATCTGGTCCCAGTCCGCCTCGAACCCGCGCTGGTCGAAATAGCGGCGCATGACCGAAAACATATGATCACGGTTGCCGATTCCGCCTTCGCCATACTCGAAGTCGGCGATGAATTCCTCCCACCCGACATCGGCAAGCCGGTAGCCACGGGATGTCAGCTTGTGATCCTGGAGCCGGAACCGGCTGACGCCGTTCAGCGCGATCATATAGCGCCCGTCGCCGGTTTCCTGAAAATAGCTGATCCGGCCGGCACAGCCGATCCCGAACAACTCACCCTCTTCCTCGATGGGCTGCACCATGCCGATCAGCCGGCCGCTGGCACCGAGCGCATCCTCGATCATCGCGAGATAACGCGGCTCGAAAATATTCAGCGGCAGCTGGCCGCCGGGAAGCAGCAGCGCGTTCGGCAACGGGAAAATCGGGATCTGCGACGGCAGTGCCGCAGCGGCATCAAAATCCGTGTTCGCATCAAAATCCGTGTTCATTGTCCAAACCTCACTCGAGGGCAATGTCCTCAGGAAAACAACAGGGTCGACAGCTTGCGCCGGGCGGCGATCACATCCGGATTCGCCGCGCCAAGCGTGGCGAAGAATTCCAGAAGCTGCAGCCGTGCCGCATCGTCATTCCAGCCACGCTCGATCCGGATGGACTCCAGAAGCTGGGCCATCGCCTCGGCATTCGCGCCGACGGCATAGAGCGCCAGCGCATATTCCTGGCGCGCGGCCAGATCATTCGGGTCGGCCTCGACGGCCGCCTTCGCGGCATCCAGCTCACCGGCCGATTCCGATGCCTTTTCCGCAAGCTCGACCGCCGCGATCGCCGACTGCATCGCCGGATCTTCGCGATATTCATCATTCAGCTGGTCGATCACCTCGCGGGCGCCTGCATTGTCGCCACTGGCGCTCAGGCACCGTACAACACCGGCGAGTGCGGCAACCGATTCCGGTGCGGCGCTCATCACTTCCTGAAACTGCATCATCGCAGTGCCGTGATCGCCCGAGGCCAGCGCCGCCTCGGCAGCCTCGAGCATCGAGGCGACGTCCGCGCCCGCACCACCCATCGAGGACAGTTTCTCGACGAACTGCTTGACGTTGGATTCAGGCTGCGCACCGGCAAAGCCGTCAACCGGCTGGCCATCGACAAATCCGTAGACGGTCGGCACCGACTGCACCCGCATCTGCTGCGCGATCTGCTGGTTGTCGTCGATATTCACCCGCACCATCCGGACTTTGCCGCCGCTGGCGCCGACGACCTTTTCCAGAACCGGGCCAAGCTGCTTGCAGGGGCCGCACCAGGGTGCCCAGAACTGTACGATGGTGGGTGTCGTTTTCGAGCCCTCGATCACCTCGGCCATGAAATTGTCCATCGTGACGTCGACCGGGGCCGACTGAGGTGCTGAGATCATCTGGTCCATGGCAAGGTCTGGGTCCGCTGTTCTTGGGGTTGGCACCGCCGGGAAGCCGGCTTGCGGGCGTTCGCCCGCTTTGTTGTGAATCTAGGTATCCGGACGGTCAAAACAAGATGGGCGGCTAGAGCGACACCATCATCGGTTCATGGCCGGTGACTTCGAGGAATTTGCGCAGCCCGTCCGGCGTGACGCCCAGTGTCAGGTCGTTCACCAGCGGATGGAAAAACAGCATGTCGGCCTCCATCAGGCTGCTGTCCAGCGCGAGCCTGACGCGATGTTCAGTATCGTTGATCACCGTGAACGGGCTGACCGCGCCGGGGCGCACGCCAAGGAACTCGAACAGCCTGTCGGCACTGCCGAAGGACAGCCTGTCCGCCCCGATCTTGTCTTGCAGCGCTTTCAGGTCGATCTCGCGATCCTCCTGCGCAACGACCAGAAAATTCCGTTTCTTGCGGTCACGCAGATACAGGTTCTTCACATGAGTGCCGACCATATCGCCGCGATGACCCTTGGACTCCTCGACCGTGCGAAGCGGCGGATGTTCGTGACGGGTAAAGGCGATGCCGGCATTTTCCAATGTCTCGACCAGCGCTTCCGGGGTTGTGGGAAGCGTATCCTTGAAAGCAGACGAGGCGTCCATGTTTGGGCTCCGCAGTAGGTGGTTTGCCCGCTGACAGATAGATTCATGGTGTCATTTGTCAAGCCGTCCTGCCGGCCCGGCGTGACACAGCCCCCGTGTAACAGAATGCAACGGTTGACCGGGCCCGCGACCCGGCTTACGACCGCCGGAGAGACAGGTTGAACATCCGGCCAAAGAAACAGGTGGCGATGACACGCATAGGATTGATCGGCTGCGGCATGTGGGGCCGCAATCTGGCCCGCAATCTGGCCGCGCTTGGCGTCCTTGCCGGCGTCGCCGACCGGTACCCTGACCGCGCCGGAGATTTTGCCGGCGAATTCGGCACCAGCCATGTTCCTGTCGACGAGCTGCTTGCCGGACATGATCTTGACGGCGTGGTGATCGCCAGCGCGGCGCCGACACATGCCGAACTTGCCTGCCGGGCACTGGAATGCGGGCTTCATGCCTATGTGGAGAAGCCCTTTGCCCTGACGCTCGCCGAAGCCGACCGCATGGCGGCCGCCGCAACAAAGGCCGACAGGCAGTTGATGGTCGGCCATCTGATCCGCTATCACGACGCGTTCCGCGAACTTGAGTCGCAGATCGAGGCCGGTGTTATCGGCGAGGTACGCCATGTCACGGCGAACCGGCTGGCGATGGGCCGGATCCGCGCCACCGAGTCGGTGATCCATGATTTGTGCCCGCACGACATCTCGCTGATCCTAGCGATCATGGGCGGGATGCCGGAGCGGGTCGGCTGTTCCGGCGCCAGCCATGTGACGCCCGGAAATGTAGACACGCTTTCGGGCTTCCTGGCGTTCGCCGGCGGGCGCAGCGCCGCGATGACCACCAGCTGGATGTCGCCCTACAAGGAACACCGGCTGACCGTGAGCGGAAGCGAGGGCGCGATTGTGTTCGACGACACCCGCCCCTGGGCGGAGAAGCTGACGCTGTATCGCGACAGCATCACGCCGGACGGCGACAATTTCGCCATTGCGCGCGCCAAGCCCGTGCATCTCCCCGTCGCCGAGGCCGAGCCGCTGAAACAGGAAATGCAGGCCTTTGTCACCAGCTGCGAGACAAACACCCCGGCCCTGACCGACCTTGATGACGCGATGGCCGTCCAGACCGTGCTTGAAGCCATGACCGAGAATTTCATCGAATTCGGCACAGCCGGCGACGACCGGCCCGCTACCCTGGAAAGGGCCTGACCATGATCCCCTTTATCGATCTCGCCACACAGCAAGCCCGCATCCGCGACAAGATCGAGGCCGGCTTCGGCACGGTTCTCGACCATGGCGCCTACGTCATGGGGCCGGAGGTCGGCGCCATCGAAACGCGGCTTGCCGAAGCCGCCGGCACCAGGCACTGCATCAGCTGCTCGTCCGGAACCGACGCGCTGATCCTCGCGCTGCTGGCAAAGGGCCTGCGGCCGGGCCAGGGCGTGATCGTTCCCTCCTTCACCTTTGCCGCCAGCGCCGAGGTGATGCCGGTGCTCGGCGCCATTCCCGTGTTTGCCGAGGTCGACCCGGCCACCTTCAGTCTCGACCCGGCCGGACTTCCTGCAGCCATGGCCGCGGCTGCGGCGCAGAGCTTCGGCGCTAGCCACAACGGCATTCCAGTCGGCCAGCTTGCCGAGATCACCTGCACCAGTTTCTTTCCGGCAAAGCCGCTCGGCTGCTATGGCGACGGCGGCGCGGTGTTCACCGATGATGACGGCCAGGCCGAGATCATGCGGTCCTGCCGCATCCATGGCATGGGCAAGACGCGCTACGAGAACATCCGCATCGGCATGACGGCGCGGCTCGACACGCTGCAGGCGGCGGTGCTCGACGCGAAGATGGATATTTTCGATGACGAGCTGGCGCTGCGCCAGCAGGTGGCCGACCGTTATGCCACGCTTCTCGACGGCATTGTCGAGACGCCGCGCCTCGGCGACGGCGCGACCTCGAGCTGGGCGCAATATACGGTGAAACTCCCCGCCGGCACGGACCGCGACGCGGTGATGGCCATGCTTCGCGACAAGGGCGTGCCGAGCGCGATCTACTACCCGGTGCCGATGCACCGGCAGCCGCCCTACAAGGCGTTTCCGGCAAGCGCCTGCGGCCTCGAGGCGACACGCGATTTGTGCGAACGCGTGCTGGCGCTGCCGATGCACCCCTATCTGGAACCGGCGCAGCAGCAGCAGATCGCCGACGCGATGCGGGCCGCGCTCTAGGCCGCCCTGCGTGAAATCTCCCGAAGGCCGCATTCACCGCTTGCAAGGCGTGGCACGTTGTTTTATACCGTCGCCACGCGAGACGCGCCGGCGCCCTGCTGGCGACGCGAACGCGGGTGTAGCTCAGGGGTAGAGCACAACCTTGCCAAGGTTGGGGTCGAGGGTTCGAATCCCTTCACCCGCTCCAGTCTCCGGACTGGAACGTGAACTTTCCACACTCTTTTCAATGGTCTGCAAGCAGATAACGCGCTTGCGCACCGAAAAGAGTAGGTCACATGGTAGGTCACAATCCGCAGTTCACATACCGCAAGGACGGTGTGTTTTACTTCTCGCGACGCATTCCCAAAGACATCAGACACAAGTACGAGCATGACAGATTTGTCATGTGTCTCAGGACGAAGAGCCGTGTTGTTGCTGATAAATCGTCCAGAGCCATTAC
>LUMI01000474.1_pt1 | contig 12682 bp, 14 predicted proteins | sample 729681 | NCBI WGS metagenome assembly LUMI01 (sample SAMN03860267, study PRJNA289734) | marine metagenome | biome: seawater column; feature: ocean; material: water; isolation source: Red Sea water column Station 34 - depth 10m | place: Saudi Arabia: Red Sea | collected 2011-10-15 | depth 10 m
CTTTTCCAAGTCTTTCGGCCAGCGTCGGCTGTAGGGTTTCACGCTGGTTTTCAAGTCAGCAAGCGTAAGTTTGCCATTGGCAACAGCAATGATGTCAGGCGCACCGGCCCAGGCTCTGCCCTCACTGTCGCTACCCCAAACCCGGGCAACTTCATCGGCACCCATCGTGAAGTCAAATTTTTCTAGTACAGGGGATTCAGCCCAGAGAACTTCTTCGAATTGATCCAGGATTGGCGGCATGCCTGCCCAGAAATCCTTGTATTCATCAGCGATCTCAGGGTTTTTATTCCCTTTGAGGTAGCACTCCATCCCGTTCGTAATGAACCTAAAGACTGGGCATTCACACTAGACACTCCTCGAACCCTTTACGCATTTCGTCTTCATCAAGATTTCTGCCAATAAATACAAGTTGATTTCTTCGCGGCATATCATCCCATGACCTATCTGGTTTTGCATCAAAAAGCATATGCACTCCTTGGAAAACAAAACGACGGGAGTCACCAGATATACTCAAAAAACCCTTCATTCTAAAAATATCAATACCTTTCTCACCCAATACTTTAGAAAGCCATTTGTTTAACTTCTCTTGGTCGACATCACCATCTTTTTCTATCGCGATAGAACCGACTTCATCATCATGTTCGTGCTGAGCAACCCAGGTTCTTTCAACAACAGCTGAAACGACTGCATTTCCGCCCTCTTTGATTAATTGTATATTGAATTCTTCTGCCGTATGTTGTGCGTAAAAGCCTATTTGCATTGGTTTGTCGATAATTATATCGAAAGATTTACTGCCACCTGATGCGAGGTTTAATTCCACATGTGTATTCATTGGTATAGTTTCATCAGGCAGTATACTTTTACCGTCTTCAGCATAGTATCGAACACATTTTTCGGCATTGTCTCTTAAATCAGAATCATCCGATCCCTGATCTGTCGTAATAACTAGGGACATTGAAGGGTCGGGACCTTCGTCAAATTGTATTTTATAGTTTCCTGGTTCAACTGAATATACCCCTGTCCATTCAAATGGATACTCCGGCTCAAGAAACGTCGGACGACGTTCTAGTGCTTGATCCAAATTAAAAGCGCTTAAATTTAGCACCGTATCAACAGGTACATCTGCATTTTCGGCTCTGACAATTTTTGTCATTCTATTCATTTCACGTATGCGCATTTCAATTTCATCAAGGCCCTCGCTACTTGCTAAGTCTGTTTTATTTAACACGACCACATCGGCAAAAGCTATTTGTTCAGTGCTTTCATCACTACGACCCAATTGCTGATCTATGTGAAACGCATCAACTAAGGTGACTATGCCATCGAGCGCATACTCAGAACTGATATCCTCATCCATAAAAAAAGTTTGCGCCACAGGTCCTGGATCTGCAAGTCCTGTTGTTTCAACCAAAACATAGTCGAACTTATCTCGGCGCTTCATTAAATTACTTAAAACTCGTATTAAGTCACCTCTAACGGTGCAGCAAATACATCCATTCGACATCTCAAAAATTTCTTCTTCGGCATCTATCACTAAAGCCTGATCAATCCCGACTTCACCATATTCATTTTCAATAACAGCAATTCTCTTTCCATGTTCCTCACTTAATATCCGATTCAGAAGTGTGGTCTTTCCTGATCCTAGAAACCCTGTTAGAATTGTTACGGGTACTTTTTGAGGTGTATTCATTTATTTCTCCTTATCAAATTGTTCAAACAAATCTGGTTTGACGGGGTATCCCCATCGAATTGCAATTTCAGTCAAGTCAGCAGCTTTGAATTCAGCCGCTGGTTTATGAATTTTGTGCTGTAATGGATCAGACCCAACTTTTAATAAAGCCACTACAGTTTCAACTGGAGGACATCCCTCTTCTAAACATGTTAGTTCTGTTACTGTTATGGTTGCATTATTTTGTATTGAAAGGGTCTCACCCAAAGCTTCTTTGATTTTCCGAACTTTATTAAGGTCCGTTTTCGGTTTTGAACTCCCAATAAACATTAGGCAACACCTGCATCACTACACATTGAACAGACACCCGATATTTCAATCATTACATTCTCAATTTTGAAGTCTAGGCTTGAACTGGAAGCTTTTGGGATGTTTTCTTCGCCTCGTATTTCTGCTACGTTGTCACATTTTCGACAAATAACAAATGCAGGAATATGCGCGCACCCAGCATAAGCGCAGGCAATAAATGAATTCAGCCCTTGGATTTTGTGAACAAGTCCTTCTTCAATCAAAAAATCTAAAACCCTGTAGGCAATGGGAGGCGACGAAGAAAATCCTTCTTTACTTAAAGCATCAAGAATCTCGTACGCTCCTAGCGGTTTATGATCTCGGATCAATATCTCAAACACTTTTTGTCTAAGGGGAGTAAGTTTCAAATTGTTTTGATAACAGTATTTTTCAATTGATGCCTTATACCGGTCACTACAAAGGCTATGATCATGTTTTTCAAATGATGACATAATGTGATTAGAGCTCATTTTTTTATCTTTGTTGAAACAAGTATTGTTTTTAAATCCTTTTTACATTACACGTAATGTTATAACATAACAATGTTACGTAATAACATTACTATATTAACTAATACATGGAGACCTTAATGTCCAACAAATTTATTTTAACCGCTACTGCGTTTTTATTAGGCACAAGTATGGGAATCGCGGACGTACCAAAAGTCGCCGTTGATATCGCTCCTGTACATTCTTTGGTATCAAAAGTAATGACTGGAGTTGGTAACCCCGATCTCATAATTCCTGCTGAAGCTTCTCCACACGCTTACCAATTAAAACCAACTAACGCAGAGTCTTTAGAAAACGCAAATTTTGTTTTTTGGGTAGGAAAAGATTTGACTCCTTGGTTGGAGAAGGGCTTGTCTAGTCTTGCTTCAAATGCGTCAGTGAGTACACTTTTAGACGTAAATGGCATAGAGTTGCTTGATTTCCGAGAGGGCGCGCTTTTTGAGGCACATGATCATGGTGAGCATGACAATCATGATGACCATGAGAAAGGTAGTCATAAGGCACATGGAGAACATGAAGGCCATTCCTTTGAGTGGGCCGGCGTATTTGAGCTTGCAAAAGGAACATACAATTGGTCATTCTCAAAGGTCGACGGCAGCTATGCTGATCCGGCAATGAAAATGGTTATTCTCAAAGCTTCTGATATTGAGGCTGTTGAGGAAAAGGCTGAAGCGCTTTTAGAGTCAAGTTCATTTGAAACAAAGAAACATAATGAACAGCTAGTTGCGCAAGAAAAGTCATTCTCCCTCAACTTTGACAATAATAAAAATAAGACTGTTTTTAAAATTAAGATAGAGCAGAGTGGGAAGTATACCTTTTTCACAGAACAGATGCCTTTTGAGTTTGAAACGAATGAGCACTTCCTGAAAGATGCCTCAGGGACTGATATAGAACCGATTTTACAAGAACCAGATGGTGATCATCATGATCACGCAAGTCATGATGGGCATGAAGGCCATGATCACGGCGCTCACGACCCACATGCATGGTTATCACCAAATATTGCAAAAGTTTGGTTAAATGTCATAGCGGCAAAAATGTCTGAAGCAGATCCACAAAATGCAAAAATATATTTTTCAAATGCAAAAACGGCCATAGAAAACTTGGATAATCTTATAGTCGAAGTTAAGACGATTTTAGATCCAATAAAAGACAAGAAATTCGTCGTTTTTCATGATGCTTATCAGTATTTCGAACATGATTTTGATATCAGTGCATCTGGTGCAATTTCGCTTGGCGATGCCTCAGACCCAAGTCCAGCGAGGTTGGCAGAGGTAAGAAAAAGAGTTGTCGATGAAGGTATTGAATGTGTTTTGGCAGAGCCTCAGTACAAAAAAGGGCTTGTGAAAGCTGTTATTGAAGAAACAAATTCAAATACGACAGTTATTGACCCATTAGGTGTCAAATTGAAGCCTGGACCTGAACTTTACGAACAACTTATTAGAAATTTGGCAACTAATCTCGCTGGATGCTTCTGACTTAACTTAACTAAAGCGGCACCAATTGTTGATTATTATATGGTGCCGCCGACCATTTATTTCATATGTCGTAATTGGTACAAATAGTTCATAAGTTGCCTTTAAGTTTTTGACTTATGAGTAAGCAATAATAGAACAAAATACTGGGATTAATCTTCACGCTTAATAATAGCAATTCTTCTCGAAAGATCTCTGAGTACCGCGGTCTTAGCAAAGGGTTTCATAGATCTCCATTTCCTTGCCTCCTCTCGGGTTCTCCCGCAGCCTTTGCACCAACCGTTTTTCCCAGAAAATTGGCATACATCTATACAGGGGCTATTTTTACGTTTCATTGTTTCTTATCTGTTATTACTGCGTCACTTTATTTAATTTTGTTCTTAGTCTAGCCAATCATAATTCTCTTTTACAACAATAATAGTTGGACTGTTATTTAATAAAGCCTTTTTGAAAGATACTACAAATAGCTCCTCATTGTCGGCATAAACTGAATTGCAATGACAAGCCTCAGCCAGCTTAACAAAGTCAGGATTAAGTCCTTCTACCCCTACTCGATTAATTTTCTTCACTCCCATATCATCTTGTATCTGTTTATAACCCCCATTCTCCCATATGATAATTGGAAGAGATAAGTTTTGTTCTTTCGCGGTAAGTAGCTCTGGCATAGAAAACATAAATCCTCCGTCCCCAACTAAAACGGCTACGGGTGTCGTAGGCAGTGCCATTTTTGCTCCTATCGCGTTAGGCAAAGCGTTACCAAGCGCACAGAATCCCACAGGATGAAGCCACTTTCGTGATGAGGGAATATTAAAATCAAAAACACCCGTGTAAGACAACTGGCACGCATCAGTCGAAAATATTGTTTCTGAAGGGGCAATTTTCCGTAATATTGTTAATAGTTTCCTGTGTCTCTTCTCACTTATTGTTAGGTTTTCTTCTATCTGTCTTTTTATCTCAATAACCTCGTTCTTGACACTTTCTAGGTGTTCAAGAGAGACAGAATTATTGAGTTTAGCGTTTAGCTTCTTGACTGTTTCTTTGGCATCGCCCACAAGTCCCACAGTTGCCTTATAACTATCATCTATCTTTTTGTCATCTATATCTATTCTTACTATTTTTCCACTGATCGAGTATTTTCCAACATAGTTATCTGTTTCTGCCATTTCAGTACCTATTGCGAGAATTAAATCAGCTTTTGATAGATATTCTCTAGCCTCAGCCCTAACCGTACCCCCAGAAATCACAAGTGGATGGTTATCATTAATCACACCTTTCCCAGCTGTTGTGGTGATCACTACGGCTCCAAGATTATCCACCAATTTGCTAACTTCCTCTCCAGCGTCACTGGACCCTCCACCTAATATGCATACAATTTTTTTGCTTTCATTTATTAAACTTATCGCTTTCAATAATTCGTCTTCGCTAGCCTTGGGACAAGGAGGGTCCTGAATTGGTGCCCAAATGGTGTTAACTGGTTTTGCCTGAATATCAATTGGTATTGATATGTGAACAGGTCTAGGTCTTTTACTTCGAAAAATAGTAAAGGCTTGCTCTAATAAGATTGGTACATCATTAGGAGTTTTAACGGTTTCAGAAATAGCTGTAAGAGGTTCTGTAACCTTTTTTTGTTCTGTTATTTCATGTAAAACACCCTCTCCCTTTCCTAGGCTTTCACTTTTAGGTTCTGCTGAAATCAAAAGCAAAGGCAGAGAGTCAGCATAGCACTGACCCAATGCGGTCGACGCATTGGTTACACCTGGGCCAGAAATAACTAGTGCTACACCAACATCACCAGTAGCTCTTGCCCAACCTTCCGCCATAAATCCCGCCCCCTGCTCATTTCTAGCCTGAACATGCAGTATTTTATTTGGATCATCAGCTTTATCCGTTAAAGCACGGCAAAAATCTAGTGTATGAACCCCGGGTATCCCAAAGATAGTTGTTACTCCGTACTTTGATAAAAGCTCAATAGTTGCTTCAGCGCAGCTCTTCGTCATGGATTATTTTTTCCCATATTTGTATTAAAAACACAGTAGATTATATTCTCAGAATAATAAAATCTAAAAAATCAAAGCATCTCTTATTTCGAATTTCGATGTGATGTATTTTTTAAAAAGGTTTAAATTAATAATCATGAAAAAAATGGCCTGGGCATATATTTCGTTTCTTTACAGTATTGTTGGTATTGTTACTTATTTTTTTTTCGTTTCTATCGCTTTTGGCCAAATAAAAGTTGTTGATGCTGATACAATTATTGTTAACAACGAAAAAATTCGTCTTTACGGAATAGATGCACCAGAAACAAAGCAATATTGTTATATCGAAAAAGAAGCTTGGCCATGCGGAAAACAAGCAACTGAATATTTGAAAAATTTATTGAAAGATATTTCTCCTCCCTCATTGTATTGTGAGATATCCTCAAAGGACCGTTATGGTAGATCAATAGGTGTATGCTATATCGAAGATAAGAACATAAATAGCAATTTGGTAGAAAGTGGATGGGCTTTAGCGTACCAACAATATTCTAAAGATTACATTAACGTTGAAAAATTAGCATCAAAAAAGAAAATTGGTATTTGGCAGGGCGAATTTATAGAACCTTGGAATTGGCGGAAAGGAATGCGTATAAAGCAAGTTAAAAAGATTGGGTGTCAAATTAAAGGAAATATTTCCTCCAGTGGAGAAAAGATTTATCACCTTCCAAACTCAAAAAATTATCTTAAAACAAAAATCTCAACTTCAAAGGGCGAAAGATGGTTTTGTTCTGAAAAAGAAGCTAAAGCAAATGGATGGAGAAAACCGAAAATAAACAAGTAAATTCTTTCTTCCTTTAATAAGTAATCTTGAGTGGGGCAGTGGTCCACATTTTTAATCTTTCACCAACGAAGTATCTACTTTTTTTAAAATTATTAAAAATTTGCGACGGAATTTCTTTTCTCAAACGTTTAATAGTCATCTTCAAAAAAAATGTTGGCAATTCAAAACGTAAAAAGGAGTTATAAATGTCAAAAAAACTTAAATTTTCAGTGGCCTTGTTGGCATTACTTTCGATTGGTAATACCGCAATCGCAAAGAACTTTAACAGCATGAAAATACTTAATCCTCCCACCTTTGAAAATTTGGATATCAATAATGATGGGAAAATATCAAAAAAGGAGATCGAAAAACAAAGAGACTTTATGGTTCAGTCGATGGACCTAAATGGAGATAAAATGGTCAGCACTCAAGAGTTAATTAAGCGGTATGCCAAGCGAGCAGATTTTTTTGCTAAACGAATGATCAAAAAATTGGATTCAAATGGCGATGGAAGTCTTAGTTTTTCAGAACTTAAAAAAAGTCAGCAATGGAAACTAGAAAGAATGTTTTATCGCTTAGATAAAAATAACGATGGATTTATCAGCAAAGAGGAAGCCCAAACAGCGAGAAAAAATATGTTAAAAAGATAGGTGCTGTTTCTACAAATAAGTGTATCACTTTAATGCAGGACTAATTGGTACAACTTAATGTTTAATAGCTTGCGAAAAAAAAACGCTGATCATGCCTTAATGGCCGCTTTTGCAGATGGAGATCGCAGAGCGGCCCAGCAACTCACAGAACAACTGATGCCAAAAATATATGCACATGCTTACTACAGGTTAGGAAATACTTCGGATGCTGAAGATGTGACCCAAGAGGCTTTTTTAAAATTATGGAAAGTTGCACCCAATTGGAAGCAAGACAAAGCAGAAGTCTCTACTTGGCTTTATCGTGTAGTTAGTAACTTGTGTAAAGATCGATACAGGAGAACGACTTTAGAAGGTACTGCTAGCATGCAGGAGCCAATTGATGAATCTACATCTCCCACTTCTGGGCTTGAAGAGCAATATCGTCAAAAGGCCCTTTATACTGCAATGTCGGTTTTGCCTGAAAGTCAGCGTCTAGCCGTTCAATTAAGGCATATTGATGAACTAACCAATCCTCAGATTGCAGAAATTATGGACCTAAGTATTGAAGCAGTTGAAAGTCTCACAGCAAGAGGAAAACGCAAATTGTCAAAAATTTTGCAAACTCAAAAATCAGAATTAGGATATAACTATGGTTAAAAATAAGCGTACCCCCACAGAAGAGCTCTCTAACTTTTTTGAAGCAGCTAAAAGCTCTTCTCCAAAAATAAATCCAGATTTAGTAGCACGTATTCTAAGAGACGCAGATATCGTGCATAACGACCTTATCTCATTGCAAAACCGATCTTGGTTCAACAATTTTTTAGATTTTTTGAAAGACCTGGGCGGTGTTCCGTCTACAGTTGGTTTTGCAACATCTCTCATGATGGGAGTATATATTGGGTTTTATTCACCAGATTGGTCAGAACCCTTAGCAAGTCTGTTTTATATTAATTCTTTTGAAGACATAAACTTCACAGGTTCATTTCTCGAAATGGACGAACTTTATTAAGGATACTAGATGGCAACTTCAACAAAATTTAAATCAAGAAACCTTTGGAAAATCCTATTTGGTATATCTCTAGGCTTAAACCTTCTGATAGTTGGCGCTATAGGAGGTGCGATGATACGAATGAGTAAGGGACCGGCGGCAAATCATCGTGGTTCAGGACTTCTTTACATGCGCGCACTCAATTTTGAGGATAAAAAATTACTTCGAAAGGAAATATTTAAAAACAAAGATAATCATAAAAGAGAAATGGCCAAAGAGCACAGGGTCTATACCTCCGCTATTACAATTCTTAAAAGACATCCTTTTGATCAAAATGCCTTCGAAACCCTACTTGACGAACAAAAAAAATACGCAAATTCAAGACAAAGATTGGCAAGGATAGCACTAGTTAAACATATTGGAAATATGACAAAACAGGAGCGCATAATTTATGCTAAACGCCTAGAAAACCTCATTAATAGAAAACGAAAATAAAAATATTTATCCGAGACAAATATTAAAATTTCAAGAGATTAATCGTATGAGATCTTCAAGTTCAAGCTAATATGTTTGAATAGACTATTTGGATTGATTAAAATGTACTCATGGATAATTACGCTAAAAAATATTTAAAAGTTGATACACAAAGATAATGGCGAAAAACCTTGGAAATCTCACGGCTGCATGTCACTGCGGCTCAATAAGACTGACCATCAATTTGGAGAAACCTCTTTCAGATATTGTAAGGTGTAATTGCTCAATATGTAGTAAAAGTAAGGGGTTCGGGATGCTTTGTACACCTCAAGAAAATATAACTGTGGTTGAAGGCTTTGAGTCTGTTACAGAATATGTGTTTAACACTGCGGAGGCTCCACATTTTTTTTGTATAATATGCGGTACGCATACCCACCACAAAAGTAGGAATAACCCTGATAATATTTGCGTAAATGTTGCTTGCATTGATGATTTCAATATCGCAGATTATAAGGGAGCTATAAAAAACTTTGATGGAATAAATCATCCTAGAGATTCATAGAACAAATAAATAGGTTTACATTTGAACAAGCATAATGCGATCAGAAATCAAACATGGGAATGCGATCTCAGAAGTGATACGTTTACCTCTCCCGATGAAGGTATGAGAACCGCGATGGCGACTGCAGTGGTTGGTGACGACGTGTACGGTGAAGATCCAACCGTGAACTTATTAGAAAAGCGACTTGCATCACTTTTAGGAAAAGAAGAAGGCGTCTTTTTCCCTTCAGGAACCCAAAGCAATTTATCAGCTGTTATGGCTCATTGCGGTAGAGGCGAAGAAATAATTGTTGGAAAAAATTACCATGTTTACTGGGACGAGGCGTCTGGGGCGTCGGTGCTAGCTGGAATATCGTTATGGCCGGTTGAAACAGAAAACGACGGATCCATTTCACCATCATCGGTGGAAGGGGCAATCAAAGAAGACGACCCTCATCACGCATCTAGTCGATTACTATGCCTAGAAAATACAGTTGGTGGAAAAGCAATATCATTAAAAAAGATGCAAGATGTTTCTGAAACAGCGAGAAAAAACAATCTAAGCATTCATCTTGATGGCGCACGCTTTTTTAATGCGGTAACTGCATTGCGCTGCAAACCAGTGGAACTAGCAAATTGTGCAGACAGTGTATCAATATGCCTGTCAAAAGGGCTTGGGACACCACTAGGTACTGTACTTGTTGGTTCATCAAAATTTATCCGAAAAGCAAGAAGAAATAGAAAAATTCTTGGTGGGTCTATGAGACAAGTTGGTGTCGTAGCCGCAGCAGGGCATTACGCTTTAGACAACAATATATCTAGGCTTGCTGAAGATCATAAACGAGCCGAGTATTTCGCTAATGAGCTTCGAGAAATGAATATAGGGAATGTAGATAGCGGAACAAACATGGTATTTTTTACACCTACAGACGGCCAAACCGAAAAACTTCGATCGCACTTAGAAAAATATAGTGTTAAAATTGGTGACCAAACCTTCAATACGAATGGTCTTACATCGTGATATTTCAGATGAAAGCCTTGAGAAGGCTATCACGGGCTTTAAGACCTTCTATCAATAAAATACTCCTATTAAGTTTTATGGTAAGAAGAGGACAGAGAGACAGAATTCGGTGGGAAAATATCGAAAGCCCCTGTGTTAAAATCTGCAAACTGGAGTATGGAGTTTGTATAGGATGTGGAAGAACTCAAGATGAGATCCGAGAATGGGTAATCATGACCAACAGTCAAAGAGAAGAAATCATGGAAAGGTTAAAGACAAATTCCTCAAATGAATAATTCTGAAAAAGGAAGCCCATCTGATGAACTCATCTATAGCCTTCTAGAGCACTATCAGAACGGACGACTCAATGATGCAGAAAAGCTTGCTGTAGAAATCACTCGAGACTTTCCCAAGCATGAATTTGCATGGAAAGTTTTAGGCGTAATATTTGAAGCAACAGGTCGAAAGTCTGAAGCCTTGCATGCAAATAAAACAGCAGTAAAATTATCTCCTCAAGATCCTGAAGCCCACAACAACTTGGGTAATACACTCAAAGAACTAGGAAGATTAGACGAAGCTGAAGCCAGCTATAATCAAGCACTAGTGTTAAAACCTGACTATGCTGAGGCCCACTGCAACTTGGGTATCGTACTTCATCACTCTGGAAAATTGGACAAAGCTGAAGCCAGCTATAGACAAGCGATAGCATTGAAATCTGAATTTCCTGAAGCCTACAGCAACTTAGGCATCACACTACAAGAAGCAGGTAAATTAAAGGAGGCTGACGCTAGCTATAACCAAGCGATAGAATTAAGTCCTGGCTATGCTGAAGCCCACAGTAACTTGGGCAATATGCTGAAAGAATTAGGGCGTTTGGAGGAGGCTGAAGCAAGCTATAACCAGGCAATAGCTTTGGACCCTAACCTAGCTGAAGCCCATAACAATTTGGGTACCACACTACAAGAATTAGGTAGATTAGAAGAAGCTAAAGTAAGGTGGAAGCAATCGCTTTTATTGCAACCTAACTTTTTTGATGGAGTACGAAATTTAGTAAAACTACCAGTGGGGCAATTAGAGCCCGATGCTATAAATTTGTGTGAAAAAGCATTAAATTCTGTGGATGATTCACTAAAAAATCAGATAAAATACCTCTTCGCTCGAGGAAACTTGTTCAAGCACAAGGGACTTATCGAAGAGTCGTTTAGGGTATTTTGTAAAGCTAATAAATTACAATTAGAAATTAGTAAAAATGAGATGACTGTTGACTCTAAGAAAAATATTGCCAGTTTAAAAAGAATAGACAGTTGGGTGCCAAGCCTTCCAAAGATTTCGGAAAAAATATTAGCGAAATTATTCATAATGGGTCCATCAAGATCTGGAAAATCTCTGCTAGAACATATTCTTGCAGAAAGTTTGCAGGTTAAAACACTGCGTGAGATAATTAAACATAATGAGCTTTCGAAGAACGAGGGTTTCAAGAAATATGCAAGTGAATTATTGTTTGAAAAACTTTTTTCCCAAAGTGAAGGTAACCTTTTTGATGATGGGTATAAGATAGTAACCTCAACCAATCCAGGGAGCATATTTTATTCTGATTATCTGCTAGATATGTTACCGAGTGCCTTTTTCATAATTGTTAAAAGAGATCCTCGGGATATATCACCAGAAATATTTACTTCAGACTACAATAAGGAAAACTTTTACTCATATGATGCAAACGAAATAAAAAAATATTTGGATGTTTATTATCAGGTCTTTGAAACTTTAGTATTAAAGGTCCCCGATAGATGCCTTTCGGTATCTTTTAAGGATATTGTTCAAGCTCCAGAAGATGTAGTTGCCCGCATTAGTAGGTTAGTAGGTACTAGTCTTAGGGTAGGTGATTTTATGCAAAATCTTGCTAACTTTGAATATGAAAGTTTATTTAGAGACCACTATACTGCTTTGAGCAACTGATTCAAATATTAGGCATGCGGTATATCTGTTATGCCGCAAAATAATTTGTATCGCTTTTGAATGGGAATAATGCCTAAATTATCCCTTGCTCCTTTTGGAAATCCTTGAGAGTTTCATTTAGTCTAGATAAAAAATCGTCGCACTGATCTGTAGTTGAAATGAGTGGAGGTGCTATCATTAGCCACTCCCCATTTTCACCTTTTGCCGTTTTTCGAGTATAGAGAAGAATTCCATTTTTTATTCCAAGCTCGCTTATTCGATAAATAGCCCTTTGACCCATATTGAACATAGATTTAGT
>LUMI01000837.1_pt1 | contig 12588 bp, 10 predicted proteins | sample 729681 | NCBI WGS metagenome assembly LUMI01 (sample SAMN03860267, study PRJNA289734) | marine metagenome | biome: seawater column; feature: ocean; material: water; isolation source: Red Sea water column Station 34 - depth 10m | place: Saudi Arabia: Red Sea | collected 2011-10-15 | depth 10 m
CTTTTCTCCACTCTTTAATAAATGCCTCATATCTACCCTTGTTAGGTTCTCTTGCTGCAGCATTTTTATATCGAACTGTTAGAAACACATTGGGAGTAGTCCCTGCAGTTTCCGCCGTCCATACGTTATAACTGATAATGTGGCCAAGCTTCTTTTGAACTTCAAGAGAGTCAACCCATGTTGATTTAAGATTTACAAGATAATCATCAACATAGTTTGCCTTAACCTTAACTACAGTCATCTCCACAATCTCTTCACTTGGAGAGTAGTCCTTCCAAATTTCAGCAGAAATATTCAATGAGATTGCTGCTAAAAAACCTAATACATAATTTAATTTCATAAGAGCTCCTTTTTTTTCTTATATAAGTAATTATTTTACATAAGTTGAATTGATAACAAACTCAAATCGAGTTTACTCATCTAAATTTTTTTTATCGAAATTGCATTCCATCTTGCCTATTACCGTACCCTCCACTTTAAGGTTTAGCTTAGACCTACCCTCCATGGTTCCAGTAACCTCACATTTTTCAATCGAGTCTTCGACTATTTCAGAGACTAAATTTTTAAGCTCCTCTACTGACAAGTCAGAGACTTTTCTTTCTGTGTCAGCATTGAGCATTATTGGTATTAGTAAAAATAAAAAATATTTGTGCATAATTAAATCCTATAGGTTTGAAATAGGTTCGACGAATAGCAATTAGCTTTAGAAGTGAACCCTGTAAATATAATATTACTATTCTCATCTAAATTAAATTCCTCAAAAAAAGATTTGTATTCTTGAATGCTTTCAAATTGATTTATCCATACAAACTCACCTTGTAAATCACCTTCCTGATAATAGGCCTTATAAGTTTGATCTTTTGGAAAAAAATATTCTAAATCCTGAATAGCAAAATTAAGCGTTGGAAAAGAATTGCCATCAATGTAATTACAATAGATAACTTCAGTAATGTAGGAATCCTCAAGTGTTTGATTGGGATCAAAATTTATTACAGCAAAGCCAAAATTAGTACTCGTATTACGGACATTACAATTAGCTACCTCATTAATGATATCAATCTTAGTTTCATTTTTTGACTTTGGATCGCTCCTTAACCATACATAAAATGATTTTGTGTCTACTTGATCATTGATAAATCTAAAGGCCACTGTCATAGATATTTCTTCAGGAAGGACTTCTTTAATTCTTGGAATCAGTCTTTCAAGGCTAGCTAAATTGTTTGAAGACCTAAACTGACATTGCATCTCAACAAAGCGGTATTCAAAATTAGGTTTAAGTAATTGGTTTAAATTCTGGGACTCAACACTTGTATTATCGGTACAACCGACAAGAACAAGAAGACCTAGAATTATTTTTTTCATATTTAGTGAAGAATATATCAGTTATATAATAAGTGTTAATGCCAGCCATCAAATTTTTATCACCTTTTTTAATATTTATATTTTTTACTCTTAATGTAAGTTCAGATACAAAAATTGGTTTTGGGTCATGTTTAGATCAAAGGTATCCTCAAAAAATTTGGAAATCAATTGCAGACGAAAACATTAAAAAGTTTATTTTCTTGGGGGATAACGTTTATGGCGATGTTCCATCTGGAGATACTAAGAAATTGGTTAAAGCATATAAACTTCAAGCCAGGAGATTCCCAAGGTGGCTTAATGAACTAGAAAAGTTAGCTATTTGGGATGATCATGACTATGGCAAAAATGATGGCGGTTCAGAGTATAAACATAAACGATTAACTCAGAAGATTTTTATGGATTTCTGGGATGTACCTTCCAATGATCCAAGAAGAAGTAGAGAAGGAACGTATTTCTCCAAAGACTACATTATTGAGAAAAATAAAATTAAAGTTATTGGTCTAGATACTAGATATTTTAGATCAAATTTATTGGGTTCAAGAACAAATCGGCAACCCAATAATGACCTTAACTCTTCAATTTTAGGAATCTCCCAGTGGTCTTGGCTAGAAAATGAATTAAATGATCCTAAAACTGAGATGTTTATAATTCTTTCGTCAATACAAGTATTTCCTACTGAGCATGGGTATGAGAAATGGGCTAACTTCCCTCATGAAAGAGAGAAATTAATCAATTTGATACAACGAAAAAAAAATGTACTTATTCTCTCAGGAGACAGGCATCGGGGGGCGATTTATAAACACAACAAAATAATTGAAATTACTGCCTCAAGCTTAAATAAGCCAGGAAGCAGTGACAAAGAGACTGATAAATTAATGCGGGGCAGAATTCACAAAGAAATCAATTATGGGATTCTAGTAATCAAAGAAGATGCTTTGGATATTCAGCTAAAGAATAATGATGGCACCATCCTTGAAAGTGCCACCATGAGTTTATAATTTTATCTAAGAACTAATAACTTACCTTTAAAAAGGCTATCGCACTGTCCTTCATATAAATTAGCTAATCTTGTATTACTAATTTGATTTAAATAAGCAACTTTTACTTCACAAGTTCTGAGCTCATCTATTACTCTGCTATGAGCATACTGAAGGTAATCAGAGTACAATCCCAACAATACAACGTCATGATGTGTCGCCGGAATGTCTTCACTTAGTATAATTTTTCCGCCCTGTGCAGAAGTAAAACACCCTATTGATCCAACGGGACAAATTGATACAAGACTTGAATTGTTGTATTCGACTTCAATGGAAGGTTTTTCAATAGATAATAGATCCTTTGCTGATGCAAAAATATTAGCATCAGAGTAAGATAAAGGTGATAAAAGTAATGCACATAGCAATAATGAGATGTTTAATCTTGATTGTGTCATTTGTTACTCCTTTGTGACATTTATGTGAACTTTATATTACAAACAGTTTAAAAGTCAACAATTGTTAAGCCTTATTTTTGAAAATTATGCTTTAAAGGAAGTTATTAAATAAAAAATGTCAGCCACTGTCCTAATAGGCACTGGAATAAGTGCTTCTGCCTTTTCAAATCAATTTAAAGGTAATCTAGAGATCCACGAAAAGGCATCGAGGGTTGGAGGCAGGCTTTGCGCAAGAAACTATCAAGAATATATCATCCAATATGGAGCTCAATATGCAACATCTTCTAACTCACTCTTTGATGATTATTTAAATAGAAGTGGAGCAACAAACCTCACTTCTTCTATATATATTGAAGAAAATAATACATATGAGGATAAAAATATTTGGGTTCATGAGGAAGGTATGCAATTTATTACTAATTATGGATTTTTAAACAAAAAAATTAACTTTAATTCAGAGGTTATAAGCATAAACCAAAAAAATAATTCCATTAATTTGAGGGATGGAAAAATAGTTAATTACAGCAAATTAATTCTAAGCATCCCTCATCCTCAAGCTCTTAAATTGCTGGGGGAACTTAATTATGAATGTGACTTTGAACCTTGCTTAGCTATTGGATTATGCCTGGATGAAGAATCATCATTTGAACCATATGCGATAAGACCAAATAGCAAAGATATTAGCTGGATAGCCTCATCAAAATTTTTTAATAAGCGAATTCCTGAATCAGTATTAATTCATTTGAGTCCTGAACGCAGCAAGGAAATGTATTATAAAAATAAGGAAACGATAATCAATTTTGCTAAAGAAAAAATACATAATTTCACCTCAAGCAACCTTAATATAATCTACTCTGACATTTTTAAATGGAAATATGCCCTTACTAATAAAAAGATGAATCAAGAAAGATATATTAAATATAGTGACTCAATTTACTTAATCGGTGACTGGATAAATGGTCCTAGAATTGAGAACGCTTTTCTATCAGGCTATTCTTTAGCTATGGATTTAAATCATTAGTTATGAAGACACTTGGTTTAATCTTCCCTGATCAACTTTCTGAAAATAATCCTATCCTTGATTCAACAAAGAGAGATCTCCATGTCCTATATTTTGAGCCATTGGACATTTATTTTGATCAAAATCATCATAAGCAAAAACTCGCATTTCTTTTTTCTTCCCTTAGACATTTTATTAAAGAGCTTAATTTAAAAAATGCAGATCATGTCCCGATTACTAAGGGTCAAAAGAATGGAATGACAGATTTATTGTCTGAGTATATCCGTTTAAATAATTACGAAGTGTTAGAGGTTGTTCATCCTAGCGATCATAAGACCCTAACTCAACTTACCCTTCTGACTTCAAAACTAGGAATAGCCTTAAAAGTCCATGATGATCCTAAGTTCATAAGCAGCGCTGACGAATTTAAGAATTGGGCTGAGGGCAAGAAATCTCTTGTTCAAGAATTTTTTTATAGATGGCTTAGAAAAAAATACAACATTCTTATCGAAGATGAAAAACCAGTCGGAGGTGAATGGAATTTTGATTCAAAGAATAGAGTAAGTATCAATAAGCTCAAAGAAGATCCACCTGAGCGAGAAAAAATTAAGCCCGATGCATTGTCCGTTGATGTGATGGTTGATGTTGAAAACGTTTTTGGGAATAACTTTGGAGATCTTGAAAATTTTAACTGGTCGGTAACAAGAGAAGATGCTGAAAAAAAGGCAAACGAATTTTTTAATTCTTTAATTAATAACTTTGGTCCATTCCAAGATGCCATGGATGTTGGTAATCCAACATTATTTCATTCCCTCTTATCACCTTATATAAATGTTGGTTTATTAGATCCAATGAAAATTATTGTTGCAGCTGAAAAAAAATATTATGAGGGTGCTCCACTTAATTCTGTAGAGGGCTTTATAAGACAAATACTTGGATGGCGAGAATTTATTCGTGGTATCTACTGGTTAAAAATGCCAGATTATAAATCCTTAAATTTTTTTGAAAATACTCGCAAACTCCCAGAATTTTTCTGGACAGGTGAGACCCGAATGCAGTGCGTTGCTAAGGCGGTGGAAAGTACAAAAGAACTTGGTTATTCACATCATATCCATCGATTAATGGTTACAGGTAACTTTGCCCTTTTGTCTGAAATTGATCCTCGATATGTGTGCGAGTGGTATCTCGGAGTCTATCTTGATGCACATGAGTGGGTTGAATTGCCTAATACGCTTGGAATGGCTTTATTTGCTGACGGTGGCATCGTTGGCACTAAACCATATGCTGCCAGCGGTGCATACATAAATAGAATGTCTAATTACTGTAAGACATGTCATTACAATGTAAAAGAAACTACTTCTAACGATGCATGCCCATTTAATTTTCTGTATTGGAATTTTTTGAACAATCAAAGGAAGAAATTAGAAAATAACCCGAGGATGAAGTTGGTTTACAGGAATCTGAATAATAAAGACGATGAGTTTATTAGAGCTGTAAATCTAAATAGTGAGAACTTTTTTACAAGGATAAAAAAAGGCAGTGACTAAGCACTGCCTTACATCCGTAAATCTTGCCAGGGGAAGCATGAAATCTCTGATGTGGTCTTATGATGAGGGATGATTGTGAAATCAAAATCACATTAGAGTGAATTTTAATAAACTATTTATTTTGCTTTTCCAATGAAAGATCTCGGATAGCTCTAAATTCATTGTCTTAAACCTGCAGCCTTACCACCGTTTACAAGATCTGAGCCGCCATCTGCATAAAGCATTGGGACACCTCTCTTTGCAAAGCTAATATGATCAGATCTGTAGAAGTAACCTTTTTCAGGGTTTGGATCTGGGTTTATATATCTACCTTCTTTAGATAATTGCTCTTCCAGAAGGTCTTCAAGTTCTGATGCTCCATAACCAATGACTACAACATCATTAGTTTTTCCGGTGGGGATAATTCCATCAAAATTAAAACCAGCAACAATATTATTTAAATTTATCGGTGGGTACTCAGCAAAATACTCAGATCCTAAAAGGCCTGATTCTTCTAGTGTAACGAACAAAAATAGCTGAGATCTTTCAGTATCTGTCCTTGCAAACCGACTAGCTAGATCCAATAGTGCAGAAATCCCGGTTGCATTATCAATAGCACCATTTGCAATAATGTCGTCTGATCCAAGATTTTCTAAAATACCAAGATGATCCCAGTGGGCTGTATATAAAATATATTCATCCGGCCTGGTTGAGCCAACATGCAAACCAGCAATGTTGTGAGAAGTTAGATAATCTACATTGTTAAAAATTTCAGTGGATAGCTTCATCCCTCTAAGCTCAAACGCACGAAACGTCTCTGATAAAGCAATCTCCTTTAAACTGTCGTAATTAAAGCCTGTAAAATCTATTAAATTAGAAAATACATCATGAGGAATCCAAGCCTCAACTAATGCTCTGCTTAAACCAAGATCTTCTCTAGTCAGATCAAGCTGAGGCCCCTGCCATGAGTTTTCAACTGTAGACCATGGATATGCAGCTGCATCTTCTTCATGAAGAATAATTACACCAGCAGCACCCTGTCTTGCAGCTTCCTCAAATTTATAAGTCCATCTTCCGTAGTAAGTCATTGATTTACCATTAAAAAGTCTTAATTTTCCAGTATCAAATCCGGGGTCGTTAATAAGCATCACAACAGTTTTTCCTCGAACATCAATTCCATCGTAGTCATTCCAGTTATACTCAGGTGCAACAATCCCATAACCTACAAAAACAAGCTGACTATCTCTTAATTTTCGGTATTCTTTTGCATGTTTTGTCCAAAAAACAATTTCTTTGCCTGTGTTTAATTTTCTGTCTTGGCCTCTAAAACTAAGAGTCACATATGATTGATTCTTCAAGGTTATTTGTGTTGCGGGAACCTCAACAAAATAGCTATTTCCTAATGGTTCAATATTTAATTTCTTTAGTTGATCTGCAATATAATTTTTTGTGAGTTGACCTCCATTGGTTCCAGGCTTTCTCCCTTCGAACTCGTCCGATGATAGAGTGCTAATCCATTCACGTAATTGACCTTCCGTGTCGGTTACTTCATTTGAGCAGCCATAGCAAAGCAGAATAGCTGCACATACGCATGCAATATTATTTAATTTATACATAAGAATATTTTAACTTAAGCGAATAGAAAATTTTCAATTCTCATTAGAATCACTATAATTGTTGATCGATTTTTTATTTCATCCGATTTATGGGGTTTATATGCTTAAAAAATTATCTACTTATTTCATAGGTTTTTTCTTCTCTGTAAGTATCTTCGCTTACACATCAGATAATGAAAATTCTATACCTGAGATTAATTATTCAAAATTCACACTTGATAACGGTTTAACCGTAATTGTCCATGAGGATAGAAAAGTTCCAATGGTAGCAGTGAACATCTGGTATCACGTTGGTTCCAAAAATGAAAAAGAAGGTAAAACGGGATTTGCTCATTTATTCGAACACTTAATGTTTAATGGAACTGAAAACTATAACTCGGAATATTTTGAGCCATTTGAAAAAATAGGTTCGACTGATCAAAACGGTACAACAAATTCTGATAGAACGAATTATTTTCAGAATGTTCCAACCAATGCTCTTGATTTAGCTTTATGGATGGAATCTGATCGAATGGGTCACCTGCTTGGTGTGGTGGATCAAGAAAAACTGGATGAGCAACGAGGTGTGGTTCAAAATGAGAAAAGACAGGGTGAGAATAGACCGTACGGAAAATCTTTTGATCGTATTTCAAATGGTGCCTATCCAAAAGGCCATCCTTATTCATGGACAACAATCGGTTCAATGGAGGACCTTGATGCAGCATCATTAGATGATGTTAAAGAATGGTTTAAAACTTACTACGGTCCAAATAATGCTGTTCTTGTTTTGGCTGGAGATATTGATTTAGAGACTGCTAAAGCAAAGGCTCAAGAGTATTTTGGTGATATCCCTCCCGGACCACCATTAACTAAACCCAGTAAGTGGATAGGAAAAAGATCTGAGGAAAAAAGAGAGATCATGCTTGATAACGTTCCTCAAACAGTTATTTATAAAGTATGGAATACACCCCCCGCTAATACCATCGAGGAAGTTCATTTGGATTTAGCTGCCAGTGTTTTTAGTGATCAAAAAAATTCTCCTTTATATAAAGATTTGGTTTATGACCAGCAAGTTTCCACCGGTGTTTCAGCTTTTTATTTTGGTAGAGAGATATCAGGTTTATTCTATATTGCTGCTGATGTTGCGCCTGGGGTAGATCCAGATGTTGTCGAGGAAGCATTAGATGAATCGATAGCAAATTATTTAAAAAAAGGTCCTGATAAAGATCTTCTAGAAGCTGAAAAAACTAAAACTTATGCAAGCTACATAAGAGGTTTACAAAGAATTGGTGGTTTTGGAGGAAAATCGGATATTTTAGCAACGTGCCAAACATATACAGGTGAGCCTGACTGTTACAAAACATACCTTGAAAACCTTCTCGATACATCATCCAAAGATATTAAAACCACTCTTAGCAATTGGATTGACGACACAGCATATGTTCTTACCATCATGCCTGAAAAAAAATTATCAGCTAATAAAAATGGAGTTGATAGATCAAAAGGTATACCCTACCCAACCTCAAGCGTTAGCTATCAATTCCCAGATATTGAATCAGCTACTCTCTCCAATGGTTCAAAAATCTATCTTGCTCAAAGAGATGATTTACCCCTAGTGCAAATGACAATATTGCTTTCAAGCGGATTTGCTGAGGAAGATCTGAGTGAGCTGGGTTATACAAATTTCATGATGGATATGCTTAATGAGGGCACAAAAAATTATTCAGCACTAGAATTTGATGCTGCACTTAATGCAATTGGATCAAGCATAAGCTATGGATCAGGGTTGGACTCGTCTTATGTTGGAGTTTCATCGCTTAAAGGGAGTTTCTCTGATACTTTGGACTTGGTTGTTGAGTCCCTTGAGAATCCGCTGTTTGAAGATTCAGAAATTTCTCGGTTACAAAAACAAAGGCTTGCGGGAATTAAACAAGAAGAAAATCAACCTAGAGCAATTGCTTACAGGAAAATTGGAAAGATTCTTTACGGTGAAAACCATCCGTATGGAAAACCTCTTACAGGTACTGGTACCACAGAGACAATTGAGAATATTTCAAGAGATGCCCTGGTAGAGGTTTATAAGCGCGTGATTAATTCAAATAATGCTTCCTACTTGATCGTTGGCAACATCAATCTTGAAGAGGCAAAAGATATGCTTGAAAGTAAATTTGGTAATTGGGAAAGTGAAGCATCACAACAAAAACTCAGTTTATTCAATGTTGATTTACCAAAATCAAGAAAGGTCTATCTCATAGATAAACCTAATGCGATCCAATCGTACATTGTTGCAGGTCAACTACTTCCGCCTACTGGTTCGGATGATGAAATTCTTATGGAATACATGAATTATGCCATTGGTGGTTCATTTACCTCGAGACTGAATATGAACCTTAGAGAAGACAAAAGTTGGTCATATGGGGTCAGAAATAGATTGGCAGATGCAAAAGGTCAAAGATCAATACTAGTTAATGCGCCAGTTCAGACTGATAAAACAGCAGATTCCATTAAAGAAATCATCAAAGAGTTTGATTATTATCTTGGTGATCAGCCTATAAGGTATGACGAACTTGAAAAAGCAAAGTCATCCAAAACATTAAGACTTCCAGGAAGGTTTGAAACATTGGGTTCTTTATTAGCTGGAATGACAAATATTGTTCAGTATGACAGAAGTCTAAATTATCTAGATGAACTTTCTAGTCTTTATAGTGAACCAACTCTTGAGGAGGTTCAAAACACTGCCAGAAAATATTTAAAGCCCAATCAATGGTCTTGGCTAATAGTTGGAGATCTAAAAGAAATTGAATCTGAAGTAAGAGCCTTAAATTTAGGTGAAGTAGAAATTATTTCAAATTAAGCTAGCAAAGATGACCGTATCAATCTCAAACGAAGTTATAAAAACTATTATTAACAAGCCTGCTTATGAAGAGAGATTTAATCATAATGTTTCTCAGCCCTTAACTGACCTTCAATTGTTTACCAAAGGTCAGCCCTTTGAGATATTTGATGAATACAGACTTCATGCTCCTGTCCATTTTCATGAACCAGCTGAATATGATATTGATCCAGGTTTTTGGTCACTTACGAGATACGAAGATATTCAATATGTTTCAATGAATCCTAAAATTTTTTCATCGCAAATTTGTACAGGAACTCTGATGACACTTGGTCAAGAGGATAGACGCCATCCTAAACTTTGGAGAAGCTCAATAGATCATATGCTTAACCTGGATGGTGATTTACACATCAATCTTAGAAAAGAGCATATGCCCTTCTTTAAACCTGGTTATGTAGAAGAATTACATAAAAAAGTTTCATCAAAGATCTCAGAGCTTTTAGATAATATAGCTCCAATGGGAAAATGTAACTTGGTGCATGAGTTCTCTCAACAATTACCCATCTATACACTTTCTGAAATTCTTGGAATCCCTGAATCTGACAGACAAAAATTAGTTACCTGGATGGAGTTTCTTGAATTAGCCCAACATCTTCAGGCTGAATCATATAGAAAAGAATTAGAAGGCGAATCAATGGATAGTCCCGATCAAAATATGATCGATATGTTTAACGCTATGGTTGATGAGATGTTTGAATATGGCAGAGATATTTTGAATAAAAAGAGGCAATTTCCTGAAAATGATTTGTTATCAGCTATTGCAAATGCAGAATTAGAAGGAGAAAAACTCAGTGATGAATTCTTAGATGGATCATGGTTATTGATTATCTTTGCTGGAAACGATACCACTAGAAATACACTCAGTGGTGCAATAAAACTTCTTACTGAAAATCCTAGACAAAAAGAAAAACTTCTTAATAACTTTGATCTTTTACCTAATTTTGTTCAAGAATCCATAAGAATGATCAGTCCAGTTATACACATGAGAAGAACCACCAAGGTGGATACTCAAGTAGGGGAGCAAAAAATGGGAGCCGGAGAAAAAATTATAATGTGGTATGGTGCTGCAAACAGGGACCCAAGCATCTTTCAAAACCCAAATGAGTTTAATATTGAAAGACCAAATGCCGATAAACATCTTGCTTTTGGGATTGGGAGACATACCTGTCTTGGCAAACCTATTGCTCTAATGCAATTACAAGAAGCCTACAAGCAGATTTTACAAAGATTTCCAGATATGAAGTATGACGGAGAATGGAAAATTGCACCGAATAATTTTGTTCATGCTATACAGGAAATGCCTGTCACTTTTACTCCAGAATCTAATTAAGGTCTAAAGCAAAATTCTGCAAAATATCTAAATCTATAACCCTAAGAGCTTCTTGATGAGTTCTTCGAAGGTAGAGTTTTGGTGCTGATGCGTGTTGGTATGCTTCCAACCAACGCATACTGCATAAACACCATGCATCACCTTCGTTTAAACCAGGAAAATTGAATTCAGGTCTTGGGGTTGATAAATCATTACCTTTCGATTTAGAAAATTCTAAAAAATCCTTTGTCATCAGCGCACAAACTAAATGAAGTCCGTGATCTAAAGGGTGATGGCTGCAAAAACCATCTCTTGTAAATCCAGTGATTGGATTGGTGCAACATTCACTAATTTCCTCACCAAATATATTTAACTGCGACATTTGCACATTATAGGTTTTGTCACATAGATTTGAAAAAATATTTATTAACCATACATATGGTATATGGATGTAAATAAATTTACTGAATCTGCAAGAAATTGCGTAATGCGTGCGCAAGGCAAAGCTGTTGCCTATGATCATAATATTATCAAGCCCTTACATCTACTTAGCGCTCTAAGTGAAGAGCAGATGATAAAAGAAATTTTAAGTTCAAATAAAATTGAACCTCAGGGTCTGATTAGCTATATCGAAAGCAATTTAAAGGATTTACCCTCCTCTAACTCATCCCAACTTCAAGGAATCGATAGAGATTCTTTAAAAATATTTCAAGAATCTGAAAAATTTATGTCTAGACTGGGAGATCAATTTGTCTCAATTGATAATTTATTTCTACAAACACTAAAATCAAGTTCATCTGAAATTGAAAATGTTAATAAGAAAAACTCCATCAATGTTCAAGCCATAGAACAATACATTATTAAAAATAGAAGTGGGCAAAGGGTTGAATCAGAAACGGGAGAGAATACATTAAATTCACTTGATAAATTTACTATAGACATAACTGAGCTTGCTCAATTAGGAAAGCTTGATCCAGTAATTGGTCGAAATGAAGAGATTAGACGTGCTATGCAAGTCTTGTCTCGAAGAACTAAAAACAATCCTGTCCTGATTGGAGAGCCAGGAGTAGGAAAAACTGCAATTGTTGAAGGCATCGCACAAAGAATTATTGATCATGATGTCCCTGAGGGGCTTAAAAATAAACGTTTACTTTCTCTGGATATGGCAGGCCTTCTTGCAGGGTCAAAATATCGTGGTGAATTTGAAGAAAGACTTAAATCCGTTCTTGATCAAATAAAGAAAATTCAGGGTGAGGTAATTTTGTTTCTCGATGAGCTACATACGCTTGTAGGTGCTGGTAAAACCGATGGAGCAATGGATGCCTCTAATATGCTTAAACCAGCTTTAGCCAGAGGCGAACTTCACATGATAGGTGCAACTACCCTAGATGAATATAGACAATACATTGAAAAAGATGCTGCATTGGCAAGAAGATACCAAACAGTACTAATTGATGAGCCCACCATGGAT
>LUMI01000722.1_pt1 | contig 12540 bp, 11 predicted proteins | sample 729681 | NCBI WGS metagenome assembly LUMI01 (sample SAMN03860267, study PRJNA289734) | marine metagenome | biome: seawater column; feature: ocean; material: water; isolation source: Red Sea water column Station 34 - depth 10m | place: Saudi Arabia: Red Sea | collected 2011-10-15 | depth 10 m
AGAAGAGATTCATTTAGAGCAAGTAAAATTATGCAAGACAGGGTACTTAGTCACGACCAAATTGATGTCTCATGGAACAAAGAAGTTGTGGAAATTAAAGGTGAGGGTCAAGTTTCATCTGTTCTTCTCAAAGATAGTCAAACAAGCGAAATGGAAGAAAAAGAAATTGATGGAGTTTTCATAGCTATAGGACACACACCAAATGTAAGTTTTTTAAATGGATTTCTAGAGCTTGATGAAAAAGGATATATAAAAACTGGATCTACTACTGCTACTAGTACTAGTGTCCCTGGTGTCTTTGCAGCAGGAGATGTTGCTGACTCAATTTATAGACAAGCCGTAACTGCAGCCGGTACCGGATGCCAAGCAGCAATTGATGCTGAAAGGTGGCTTGAAAATTAAATTTGATTTATCTTCTATTGTTGATAACTTATCGAATGAAGAAGTTGAAGACTTGAAAAATAAATTAAATTATGTTGGCTACTCAACCAATCAAGATATTAACGAGTTAAAAACAGTTGTTGAAATATTTGTCGATGACAATAATTTAGAAAACATAGACAATAAAGAAGATCTTTGGAAAGAACTCATTAATTTTGGATACAAACTTGGAGACAGAATATTAAGTTTTAATACTAAAGAACTTTATGGTTCAGATGTTGAAGAACTCCAAGAACTTTTATCAAGAATGGGTTTTTATTCCGAACCAATCAACGGAATATATTCAAATTCTGTTGTTGAAGCTGTAACAAGATTCCAAGAAAACAGAGGCTTAACTATTGATGGGGTGGTTGGGCTTAATACTGTTTATGAAATTAGAAATTTGGTAAGGCCTGGTCAAGAGATCTCATTAAACGAAGCAATAAAGTCAATTTCACCAAACCTTACTACTGGAACAATAGGTTTTAATGTTTGTTTTGATGTTCCAAATTTAGGAAGTTATAAAGAACAAATAAAATTTTATGATCAGATAAAAAAGAGTTGCATAAATCATGGAATTATTTCAATATTTGCATCAGAAATTAATGAAGAACTAAACCTTAAAAATAAAATTCAATATATTAACAATCTTCAACCCACTTTGTTTGTTTCATTTAATAACTCAGAAGAAGAATCGGTTAATTTCTTTAAAGGAAGGTTTTCTGAGAGTGTTGTTGGAAAAAAAGTTGCAGAACATTTATCTGAAACTTTGAAAATTGAATCAATAGGTAAGTCCTCAAACATTCTTAAAGAAACAAAATCAGTTGGAATCGTCATAAATGGTAAATTTTACCAAAAATTAGAAATTGATAATTTAATACAATCATTGGTTGATTCTTTAAAGAATCAATTTGAAAACTAATTTATTTTATTAACAAACTTATCAAGCTTATCTTTTGAATCAAAGGTAAAAGATAACTTATACTTTTCTTTGCTTTTATTTATTTTTACTTTTGATCCTGTTTTGTCCTCAAAAAAGTTTTTATAGTGAGTGACTTCTTGATCAGAAATTTTCTCACTACTAAGATCTCTTACTTTATCTTCTACCGCCCTACTTGAAAGCTTCAGGGAAATAATTTCATTTAGAATAGAGTTTTGTAAATTAAATTCTAAATTAATGAGTGGACGTACTTGCCCCATTGAGACTTTTTCTTCTTTTAGAGCTTGATAAACTGTGTCGCTTAAATTTGTTAAACGTAGAATATTAGAAACGTGTGCTCTACTTTTACCAACCAATAGTCCTATTTCTTCAGGGCTTAGATTGAATTTTTCTGATATTTCTTTATAACCCATTGCTTCGTCAATATGATTTAATCTTTCTCTTTGAATGTTCTCAACCAGGCCAACAATTGCTGCGTCTCTCTCACTTATGTCTTTTATGAGACAGGGTACTTTTTCTAGGCCGACCATTTTTGATGCTCTTAATCTTCTCTCTCCAGCAATTAACTTATATTTATTTGGCTCCACTTCTTGAACAATTAGTGGCTGAAGTAAGCCATTTTTTTGGATTGAATTTTTTAACTCATTTAGTTTATTTTCGTCAAATGTTGTTCTTGCTTGAGAATTGCTCTCACTAATATTTTGGACATTTATTTCTCTTACCTTATATTCTCTTACATTTGTATCAGTTATAAGACTGCTCAATGATCTTTTCATTAATATTCATCCTTTCTAATAATTCATTAGCTAATTGATAAAACTCTTTTTTGGATTTGTTGTCATTGGTAAAATCTTCAACAGTTTTTAAATAATATGGACTATCGGCAACATCTGCCGAGCTTGAAACTTTTGTATTTAAGAGTTTATCTGCCAACAAATACTCAAGTTCTTTTACAAAATCAAGATAGCTTGGTCTTCCAGTTTCTATTTGGTTTAATACAACCCCTAGGAAAACGGGGTTAACTTTTATTTGTTTTGAAATTGTTTCTTTTGCAAAAGACATTGCTTGAGAAACTCCTTCTATTGCTAAAAATTCTGGTTTTGTTGGTATTAAATAGAAATCAGAAGCACACAATGCTTCTTGTACAAGTGAACTCATTGTTGGAGGTGTATCAAAAATTACTATATCAAAATCTTTAAAAACGGATGATTGCAGAGCCTTTGCTAGAACAGAACCCCCGATTATTTTTTCATTATTAAATTTTAGAATAGATTCGTTTGATGGAATTATGGCTAAATTATCACTAAGAAAAGCGATTTCTTTTTCTAATTTTCCTTCCATAAGATCCTGTGAAGTAAGTATTGATTTATTTTGTTTATCAAAATCAAGATACGTTGACGTATTACCTTGTGGATCTAAATCAATAATTAGTGTTTTTATTCCATTATTCGAATATATTTTTGCAACATTTATAACAATAGTGGTTTTTCCAACACCGCCCTTTTGACATAATATGGATAAAGATTTCACATATCAGTTATAACATCTATATAACGAAAATTATTTTTATTTATGAGAAACTTTTCTTGTTTCACGTGAAACATTGTATTAAATATTTCTGATGATTTAGAGCTAGATGAGACAAATATGATTAGATTGTTATCTTTTAGTTGTTTTTTTTCTAACGTTTTCAGAATATTAGAGGTTGAAACATAGCACCTCATTACGATTATTGAGTTTTTTGCCTCTTTTAGAATTGTTTTTGCATCTTTTTTTGTAGGTTTAGCATTGTTCAAATTTAAAATTTTTACTAATCTTTCCAGTTCATATATTCTTTTTTGTTTGTTGTCTACTAATGAAACTTTTGTTTTGTTTACAATTGAGATGGGTATGCCCGGTATTCCAGCTCCTGTCCCAAGGTCAATAATTTCACATTCATTTAAATTTTTGAATTTTTTAATTAATTTTGCAAAATAAAGTGAGTGAATTATAAATTCATCCCAAATAAATTGATCTGTTTTTTTACTAATTAAACCGGTTTTTATGGCAGTATTTTTTAGCCATTCATGATATTCAAATAATTTATCTTGATGTTTTTTAAAGTCGTCTAAACCCCACTCTGGTATCTGGGGTTCAAAATTCATTCTTCTTCGTTGCTACTAGGTGCAAAAACTACTGATCTATATGGCTCTCTGCCTTCAGAATATGATCTAATTCCATCTATTTCTGCAACAGCATCGTGAAGAGTCTTTCTGTCTACAGAGTTCATTGGTTCGAGCATAACTTCCTGTTTGTCCTCTAATATTTGTTTAGTAAGTCTCTCAGCATAAATTGTTAGAGCCTCTTTCCTTTTTAAAGCATAATCTGCAACATCAAGCCTTAGTCTCGTTCCAGCACCTGTTTTTCTTTGAACTGCTGTTCGTGTTAGTTCATGAAGTGACCGAATAATAATTCCCTTTTCCCCTACAAGGGCTTCGGTTTGTTCTCCTTTAACGTTTACAACAAGATTTTTATCTTCAACTTCCCCTTCAACTTTTCCATCAAGGCCAAAAGATTCAATTAGTCCTTGTAAAAAGTCAACTGATACCTTTAATTGTTCATTGGGGTCTGCTTCAACCCTTGGTTTTTTTGGCTCATAGCTTCTTTTTTCTCTTTTTCTATTGTCTCTTTTGTTCCTTTGTTTGTATTGTCTTGAGTTATTGTTTTTAAACCCAGATCTAACTGAGATTCTTACAAGGGCTTTTGTCCCTCCGACCCCAAAAACTCCGCCTTCAGGTTCACGTAAAATACTTATATTGGCTTCAGTTGCATCCTCTAAATTAAGCTCTTTTAAACCTGCTTTAATTGCATCATCAATGGTTTTTGCTTCAACCTCTACCCATTTGTCTGACATTATTTTCTCCTTCTTTTTTTTCTTTTTTTGCGAGGGTCTTCTTGCTGCTTGGTTTCTGGTGTTTCCTCGTTCTCTTCATTCTCTTTTTCAGTTTTGTCACCTGTTTCCTCTTTATCTTCTATACGAATAATTAAGGCTTGTTGACCAATTCTGAAAATATTTCCTGTTAAGAAATATACGACAAGACCTGAAGGCAAAGTCCATGAAATGAACCCGAAAAATATTGGCATAACCTTTCCAATCATTTGCATTTGCTGTGCTTGTGGATTGTCGCTTTTTCCTTGTTTCTTTGTAATTTGTTGTTGTTGAAATAGTGCGGTTGCAACAACCATTAAAATAAGAACAATGTATGGAACTCTTTCTACCCATCCTGATATTTCAGATGCGGGTATTTGAAGATCCATGTTAAAGAAAAGAATGTTTATATTGTTTTCTAAATCTGAAAATAAAGATTCAGATTTTGGTATAAACAAGAGCGGTTCTCTCAACACTCTAAACAAAGCAAACCAAACTGGCATTTGTACCAATAAAGGAACAACGCAACCAAGCGGGTTGATTCCTTTTTCTTTGTAAAAAGCTGCTATTTCTTTGTTTAATTCTTCTTTATTGTCTTTATGTTTTTTCTGTAACTTCTTTAGCTCTGGTTGAACATCTTGCATTCTTTTGGTAGACCTTGTTTGTCTAAGAGTTAATGGGAAAATAATTATATTAATTATGACCGTCAAAATGGCTATGGAAATCCCATATGAGGGGACATATCCGTAAACAAATGAAAGCAAAAAGCCAATAGCTAGTGCAAAAGGTTCAATTATTGCCAATTTTTACCAAACTTTCTATATACGGGATTACACTTATAAACCCTTTCTATAAAAACAGGGAAAGTCCTAATTAAACCTTTATTTTCAAAGCTTTCTCTTATCGCGTTCGAACAGGTTGGGTAATATAAACAATTTCCCTGACCAATGCCAAAGAGCCCGAGCAGTGAACGAAACACTGTAAACAAAATGTTTGTTATCTTCATTTTTTAATTAGTTTGGGATGAGAAGAAATTATTTTTTGTATTTCTAAAATTTTTAAATTTAAGTTTTTTTTCGATCCAATAATGTAAATATCAAAACTTTCTTTATCTTCTAAACCTCTAACTGCCTCTTTAATCCTTCTTTTAAATTTATTACGTTCTACTGCGGTTGTCTGCTTACTTGAGATGCTTATACCAAGTCTTGAAACTTTTTCTTGGTTTTTCTCTATATAAACCCTTAATCCTTTTTCAGTAAAACAATTTGTTTCTTTTTTCAGTCTGAAAAAATCATTTTTCTTATTCAGTGCAGTAAATCTAACCAATTAGCTTATGCAGAAAGTGTTTTTCTACCTTTTCTTCTTCTTCTTTTAAGAATTTCTCTGCCAGCTCTGGTGCTCATTCTCGATCTAAAACCGTGTTTTCTACTTCTTTTTCTATTACTGGGTTGATAAGTTCTTTTCATTTTTCTTCCTGTTTAAACACAATATATTAAAAAATTATTTAAACAAAGTAAATTAATATTTAATTTAAAAGTTCGCGAAAACAAAACTATCTTCGCGAAAACAAAACTAACTAGGTTTTATAATCTGAAATTCACTTATTATTTTTTTTATTATTTCCTCTAATAAAATCAACAATCATTAGGTTTTTAGTTGGTGTGTTTTTGTTTTCTAAAAATTAATATGTTTTTGCCACTCTATGATTTACGAAGGAATTTTATTAAATTGTTCAGAATGAGTAATTTACTTAAAGAATTTAAATCTGAAATACACAAACTAGATTTATCTAAAACTGAAAGATATTGGTTAGAACAAGTAAATTTTGAAATTGACAATGAGTCTTTAAATATTTTTGTAGGATCAGACTTTGTAAAATCATCAATTGAGAAAAAACTATATAAAAAAATCAAAAAAACATTCAACATAAGCACGGGATTTAAAGAATGTGTTTTTGTTTTGGATAAGAATATGAAAAAAGAATTTCAAACCTATGAATTTGAAGAAAAAAATGAAGATCATTTAGAAAATCAAGAAGAGATAAAAAAAGTTCAGACTGATTTATCTGTTTTTGATGAGATGTTTGTAGGATCCTCTAATAATCTTTCAGTAACAGCAGCAAAAAACGTTGTTAAAGATCCTGGTGGACGTTTTAACCCTCTTTTTGTATATGGATCTCCGGGGGTTGGTAAAACACACCTTCTAAAAACTATTGAAAAAGCTCACCCCTCTTCTTTTTATATTGATTCTGAATCTTTTTTAGATTCATATATTCAAGGAATAAAAAATAAAGATATAGATATATTTAAATCAAAAATAAGGTCTGTCGAAATTTTACTAGTAGATGATATTCAGTTTTTTATGGGTAAAAAGGGTGTTTCAGAGGAGCTTTTCCACACTATTAATTATTTTTTAAACAATCAGAAAGCGGTTATTTTGGTTTCAGATCAAAAACCAAATAAACTTTTAGGCTTTCCGGATCGCCTAATTTCAAGAATTTTAAACGGTTTAGTTACTGACATTGAAAAACCTGATGAAGAAATGTTTCTTAAGGCGATTGAGAAAGCAAATGTTGAACAGGGCGGTTATTTGCTTTCTAAGGAAGAAATTAAAAAAATAAGTGGGTTAAGGGTCGATAGTTTTAGAGACATAAACGGAATTGTTAACCAACTCTTAATAAATAAACAAACAGGAAAGGGTAATTTCGATTATATTAAGGAGTTAATTTCTGTTTCTAAGTCGGGATTTGTAGAGTCTATTGGTCCTGATCATATATTGGATTACGTTTCAAAGGTTTTTCAAGTTGATAAAAAACTCATATCGTCAAAAAACAGAACATCGAAGGTTAATGAGTCTAGGAGGCTTTTTGCATCTTTGGCAAGGAAACATACAGATCTATCATTAAATCAAATAGGTTTATATCTTGGTGGTAGAAGCCACTCAACGGTTTTAAGCTATATTGATAAATCTAAAGACTCACCTTTAGTTGTCAAAGAAATAAACAATTTCGACAGTTCACTCTCAATTAAAGAGGTTGGTTGATTCTTTGTCGGTTTTGTTGTCTTTTTACTCCTCTAAAATCCTTTTTGTAAATTGGTTTTTTTTCTGTTTATACATGTCAGACGTTCTTATTACTATTAAATTTATAAAAGATTAAATATGAAGTTTAAAACACAAACAAGCGTATTAAGGGAAGTGGTTTCTTCCGTTTCTCGAGTTGTTAACCCTAGACCTTCAACGCCCGCTCTAACGGGTCTTTATCTTCACGCGTCAGACGGTTTTGTAGAGGTTGTCGGTTCTGATCTGGATATAACAATTAAGTCAAAGATAGTTGTTGATGTAGATGTTGAGGGAAAGTGTCTTGTTAATTCAAATAAACTATCAGAAATTGTAAGAAAACTTCCAGAAGGAGAGGTTATATTTTCTGATGTCGGAAGTGAATTAAAAATAGAAACCAAATCATTAGACTTCACTTTAAGAAAACTAGAAGACCAGGATTATCCAGAAGCATTCTTGAAAAAACACGAAAAAGACGAACAAACACAAGAAGTGTTGGTTTCAGAGTTGTTTGATTCGTTGAAGAACGTAGGTATTGCTTCTACTCCAGAGGGTGGAAGACCGGTGTTAACAGGTGTTTATTTCAACAACCAAGACGAAAAAACAGAACTAGCAGCAACAGACAGTTATAGATTAGCTACACAACAAATTAGCAACTTCCCAATAAACGATGTGGGAATTATTTCATTTAAATCGTTAAGCGAAGTAATTAGGCTTTTTGAAAACGAAGAAGAAACACTAAACATTAATTCAAACGAAAAAGATCTTTACTTTTTTAATGAAAAATATTTCGCCTCATTAAGAAAAGTAGAAGGAACTTTTCCAGAATATCAAAACCTTTTTCCAATGTCTTTCAATCCGAATTTCTTAATTCAAGGCATCGAAGTTTTAGAAGGCAACAAGGTTTACATTAGATTCTCTGGAAACGAAAAACCTGTAGTAGTACAAGGAGAATCAGAGAACTATAAATATCTCTTAATGCCAGTAAGAGCCTCGTGAAACAAGCAAGTGGACCTGAAAAAATAAACATTGAAGAAAACAGTGTTGGAATAAATTTTAAAAAATCAGAACAAGTTAAAAAACACCTTAACAACTCTTCCTACCCCTGGAAGGACGAAATATCTTCAGGACCAGTAATTAATGACAACCTTGTAATTTATGTGGATTCAAAAAGACTAAAAGACATAATCGAACTGGAGTCTCTAAAAATAATCAACAATATAGAAAAAAAGCTTGGATTTTCGGTGAATTCTATACGTGTTGAATTGCAAAATAGCCAACAATAATAACGTATTTCTACTAAAATAAGAGTTCAGCAAGGGGCTGTACTTAATATAAAAAAGAAGCGTATCTTAGGAGATCCGTGCCAAAAAAAGATTCAAAAAGTTATGATTCTAAAGACATAAAGGTCTTAGAAGGTCTAGAAGCGGTAAGAAAAAGACCAGCAATGTATATTGGTTCGACCGGACCAAACGGTCTCCACCATCTAATTTGGGAAGTTGTGGATAACTCTGTTGATGAGGCAATGGCTGGAAGATGTACTCAAATTGATGTAATGCTTGAAAAAAACGGCTCAGTCACAGTAAAAGACAATGGAAGTGGAATACCCGTAAAGCCCCACCCCAAAACAAAAAAATCTGCCCTAACAACCGTCTTAACAACACTACATGCTGGAGGAAAGTTTGAGTCAGGAGCCTACACAGTAAGCGGTGGTCTACATGGAGTTGGTATTTCGGTAGTAAACGCACTTTCTGTTTTTGTGAAGGTTGAAGTAGAAAGGGACGGACATGTATGGAATCAAAATTTTGATTACGGAAAGCCCACTTCAAAAATTAAAAAAGGAAAAGCTTCCAAAAAAACAGGAACAAAAATAAACTTCTTGGCTGATCCTGAAATATTTGATGAAACACAGGTTTTCGAATACAACATTGTTTCGGAAAGATTGAGACAAACAGCATTTTTAAACAAAGGCCTCAAGATTAACCTAACTGACAACAGAGTAAAACCAGCAACAAAAGAACAGTTCTTTTATAAAGGTGGTTTAGTTGATTTTGTTGATTATTTAAATGAGGGGTTTGAGGTTCTTCATGAAAAAACAATTTCATTTTCAGATCAAAGCAAGGACTCAGAAATAGAAGTTGCAATGCAGTGGAAAAACGAAGACGACGTAAATATAAAAAGCTTTGCAAACAACATACATACTCTTGAAGGAGGAACTCACGAAGAAGGTCTTAGAACAGCAGTTACTAAAGCAATAAACGATTTTGCTAAATCTAGAAATCTTCACTCTGATATTTCTTTAACAGGCGATGATATAAGAGAAGGCTTAACAGGTGTTGTTTCTGTAAGGGTGAAAGAACCACAATTTGAAGGCCAAACAAAAACAAAACTTGGGAACACCGAAATGAAATCTAAAGTACAAGTATTAGTAAACCAAGAATTTCCAAAATGGCTTTCAAAAAATACAAAAGAAGGACGAGCTATTGTCGAGAGGTGCGCTATTGCGGCAAAAGCAAGAATGAGTGCAAAGAAAGCAAGAGAGCTCACAAAGAGAAAAAGCATACTTGAAACAGCAGGCCTTCCAGGAAAGCTGGCAGACTGTTCTTCAACGGACCCATCAGAAAGTGAATTATTTATTGTAGAGGGAGATTCTGCTGCTGGTCCCGCCAAGCAAGCAAGAGACTCAAGAACGCAAGCAATTCTTCCAATTAGGGGAAAAATTATTAATGTGCAAAAAGTTACAGAAAACAGAGCTTTACAAAATGAAGAAATAAGTTCTCTTATCAAGGCAATTGGGACAGGAATAAAAGCAGAATATAAGGGTGAAGAATCAAGATATGACAAAATTATATTTTTAACAGATGCTGACGTTGATGGTGCTCATATTAGAACCCTATTGTTAACATTCTTTTTTAAATTTATGCCAGGGCTCATCAAAGAAGGAAAGGTTTGGATTTCCGAACCTCCTCTTTATAGAGCTAAGTCTTCTGGTTCAATAAATTATTTGAAAGACGATCAAGCCCTTGAAAATTTTAAAAAAGAAAACAAAAATAAGAAATTTGATATCAGCAGGTTCAAAGGTCTCGGAGAAATGAACGCAGGAGAGCTTTGGGACACTGCAATGAACCCAGAAAGTAGAACTCTTATAAAAGTAAGCATTGCTGATGGAAAGGCTGCTGAAGCTAAAGCAGCAAATATGTTTGAAATACTAATGGGCAATGACGTAGCAAAAAGAAAAACTTTCATTGAGGAAAATGCCAAAGATGTAAGGTTCTTGGACGTATAACATGGCAGCAAAGAAACCAGCAGCAAAGAAACCAGCAGCAAAGAAACCAGCAGCAAAGAAACCAGCAGCAAAGAAACCAGCAGCTACATCAAACGGTTCAATTGCTGTCGAAGATGAAATCTCTAAGTCATTCTTAGATTATGCTATGTCGGTTATTGTTTCCAGAGCTCTTCCAGATGTAAAGGATGGATTAAAACCAGTACAAAGAAGAATTTTATATTCAATGTATGAAACAGGAATTAGACCAACAGGGCCTTTCAGAAAGTGTTCAAAGGTTGTTGGTGATGTTATGGGTAATTATCATCCACATGGAAACGACGCTATATACGGAACCTTAGTAAGGTTGGGACAAAACTTTAGCACTAGATACCCCTTGATTGAACCACAGGGTAACTTTGGAACCCCCGATGACCCACCTGCTGCTATGAGGTATACAGAGTCTCGAATGTCTTCTCTATCCTCACAGTTACTAGATGGAATTGATGAAGAGACAGTAGACTTTGAGCCTAATTATTCCGGAGAGACAAGCGAACCAAAAGTATTACCAGGAAGATTTCCAAACCTTTTAAAACAAAAGATCCGAAACCACGAGATTATTTAAAAATAATAAAAGGTCCAGATTTTCCTACAGGAGGATTAATTGTAGATACTCCGACGATAAAAGAAGCAATACTTAAGGGCAGAGGGTCTATAAAGCTTCGAGCTGTTGCAGACGTAGAAGAATTAGGAAAAGGCAGATCTGCAATTATTGTTAAAGAGCTTCCCTATCAGGCTTCAATTGACAGAATTATGGAAAAAATAGCGTCCTTAGTACAGGACAAAAAATTGACCGGGGTCTCAGACTTAAGGAATGAAAGTAGTGACAGAAATGGAACCAGACTCGTTGTTGAGTTAAAGAGAGACGCCGTACCACAAGTTGTATTAAATGATCTTTTTAAATTTACACAACTTCAAGATACTTTTTCAGTTAATTCAGTAGCCCTCGTTGAAGGAGTACCAAAAGTATTATCGGTTCCTGAACTTATTAGGTACTACATTGATCATCAAATAGATGTAATTCAAAGAAGATCTAAATACAGACTTGAAAAGGCAAAAGCACGGTTACACATCGTTGACGGCTTATTACTTGCATTGAATAAAATCGATCAAATAATAAAAGTGATTAAATCTTCCAAAGATGTGGAGGCAGCAAGAAAATCACTGATGAGTAAATTTAAATTATCAGAAATTCAGGCAACACACATCCTTGATATGCCCCTAAGAAGGTTGACTGCATTGGAAAAAGAAAAGCTCGAAGATGAAAAGAAAGAACTCAAAGAAACAATTAAAGACCTTACGGCAATATTAAAAAGTAGAGCAAAACAAAATCAAATACTTATTGAAGAGCTTGATGCAATAACAGACAAGTTTGGTGATGAAAGAAGATCCAGAATTGTTCCAGATGTTGGAGAGGTAAAAATTGAAGATTTAATTGAAGACGAGGAAATTATTGTTTCCATCTCATCTGAAGGTTATATAAAATCAGTTCCTTCAACCTCCTATAAAAAACAAGGTAGAGGAGGTAAGGGTGTTAAAGCAGCTTCTTCAGAGGAAGACGTAATTGAGCACCTCCTTTCAACATCTGTTCACTCTTATTTACTTTTCTTTACAGACAACGGAAAAGTATATAGAGCCAAGGCACATGAAATTCCAAAAACAAATAGGACTGCAAAAGGATCTTTAATTCACAATGTACTTTCAATGGGACAAGATGAAAAAGTTCAGGCAATAATTGACACAAGGGACTATGAAACAGAAAAATTCTTATTAATAATGACTGAGAAAGGAACAGTAAAAAAATCAAAATTTAAAGATTTTGATTCAAACTACAAATCATTACAAGCCATAAAGCTAAAGGATGGTGACAAAGTTGTTTCTGTAAAAACAACG
>LUMI01000975.1_pt1 | contig 12530 bp, 16 predicted proteins | sample 729681 | NCBI WGS metagenome assembly LUMI01 (sample SAMN03860267, study PRJNA289734) | marine metagenome | biome: seawater column; feature: ocean; material: water; isolation source: Red Sea water column Station 34 - depth 10m | place: Saudi Arabia: Red Sea | collected 2011-10-15 | depth 10 m
CCTCTGAGGGTAAGGTATTTTTCAGTAATCTCTGTCATTTTTAATAGTGATTAATAATATAATTCACGATTGTACCCATATACAAATTTAAGGGTACCCATGATATAAAAAAGATCAAATGGATTTAAGCTATTAAAAAATGTTGGATTTACCGAAATACCTTTAATATCAGGGCATTTCTTATTTTTTGTACCCATATATTTCCTTATATATGTTAGTAAAGTACGCACAATATAATACAAAAATACCCTTATTGGAAGTAGATTTTAATAATAAATTATATCTATCTTTTTGAGAATTGAGAGCTCTTTCTTGCCTTCTTTAAACCAGGTTTTTTTCGCTCTACTTTTCTTGAATCTCTAGTAAGAAAACCTGCTTTCTTAAGCTGTGGTCTAAGCTCTTCATCAAATAAAAGAAGGGCTCTAGATATGCCATGCCTTATTGCCCCTGCTTGGCCAAAACTTCCTCCACCTTTGACTTTTGCATTAATATCAACTTTGTCGATTAAGTTACATAACTCAAGTGGTTGCTTAACAAGCATTTGTGCAACTTCTCTACCGAAGTAATCAGCAAGATCTTTATTGTTAACTGTTATTGCGCCATTCCCTTGAGATAAGTAAATTCTTGCTGAAGATGTTTTTCTTCTGCCAGTTGCATAAAGTCTTTCACTGCTCATATTTTAGGATTCCATTCAGTTGGGTTTTGAGATTCATGAGGATGATCAGATCCACTATATACCTTTAGTTTTTTAATCATTGCTTTTCCTAGCTTATTTTTTGGCAACATTCCCTTTACTGCATTCTCAATAATTCTCTCCGGATTATTCTCAAGAACTTCTTTGTATGATTTTTCTTTTAGCCCGCCCGGATATAGGGAGTGTTTATAGTATTTCTTTTGTTCTGCCTTATTTCCAGTAACTTTTACCTTATCAGCATTTATTACCACTACAAAGTCACCACCATCGACATGGGGTGTAAATGTTGCTTTGTCTTTACCTCTCAGTTTATCTGCAATTTTAGTCGCAAAACGACCCAAAACCTTGTCCGCGGCGTCGAATACTACCCAGTCTCTAACAACTTCAGTATTTTTTAAGCTAAATGTTTTCATATCAATTTTTGTGTGGACGAATATTAAAGGTTAAGAGCTATTTAATCAATAATTTTTATAATTTATTTATCATTAATATCTCGCATTTCTTCAATCCTGCTTATTGTTCTATCCCATAAGAATAAAAGCTCTTCACCACTATAAAGGCTTTGAATGTCATCATTATTCATAAAGAACTTAATTTTTACTTTTTCAATGTAAGCAATATCAATAAAGCCGATAAACCTTCTAATAATATCCTTTCCATAATCATCATTTTGTTCAAAATCATCAATGAAAAACCAGTCATAATTTTTACATATAGCTAAAAAATCAGAAATTGCTAAATTTTGTCTAAAGAATTCTTTATATGAGAGCCAAATAAAGTCTTTAGTATTTCCTTTGCATCTAAAAGTTCTATCATTTATTTCAAGCTCTTTGTTGAGGTCGCCAATAAAATTAAAGTTTTTCTTAATGAAGTCAAAAATCTGTTCTTGGCTAAAGTCTTTCCCACTCTTTGAAGAATTTAGATTTATATTTTTTAATCTATAATCCTTATCTCCAATGAATTCATATACTACAAAGCTCTCTTCTAACTTTGAAATATGTCTAATAAATTTGTCTCTTTGAAGTCCATTTTTATAAAGGTTTTCTATCTTTACATTTGATGTAAGCATTATGAAAACATTCATTTTTGATAATAAATTTAAAAGTTTACCGATTATCATTGCATCTGATACATCCTCAACTTGAAACTCATCAATAAAAAGTACTCTGTGCTTTGAAGCTATTCTTTTTGCAATTTTTTCTAGTGGATCTTTGGTGTTTTTTACTAACTCAAGCTCATTATGAATAAATTTCATAAACTCAATGAAATGATATGAACATTTTGAAAGTTTAATTTCCTTAAATATTGCATTCAGCATCATGGTTTTGCCCCTTCCAACATCGCCATGCACATAACAACCTTTTTTTGATTTTTTTTTGAAAAAGTCTACAAAAAAGCTCTTTCTTGGAAGATTTTTTTCAAAAATTCTTAGAAAGTTGTCTTGTTCATCATTTAAATGAATGCCATCTTCTGAAAACTTCTTTAAAATAGTTTGATACATACTTTTTAGAAATGGGAAATTATAAGTTTATCATTAGCGGCATTATATTTGCCGCATTTATTGGTATAGTTTCATTCGAAACTGGTTATAAAAAAGGTTCTCAAGAAGATTTGTCCTATGCAGCTGAAAAAGCTTTGTCATCTGTGGTAAATATATTTATAAGCAACAGAGGAATTAATAGAGCCAGGAATGCTGTAGGCTCTGGAGTAATTTTTTCAAAAGAAGGTCACATCGTAACTAATACTCACATATTAACAAATGCTTCATCTGTTTTTGTGGAATTTAATGATGGTGAAATTGCAGAGGCAATATTAATTGGTGCTGACAAATATTCTGACATTGCGGTACTAAAAATTACTGGTTTTGAGGATTTAAATCCTATTGATTCAGCTGAATCTAGCAACATAAGGGTCGGAGATGAGGTCCTTGCTATAGGAAACCCATTTGGTGTTGGAAAAACTGTTACAAGTGGCATCATTAGTGCTACTGGTAGAGATTATGGAAACCCCTATTTGGAATTACTGCAAACAGATGCAGCAATTAATCCAGGAAACTCTGGCGGCGCATTGCTTAATGAAGAGGGAAATTTAATTGGTATTAATTCGAGCATATATTCAAAAACTGGGACTTATTCAGGTATTGGTTTTGCAATACCATCTGAAAAAGTAATTCAAGTTGCTTCCGAACTCATTAAGTTTGGCAAGGTAAGAAATTCATGGATTGGCGACTTTCAGGTAAGGCAGATAAGATTAAATTTAAGCAATAATTTAGTGCCAGCTTTAAGTATTATAAAAATTGAAGATACGTCTGGTATTGCAAATCCCCTTGAACTAAATGGAATATCAGAGGGTGAAATAATATTAAAGATAAATGACTTACCAGCTACATGGACAAATCTGACTACAGCACTAAAATTAACTTTTACAGGCGATGAGATTTTATTTGAGATTTATGGAAAAAATAAAAATAAAGAGGTTTTAGTTGAGACTATCGCATCTAATTAGGTAATCTTATTATTTCTGCGCCTAGATTGGACAATTTTTCTTCTATTCTTTCATAGCCTCTATCAATATGATAAATCCTATCTACAATAGTTTCTCCTTTTGCTATTAATCCAGCCAGTATCAAACTTGCTGATGCCCTTAGATCTGTTGCCATTACTTGAGCCCCAGAGATAGAATCAACTCCATTAATAAGTGCAGTGGTACCATTAATTGTAATATCAGTACCCATTCTATTAAGCTCTTGCACATGCATAAATCTATTTTCAAATATAGTCTCTGTTACACTTGATTCACCAGATCCGATGCAGTTGAGAACAGTAAACTGAGCTTGCATATCTGTTGGAAACCCAGGAAATGGAGCTGTGACAATATCAACAGGCTTTATAGCATCCTTCGTCATATCTAGGGAAATAGAATTACCATTTGAATCCACTTCAGCCCCAGCTTTTTGAAGAGTTTCTATAATTGAGCCCATTCTTTTTGGATCAATCTTATTGATTGTAATTTTTCCATTAGTAACAGCTGCTGCTACAAGATATGTACCTGCCTCGATTCTGTCTGCAGGAATTTTAAAAGTTGTACCAGTCAATTCTTCCACACCTTCAATCCTAATCTCATCTGTTCCTGCTCCTGAAATCTTAGCTCCCATTGAATTTAAAAAATCTGCCAAGTCAGAAATTTCTGGTTCTTTTGCAACGTTAGTTAAAGTTGTTAATCCCTCAGCAAGTGAGGCAGCCATCATCAGATTCTCAGTTCCAGTAACAGTAACTCCCTCAAACTCTATATTAGCTCCAGTTAACTTTTTAGCTTTTGCCTCAATATATCCATTATTGAGAGATATTTCTGCACCAAGTTTTTCAAGAGCTTTAAGGTGATAATTAACAGGACGACTTCCGATAGCGCATCCTCCAGGCAATGCGATCTTCGCATATCCATATTTAGCCACCATAGATCCAAGAACTAAGATAGAAGCTCGCATAGTTTTTACAAGCTCATATCTTGCTTCAAGGTTGGAAAGGTTTGATGTATTTAGTTTAAAATTCATTTTCTCATCAAGAGAAATATCAGCTCCCATTGAGCCTATGAGTTCAAACATGGTAGTAATATCTTGAAGATATGGAAGATTTTTAAGCGTTATATCATCTGACGAAAGAATTGATGCTGCAATTACTGGCAAAGCAGCATTCTTAGCTCCTGAGCAGTCAATCTGACCTGAAAGGCTTTTTCCGCCTTTAATTAATAATTTTTCCAATTAGACCTCGCTTGGTGCCTTTAAATCTAAACTAATTGCATGAAGTTCACCTGATTGTAGAAGATCTGTGAACAATTTCATAATACTTTTATGTCTATCTATGGTGCTCATATTTATGAAATCTTTAGAAACAATTTTTATAGAAAAATTACAATCCTGACCACTAATGGATAGGTCAGAGACATCGTCTAAATAAGATCTAATAAGTTCTTGTATTTGATTATTATCCATCTATGAAAGCATCCGATTTCCATTCACTAATAATTGAAGAAATATTCTCATTCTTTTCTATAGCAAGTGCTTGAAATTGATTATGGAAGGTTTGCCCTAAATTGATTCCATTAATAATTATATTTACTATTTTATAAGTACCATTTTTATATTCCCTTAGTTTATAAATTATTGGATACACATTGTTAGTAGTAAGTAATTCTTGCTTAACGCTTACAATCTTATTATTTTTCTCATCATAAGAAAAATCAGTAATTATTTCTGCATCTCCCCATTGGGCAAGGGTCTCTGCATAAGTATCTAGAAGTGAAATTTTAAAAACTTCTATAAATTGAGCTCTCTCCTCTTTAGTTGCGCTCAAAAAATACTTTTTCCCCATAACGCTTGCACTCACTCTATTAAAATCTATTAAGGGTTCAAAAATATTTTTTATCTTATTTTTGAATAGTTCTGGATTGGTATTGAATAATTCATTTTCTGTTGTTAAAACTACCACCATTTCTTTTGATTTAGTATCTATGAGCTCAAATGGATTTTTATTAATATCAGATAAGGACGGGAATGATAAAAATAAAAATAGGGTTAATAAATTTCTTTTTAGGTATGACATTGCATTATTATACACTTGTTAGTTTTTAAAATTTTATGCAAAAGATATTTCTTGTAGGCTTAGTTATTTCAATATTTGGAATACTTAATGCTGCTGAAATGAGCATAGACATATCAGAAAAAATAGATATTTCTTCAGATAACATAGAAATTAAAGAAGGAAAGATCGAATTTAAAAATAATGTTATTTTTCAGTCAGAGTCTTTTGAAATATTTGGAGAGGTTGCAGAATATAATCGAAATTTAGAGCTTATTAAAATCGAAGGGTCGCCTGTAAAATTTAAAATAAGCACCGAAGATAATAATTTCAATGGTTTTTCAAACTTAGTCTTCATTCAAGATAATGAGATAGAAATCTCTGGAAGTGTTCTAATAGAGGATAAGAACTCGCGAATAAGAGGTAAAATAATAAAATTCAATATGGGTTCTGGAGAGCTTCAAATAAACTAGTATGGAAGTCCTTAGAGTTAAAAATATATCAAAGTCTATTAAAAATAAGCAAATTATTAATGAGATCTCATTTGATATTTCAGAGGGCCAAATTGTTGGACTTTTGGGACCTAATGGTGCTGGTAAAACGACAACTTTTTACTCAATCTTAGGATTAATAAAAATAGATAGTGGAGAAGTTTTTCTTGATAACAAGGATATAACTATGATTCCTCCTCATAAAAGAGCCGAAGTTTTAAAAAAAGAAGATCTTATTAATTTTTATCAAAATACAATTAAAGAGTTTGGTCTTGAGTCTATTGAGGATTCAATGGGTTATGTGTTATCAGGCGGGCAAAGAAGAAAAGTTGAAATAGCTCGATGTTTAGCTTCAAAACCAAAAATAATACTTTTAGATGAGCCCTTTGCTGGCATTGATCCTCTTGCTATTCAAGATATTAAAAATGTTTTAAAGAGCCTTTCTGACAAAGGTATTTGTATCTTAATAACTGACCATAATCTGAGAGAAACCATAGATATATGCAATTACTCAATTGTCATAAAAGATGGAAGTATCCTTGATAAAGGTGAAAAAGATTATCTTATAAACAGCTCGCTTATTAAAGAGGAATACTTTGGAACAGTTTTTGATTGATGGAAACCTACAATCAAGAAAAGATTTTTGAGATATTAAGCAAAAAATCTGAAGATAAATTTATTCAGATTCAAAAAATCCTCTCTAAAATGGATTCGCATGAGATTGCTCACTGTCTTGAATCAACTCCCTCAGAGCAGCGAAAAGTAATTTGGTCAATTATAGATAAATCGAATGAAGCCGATGTGCTGAGCGAATTGGGCGAAGAAATTCAGCAAGATTTATTTGATGAAATTTCTAATGAAGAACTGCTAGATTTAGTTCAAAACCTTGAATTAGATGAGATGGTTGATATTCTTCAGAACCTTCCTCAACAAAGAATAAGTTTTCTTCTGTCTAAGATGACTAAAATAGATAGAGAAAGGGTTGAGATTGTCTTAGAGTATCCTGAAGATTCTGCAGGTGGCTTACTTAATAACGATATTATCAGCGTCCAGCAAGATTCTACTCTTAATTTAGTTCTTGAATATCTCAGATCAATTGGTGATATCCCAGAAAATACAGATAAATTGTTTGTAGTCTCTAAGAACAATAATTTTATCGGCGAGCTAAAGATTTCAAAAATTATCAGCTCAAATCCAGAGCTAAAAGTATCAGATGTTATGAATGACAAACCGCATTCTTTTATTGTCAATGAATCTGATAAAGAAGTTTCTAAATTTTTTGAACAAAATGATCTTATATCTGCTGCAGTAGTTAATGATAAAAATGAGCTCATTGGAAGAATCACCATTGATGACGTCGTGGATGTCATTATTGAGGATGCAGATCAAAACTTTTTGAGCATGGCTGGAATTGCTGAAGATACTTTTTCACCTCCAGCAAGAGCTGCACGAAGAAGGATTGTTTGGCTTGGCCTTAATCTCATCACAGCATTCGTAGCAGCCTTAGCAATAAATATTTTTCAAGATGCAATTGATAAAATAGTATACCTAGCTGTTTTGATGCCAATAGTTGCAAGCATGGGAGGAGTTGCGGCAACTCAGACTTTAACAATTGTATTGAGGGGATTAACGTTAGAGCAAATCTCAAATTCGAATCTTGGGTGGCTTTTTAAAAGGGAGCTAGCGGTTGCAATCCTCAATGGAATCATTTTGTCTTTAATAATTAGTTTAGTTACTTATGTTTGGTTTAATCAGTTAATTCTTTCAGCGCTAATTGCTGCAGCAATGATAATCAATCTTCTAAGCTCAGTTGTTGCAGGAGTTTTTGTACCTATTATCTTAAGAAGATTAAATCAGGATCCTGCTATAGCTGGGAGTGTTATTGTGACAACAGTGACTGATGTTGTAGGTTTTGTTTCTTTTCTGGGCCTAGCAACAATATTTCTACTATAACCTTTCTAGATTTGGAGAATTCAGCGGTCCCTTCACTGAGTATTCTATAGTTGAAATATCTTCAATCTGATCTTCAAAAACATTTCCAATAATTGCTGTTCCAGCAGCTACGCCAAGACCACCAAAAATAGCTGCATACCAAGGTATATTTTCTTGAAGATTTAATTTTAAAGATAGTTCAAGATCTAACTTTTCAAAAGAACCAGCATTATCTTTGATAATGAAGCCATTCCAATCCATATTTCCGAAATCAGCCTCAAAAGAAAAGTCATCAACAATCCTCCCATAATTTTGAGAAAAGATTATACTTCCGCTCCCTCTTTTAAACTTGATATATTCATCTGTTGATGATCCGTCATAACCATCAAAAAATGATTGAATGTTTAACAAGCCGATTAGATTTAGTAAAGCAGAGTTCGGATTTCTTTGGTTTATTTGGAAATCTTTAGTTAAAAAATCCATACTTCCTTCTATATTTCTAAGTTCTAGAAGATTGTTCCACTGAATATTTATATTCGACCTAAAATAATTTATTGATGGAAAATTTTTAAGCTTTAAAGCTTCTTTAATATTATTGAATTCATATAAACCTTTAATTTTGTAAAAATCTCGGGCTGTATTAATAGAAAAATAAGCAGGCTCATTTTCATAATTAGATATTTTCAAAAAGTCACTATCGATATTTATATCATTTAATGTGAGAACATCCCCATTCTTTAGATAATAAAAATCTATTGAGTTGAATATTGCATCATTAAAACTAACATTTTCTCCTGTTACCCTGAACTTTAAGTTTGGAAGAATAAAATTTTCTTCTTCGGAATCCCCAAAATTAAAATTAATATTTGAGTCATAAAGATTAATTCTGAAAAAGCTTGAATCATCTCTAACTAAAGATCCTTTAAGATTTTCACTATTAAAATCTAAAGTGAGATTTCCTTCATTGAAGCTTCCTGATAGCTCAACACCGGAATCTTTATCTGAAAAGAAATTGAATGCAGATGAATTTTGTATTTCATTACCAGATAGATATAGATTTATCTTGAGTTCATTGAAAGAAATAAAATTTTGTGAAAATACATTATTAAAGTCTTCAATAAATATATTAGTCTTAATATTAAATCCATCTTGTAGATATTTAATATCTGAAAGGTCTTGAAAACTTATAAAACCAAAATTCTTATTTTTATTGTTTTTGAAGTCAGCAAAACCTGTTGTAAACAGCTGAATATCATTTGTAAAGTTTAAAACTCCCAGCGGAAGAATATTTTCAGCATATTCATTAATAGATTTGTGATAAGAAATATAATTCAATTGCATTGTATCTACATTTAAGAATCCAGAAATTTCTTCAAATGGAAGGTCTTCGAATGAACCTTTATCTAGTTTTATCTTTACTTCTTGGGGGTCTGCAGTTATGTATGCTCGTTTAGTTGTTAATTTTCTTTTAGATCCTAAATTAAGAATTACATCTGAAATTATTAATTCATTATTGATGCTGATATCAGCTTCATCTATAAATTCAAAATATAGCTCCTCGATATTACCATCATCAATTATGTTTAATAAATTATTCTTTAGTGCAATAGAGTTTTCTGGGAGTAACGAAATATAATTCTCTGTTTTAATTTGTGTTGCGTATATTTTTAAATATTTTATTCTTTTCAGATCATCAAAAAAATATCCAAGCATGTTGAGGCCTATCTTAAGATTAATAATCTTAATTTCCTCATTTTTATTTGTGAGAACAACATCTTCAAATATCAATTCTGGATATAGGGGATTCTTGTTTGTAACTACCTCTTTAAAGCTAAATGAGTAATCTTGATACTTATATCTTTCAAAACTCCCAGAAAAAAGCTCAGGCTTACTTAGGAACAAAAAATACAATAATGAAATAACTATAAGTGGTGAAAAAATCACCAACAAAAACCTTAATAAAAAAGCATTTTTCATTTTAAAGTTTAGTTTTCTTTATTAAGAATTTACCGATACTTGGAACAAAGAGATAAGTAAGAAATGCAGAAAAAAAGCTAAGGAAGACTATTAGATACTGAAAATTCATTGTTGAAACTAAAATACTCTTAAATCCAACAAAAAAAACTGTAAATAAGCTAAAAGCTACTGTTATTTGTAAAGTTGAAAACATTCTCAATCTGAAGTAGTTATAGTTGATTAAGAGAATGGATAATGTAAATAATGTTGCATGAAGACCAAAAAAAGTATTTTGGTGGAGATCAATTATAAAACCTATATATGCACCAAATAAGGAATTAATCTTTTGCGGATTCCTAAAACACAAGTAACAAAGAAATAGATAAGTTATGTTCGAAACTATAAAAAAATCTATTAGAAAAAGATTAACTTGAGAATCAACAAAACTAAGTGATATAAAAATTAAAGTCAAAAATACTAATTCTGATAGTTTCATTAAAGAAGAACTCCAAAATAATTTGATGTTAAGGGGTCTGCATTTAAATCAATTATTATCCTAACCTCTTTAGGGGTTAAATCTTGGATTTCATAAATGCTTCCGATTTCAATTCCCTTTGGAAATATGCCGCCCAGTCCAGATGAATAAATCTTTTGTTTTAATTCAAAATCTTTATCCCCCAAAGTTAAATCAACGTCACAGAATATTTTTTTAGGTATTCCTAATCCACTTGCTTCACAGTAAAATTTATTTTCATTTTGTATCGGTATCTTATGGCTTTTATCGCTTAACAAAATTACTTCAAATAAGCTCCTGTTAACTTTAATTGTTTGTCCTACTATACCTTCAGGATTTATTACGACTTTAAAAGAATCAATATCACTTGATACTTCGGGCAATAAAAACATTCTATGCTTATCGCAGCATCTGTATTGATTAACATCAAAATCCACAACCTTTGCAGGAATTAACTTTAAATCTAACTTTTCCAAATTTGTTACATCAAAGAAAATATTTCTATTTAAAATTTCCTTATTAGAAATAATATAATTCTCAATTAATTGCTTGTTGAGTTCTTCTTTTAAGTTTTTATTTTCTTCCTTAGCCCTTCTTGTATCTCGCATACTTGAAAGAGATCTATATAAGGGTCTTACAATGTACTCACTGGAAAACACTCGAATGAAAATCGAAGAAGAGTTGTAAAAATTCTGAACAGGCTTAAAAGTATCAAATCTAAAATCAACAAATAAGATTGATGAGCAAATAATAAAAGTTGCTATCAACATAAACCTTGATGATCTATCAGGCAATCTTGCCATATTACTCAGTTGATAATAGGTCTATATTATATTTATCTATTATTTCTAACGCTTGGCCTCCCCCTCTTGCGACGCAGGTAAGGGGGTCTTCAGCAATAATAACTGGTATTCCGGTTTGAGATGAAATTAATCGATCTAAATCTCTCAACAACGCTCCTCCACCTGTTAAGACAATACCTCTTTCTGCTATATCTGCAGACAGCTCGGGTGGAGAAAGCTCAAGTGCATCCCTTATTCCACGGATAATCCCATTAAGCGGATCTTTCATAGCATCATAAACATGATCGCTTGAAAGACTAAATGTTTCAGGAATACCCTCTGCTAAGTTTCTACCAGTAACCATCATTTCTTGTTTTTCAGAGTCCTCAGATGCACATCCGATTGTTTGTTTAATTTTCTCAGCAGTTGATTCCCCAATAACGCACCCATAATTTCTTCGAATGTAGGAAACAATTGATTCATCCATCTTATCTCCTCCGATTTTTACCGATTCAGCATAGACAACTCCGTTTAATGCAAGTATGGCAATTTCAGAAGTACCACCACCAATATCTATTACCATGCTTCCGCTAGCTTCTTCAACAGGCAAACCTGCTCCAATTGCTGCAGCCATTGGCTCTTCAATAAGCTTTACATCTCTAGCCCCTGCTCCAAGAACAGATTCCCTTATGGCTCTTCTTTCAACTTGAGTTGATCTACATGGAACACAAACTAGTATCCTTGGACTTGGTTTTATAAATCTTTGCTCATGAACAGTGGCGATAAAATGTTGAAGCATTTTCTCTGTTACCTGGAAATCAGCTATAACTCCATCGGATAAGGGTCTTATTGCTGTAATATTACCTGGCGTTCTTCCAAGCATCTTCTTTGCTTCAGCGCCAACGGCAACAACAGTTTTTTGACCTCTGGATTCTCTTATCGCTACAACCGAAGGTTCATTTAGCACTATTCCTACATCTTTTGTGTAAATTAAGGTATTAGCAGTCCCAAGATCTATTGATAGATCATTTGAAAAAAGCCCTCTAGCTGTTTTGAATAAGTTAAATTCCACAATTTTCCTCAAAAATATATAAAATTACACTGCGTTAGGTTAACATCTCGCAACTTTAATATAATATCCTATATATGGACAATAAAACAGTTGAAACTATCTCTTATTTAGCTAGATTAAAGCTAGATAAGGATAAAAAAGAAAAAATTACCAAAGACCTAGAAAATATAATTGATTTCGTTGCTGAACTTCAAGATCTTAATACTGAAGATATAGTTCCACTTTCCAATCCGTTAGAAAAAGTAGCTCCTAAAAGAGAGGACTCAGTGACTTCAAGAAATAGAAAAGAAGCTTTTCTCTCGAACTCTCCTGAGTCAGATCAAGATTATTTTATGGTCCCAAAAGTCGTTGAATGAGTATTAGATTTAAAACATTAGCTGAATTAAAAAGACTTTTAGAGAATAAAGAGATATCTTCCTATGAGCTGGTAAACGAAACCTTTAAAAATATTTCGTCAAGTAAAACGAATTCATTCATTACACTTGATGAAGAAGTTGCATTAAACAAAGCGAAGG
>LUMI01000798.1_pt1 | contig 12523 bp, 10 predicted proteins | sample 729681 | NCBI WGS metagenome assembly LUMI01 (sample SAMN03860267, study PRJNA289734) | marine metagenome | biome: seawater column; feature: ocean; material: water; isolation source: Red Sea water column Station 34 - depth 10m | place: Saudi Arabia: Red Sea | collected 2011-10-15 | depth 10 m
GCGTTTCTCTCATTAATTAATTTAAATACTGACATTTTCCCTCCTATTACATTTTAAGAATATCACTCTTAAATTTTGAATACAAAATATTAGAGTAATTATTCATATTTTTCATATTTGCTTGAGCCTCATTATCAAACTTTTCTAGTGCATTTGGACCAAGTTGCTTTTCTAAGGCTGACTTATATTCAGGTACACATCCCCAGTCATTAACAGTGGTGTCTTTTACCTCTATATGAAATTGTATTCCATAGGCATGACTTTGATATTTAAAAATTTGATATTTTGTTTCGGGTGAAGATGCTAAATGAATTATGTTTTTGTTATTCTCTAGCCCTTGAACTTCGTACGAATGCCACTGCAATGATGTAATTTTATTTGGAAATTCAGAAAATAAGGGATCTAGACTTTTATCTTGTGAAAAATTTATATCTAACATGCCTATTTCAGGCTTGTTTGATTTAACTACTTTTCCACCAACTACTTCACCTAAAAGCTGACAGCCAAGACAAAATCCTAAATATGGCTTTTTCAAATCTATTACAAATTCTTTTATTCTTTTCTTTTCCTCAACAAGCCATGGGTAATCTTTTTCCATCCATGTATCCATTGGGCCACCCATGCAAAACATAGCATCAAACTTTGAGATATCATCAGGAATTTTTTCTCCCTCATCTAATTCTATTGTGGTTAGATTAGCTCCATCTTTTATCATTAAATCTTTTATGTAACCAGGATCCTCTATTTTGATATGTTGAAGAATTAATATTTTCACAATATTTAAATTAATTAAAAACTAGTAGAAACTTCTATGTCTGTTCCATGCTCAGGAATTGGGCTATCAAAGTTATATGATGAATTTAATTTTAAATCAAAACCATGTAAATCTTTAACATAACTTAATTTTACTAAATTATTTATCAATGGATCAAAGTTAAAGGCAAACTCGGAGTCTTCCTCCTTGATATGTCCTAATTTTATTAAAAGGCTATCGGTATGAGAAAATCTATGACTATCAAGATGTTGAAATCGTTCATAGTTAAAAGAGAAAGTAAATCCATTTAAATATACAGTTTCAAATCCTAGATTTGCTCTGAGATTTTTTTCAGAATAATTATCTATTTCAACAGTATTAACTAGTGTGCTTCCTTGGCTTGAATGCTCTAATTTAACATCTGGTGTAAAATCATACACAGCCTCCAACCCACCATTAGTATTTACTCTACCTCCATCAAAATTGTATTCTTTCAAATCAAATAAAAAACCTGCAGCAATTTCTGCATTTTCAAAAACATCCTCCTCGTATAAAACATCAGTTGAACGTCTAACAGTAGATATATAATTAGTAAAATCACTTAAATGCGTTAGACCATAAGTAATTCTTCCTGAAGGGGTTATATTAAAATCTCCGTAAGTTTCTTTATTTCTAAAATTAATTGACGTAAATAATTGTTTTCCATTTCGTTCACCAGTAAGTTTACTTTCATATTTGTGATCAAATCTTAAAAGACTTAACCCAATAACAGCGTTTATATATCGTTGCTCATCCCCTGGAGCAATTCCATATAAATTTAATGTTAAAGACTCCATATCTATTTCTTCGGGTGAATTTGTGCCTGAACCACTTTCTGCATACCTAATAGCTAAACCAAAAAATTTATCTTCTGCAAATTTTCTGTCTGCACCAAAAGTTATACCTGATGTGGTTATTTTTTTTGGTTTTTCTATTGGAGTATCCTCGTATCTTCCTATAGATATATCTCCATGGCTCCAATAAGACCAAGTAGATTTTCTGTTACTTTTCTTATTATTTGTGATTGAGGCCTGACGGATATATTTAGATTCTTTTAATTTGCTTTTTAAAGATGTTAAAACAGGATTAAAAGTTTTTACATTAATGTTAAAACTATTTAAATTTTCACTATCTCGGTTTCGTTTAACCCACTCAAATCTTTTAAAAATTGTTGAAACATTTAAATTTATATTTTCTTTTGAAAGTTGAACTGTTGAGCCAATGATAGAAACTGGGTCAGTTACACATTCAATTATTCCATAAGGACACTCTAAGTCAAACTGGTGTATATGATGAACAGCTGGTCCCCCTTCGTCATGATCTGTAAGATATAGCCTCATTCCATCGTGAGAAAACTCCATACCTACTGGCTCACCAACTCTATCCCCCGCATTTCTAGTGATAAAAATATCATCTAATTGGTATCTACCTACTTTAACTGCTGTTGAAACATCATAATTTGTTCCTAGCCTAAACTGATAAATCCAGTTTAATTGTTTGGAAGGATCGTCTCCATTGCTGACAGACTGACCGTTTTTTATCAAAATAAACATAGCACCACCATCGGGAGTAAATTCAATATCAAAGCCTTGAACTGCACTTCCTTCATCAATTACACCTATATCCATCATGCTGGTTACATTAATTGAAGTTTGCGAAGAAATGTCAAAAGGTCCTGGCAAGGAATAAGTAGTTATATTACCCACATCTGCTGTTACATCAAAAGTATAAAGTTTTGTTCCATCTCTGTTAAAAGCCATACTATCAACAGTTACTGCACCGGTATCAAAATTTCTTTCATAAACCATTGTGTTGATATCATAAGCTTTACTTAAGTTATATTTACCAATTTTTCCTATTGTATTTAGAATAAAAAAAATTCTGCCATCTGGTGAAATGTGAAGCTTCTCAATATGATCGACAGTTAAGAATGTCATATCACCCCCTGCAAGGTCGTTTGGGTTTGCACCAGCAAGATCATTACAATCTGAATTTACGTTCCCTTTAATTCTATCTGAAGTAATGTCAAACGGAGTATCCAATCTATTCATTCTTAATGGGTTTCCACTGGTGGTATTAGAATTAGCTCTATTGGCTATGAATACTTGAGTACCATCAGGACTAAATGTTACATCGTATGGATCCTGAGAACTATCTACATCTATTAGAGTACCATTTATGTCTTTACATTCACGATCAAATCCACCTATAGAGTTATTATTACCACCTGGGATTATAGAACCCCTATGTGTAAGAGTTAATGCCTCAGCTAGTGCAAAACTACATAAAAAAAATGATAAAAATAATTGTGCAAGAACTTTTTTCATAAATTTATTTTAAAGCAGGTTTTAAAAGGCTCAACATTTTATTATGTATGGATTTATTAGCTGAAATCAAAACATTGCCAGCTTTTGTTGCATCTTGGTTGCGCCATGTTGAAGCAAATCCACCTGATGCTTTTATTATTGGAATAAGTGGATGAATATCCCAAATTTTATTCATGCATTGAATCACAACATCAATTCTACCTTCACAAAAATGAGCGTAACTTAAAGCATCAGCACACGGAAACTGCATCAGTTTTAAAACTGTTGGTATTTTTTTTTGTCGATTAATTGACAACCATCCATGAAAGGCACCTGATACTTTCATATCTTTTACTTTTGCATTTCTATTTACTTTTAATCTTGTTTTTTTTTTATTATCGACAACGTAAGCTACTTTATCCGATATGTTGTAGTAATGCTTTTTTAATTTTGGAAAGTTTGCAAGTCCTAAAATTGGGCTTCCTTTGTAGTTTAGTGAAATTAAATTACTCCAAGTTGGGTTTCCGATGACATAAGATCTTGTGCCATCAATTGGATCTATAATCCATGTAAAATCACTCTTTGTTTTTTTATAACCATATTCTTCACCGATAATTTCATGACTTGGGAATTTTTTTTTGATTTTTGATCGGATAAATTTTTCAAATGCTTTATCTGAACTAGTTACTGGATCATAACCCTTGCCTTTAAGTTTGTTAACAACCTTGAAAGGTTTATCTAATTTTTTGTAATAAAAATTAGTAAGATCTCTAGCAAGACTGTTTAGAAAATTAGCGAAATATCTTAATTTTTTTGCATTCAGTTTTTCCATGCAGACGACATACTATTTATCTTGATTAATGTAAATTTATAAATAATTCTTAAGAAACCTTATGAAAATTGAATTAAGTAATAATAAAGTTTTTTATAAAAACGGAACTTCAAGTGAGGAAATTCATCCATTTTGGCTTCGAGAAAGAGCAAATGGGGAAAAGCATTTAGATAAGGGAACTCAACAAAGGCTTTTTGATCCAACTTCTTTAGATGTAGAGGTTCAAATTAAAGAAGCACAAATTAAAGATCAAATTTTAGAAATTAACTTTAATGATGGAGTAAATTCAAAACTTGATATTAATTTAATTGCTCAAGAATTTTCAAAAAAAGATATTGCTGTTCATTCTATTGAAAAGATAAAATGGGACTCTAGTCTCAAATCAATTAAAAATTTTGAATTCAAAGATGACTTATTTGAGTCTGAAGAAATGTATAATATTTTAGTTTCTTTCTATAAATATGGATTTGTAATAATTAAAAAAGTCCCAACTGAAGATAACTATTTAGTTAAATTTGCAAACTCAATTGGAAGTGTAAGAAGAACTAATTTTGGTGAACACTTTAATGTAAAATCGAAACCAAATCCTAATGATCTTGCATATACATCTTTGCCATTAGCGCCTCATACTGATAACCCTTATAGAAATCCAGTTCCATGTATTCAAATCTTACATTGCATTACAAATGAGGTTAAAGGTGGTTTTTCAACTTTGGTTGATGGTTTTACTGTTACCGAGACTCTTAAAAAAGATAATCCTGAATTTTATGATATTTTAACTAAAGTAAAAGTTCGTTTTAAATTTATTGATAAAGATATTGTTTTAGAAGATTGGTCTGAACTTATAAAGCTAGATGAGGATAATCAATTTAAACAAGTTAGATTTAGTCCAAGACTTGATTATGTACCAATATTAGAAAAAAAAGATTTAGATCTTTATTATAAAGCTAGAAAAAAAATTTCAGATTTATATAACTCCGAAAAATATAGAATTGAATTCAAATTACAGCCTGGTGATTTATTAATGATGGATAACCATAGATTACTGCACGGAAGAACAGAATTTGATGTAAATGAAGGTAATAGGTTTTTACAAGGTTGTTATATTGAATTTGATAGTACCGAAGGAAAACTTCGTCATCTTAAAAGAAAATATAATTTATAAATTTTCAATTTCCTTTTCTGCTTTTGCAATAGATTTTTCATAATCTATGGACATTTGATCAGCAGAGATAATTTTAATATCCGTAATTCCAAAAAAATTTAGCATTAAAGTTAACCAAGGGGTTAAAAAATCCTCCTTGCTACCGATTTTCGTTCCTCCAGAAGTAATTACTAAATAAGCTTTTTTATTTTTTAGTAATCCAATTCTTTTTCCATCTGGCGTATACTTAAATGTAGTATCAACACGTGCTGCAAGATCAGACCATGCTTTTAAAGTTGCTGGTGGACCAAAATTATAAATTGGTGCTGAGATTATAATTATGTCGCTTTCTTTGAGTTCTAAAACCAATTTATCAGATAATTGAAACATTTTTTTATGATCTTCAGTTTGTTTTTCTAATGGTATCTTCATACCTGACTCGGTTAATTTAGAAATAAAAAGCATTTCATCATCTAAGTCTCTATAGATTATTTCGTCACCAGGTTTTTTAATTTTATTAAGAAGTTTTTTTGATAGTTGTCTTGAAGTAGAGCCTTCTTTTCTAGCACTAGAGTCGATCTGATAAATTTTCATAAACTATCCTAAATTTTGTAAAAAAGGCATATACCTTAATAAATAAAAACCTAAAGCTTGTAACTGATTTGTTAAAATAAGTAACCCTGTTAATAATAATAAGATACCACCTGTTTTTACAATTATATTCATTTTTGTTTTAATATTTTTTGAGACCACCAAAAACTTTTGTAATAAATAGCCCGATAATATGAAGGGTATTGCAAGACCCATTGAATAAGAAAATAATAATATAATCCCTCTATTAATATTTTCCTCTGTTGATGCTAAAGCAAGTATAGAGCCCAAAATAGGACCTATGCATGGTGTCCATCCAAAACCAAAAGCAAAACCAACCAACACTGGACCCAAAATTCCAATATTTTTTTCTGAATGTATTCTTTTTTCGTAATTTAAAAAGCTTATGTTTATTACACCCAATATTTGGAGTGAAAAAATTATTATTATTATTCCTGCAAAAATCCTTAGTTCGTTAGAATTACTTAGTAACAACTTTCCAAGATAAGTTGCTGCGGCACCAAAAATAATGAAAACAACAGAAAAACCGATGGTGAATAAAATTATTGGAATTAGGTTTATATTTTTTTTTTCAACTAACTCGTTCAGTGAGCTGCCAGAGATGTAGGATATATATCCAGGTATCAATGGTAATACACAAGGTGATAAAAAACTTAGAAGGCCAGCGCCAAATGCAATGAATAATTCAATCATTTAACCAGTATTTTTCATGGCTGCTGATATACCTGCAATTGAAGTCATCATTGCATCATTTAGATATTTTTTGTGATTTTTGTTAATTTTTCTTTTTGAAAGTTTTTTCATAACTGTTGCTTGTAATATATTAAGTACTTCTGAATAAATATCTCTCACAATTATATTTCCCCTAAATTTTTTCCTTTGTCCAATAATAACTTTAGGTGTGATGTTTTTGTTCAATCTTTTAATTGTATTAAATTCATTTCTAAGTTTGTCGCCAACTTTTTTTAAACTTTGGTCTGCTAGGTTAGTTTCATAGACCTCTGAAATATCTGGGTCTACTTTTGAGATAACCATATCTAAAATATCCATTGTTGAATTGAAAAAAGGCCAATTTTTCTCCATATCGATTAGTGTTTTTAAATTTTTCTTAATTGATGAAAATTTTAAGGCTTCACCTGTTCCAAGCCAAGCAGGTAAAAATAATCTTATCTGAGTCCATGCAAACACCCAAGGTATAGCTCTTAGGCTTTGTATGTTGTCGACATTTTTTCTTTTAGAGGGTCTTGATCCTATAGATAACTTTCCAAGAGCAACATGGGGTGTAACAGTTTTAAAATATTTTATAAAGTCTGGGCTGTAATTTATATTTTTTCTATATGATTTGGTTGAAATTTTTGTCATAGCTTCTATTAAGCTCCTCCATTTCTCTTTAGGTGTAGGAGGTGGTTTTAATGTAGCTTGCATCACGGTACCGATATAGCTACATAGATTATATTTTGCTAAAGGTTCATAACCATATTTTTGTTGTATCATTTCACCTTGATCTGTAATTCTTATTTTTCCATTTACAGATCCAGGAGGTTGAGATCTTAATGTTGATCTTATTGGTCCTCCACCTCTACCAGCAGATCCACCTCGTCCATGAAAGAAAGTAACGTCAATTTTATATTTTTTGGTAAGTTTTAAAATTTCTTCTTGAAGCTTATATTGATGCCAACTTGCTGATAGCTTGCCAGCATCTTTACTAGAATCTGAATAGCCTATCATAATCTCTTGTTTGTAATTTATTAATTTTCTATACCATCCTAGTGAAAACAATTTTTCCATTATTGGTTTAGCATTAATTAAATCATCTAAAGTCTCAAATAATGGAACAACTCTTAATTTATTTTTTATTTTTGCTTCTTTTTGAAGAAATGACACTGTTAAAATATCTGATGCAGATGAAGTCATTGAAATTACATAAGCACCTAAACATTCTGAAGGTTCTGAAGCTATAGCCTATTAATTGTGAATGTCTTGAAGACTCTTGTCTAATATCTAATTTTGCTAAATTTATACCAAAGCATTTTGCTCTCCTCATTAAATCTAAAAGTTCTCCACTTGCAATGTTTTCACTTTGGTTTTGTTCTAGTGACTCCCTTACTACTCTTAAAGGTTTAAGTATTTCCTCTTTAGATGATAGTAAATTTTTAGTATTTAATGGTTTTTTATTAACCAAATATTGTTCTATGGATCTATGTGTAACTCTCATCTTATCCCTTAAGGGTCTTAAATATACTCTGTAAGGTTCAAATGTTTTTCCTGTCTGTTTTTTAATTTTATTTGAACATTTATCCATTGATAGTCCTCGAATAAGTTTAGTTAACTCTTTTTCATATAGTTTAGCTGCTTCCCATCTTGATAATAGAATTACCTCCTTGGTAACAATAGATGTAACATTTGGATTTCCATCCCTATCACCTCCCATCCATGAACCAAATTCAATTGGATTAAAATTTTTTGGAAGATTTTTTCCCATATGTTTCAAGAAAATTGCATTTAATCTTCTATAAACTTTTGGAATTGTTTCCCAAAGACTATCTTCAATTACTGCTAATCCCCATCTAGCTTCCTCAGATGGTGTTGGTTTAAATCTTTTTAAATCGTCAGTATTCCAAATTATTGTAAATTCATCATAAAGTTTTTTTTCTAAAATTTTTGTTTTTGAAGGAAATTTTTTAATTAATTCTCTTTGTTCCATTATTTCAATAATTTTATGGTATTTTTGAATTAATGTTCGTCTTTTAACTTCTGTTGGATGTGCGGTTAGTACTATTCCTATATTAAGATTTTTTGCAATATTGTAGATTTTGTTTGGTGGTATTTTTTTATTTCTAAATAGGCCCTCAAAAATTTCCTCTATAAAAATATTGTCATATTTTTTCTTAGATTCTGAATTTTCAAATTCATCAAGTTTTCTTGATGCATCAATTGTTTCACTCAAATTTATAAAGTTCATGAAATGATTAAATGCTCTTGAGAGTTTAAATATATTTTTTGGACTTAATTTTTGGATTTCGTAAATTATTTTTTTAAATCTAAGCTTATCGTTTTTATTCTTTTTATTTGCTTTAGAAAGTAATCTAATTTTTTCAACCAAATTAAAAAAGTTTTCTCCCTCTTGTTTTTTAATTACTCTTCCAAGTATATTTCCAAGATATCGAACATCGTCTCTAAGTGATTTTGTAGGGATTCTTTCGTAGTAGAGATCTCTTTTTAACATTTATTACTAACCTTTTAATCCAAGGTGAGTATATTTAACATTTAAATAATCTTTTATTGCCATTGAACCACCTTCTCTTCCATATCCAGCTTGCTTAATACCTCCAAAGGGTGCTTCAGCAATTGCAACTAAAGGAGTATTAACAGCAACAGTTCCTGTCTCCATTAATTCAGAGGCTCTGTGCGCTTTTTCCATGGAGTTTGTGCAAATATAACTTGATAAGCCAAGCTCATGATTATTTGCCCTCTCAATTACTTCATCAAAAGATTTGAAAGATAACATTGGAACTAATGGTCCAAAAGGTTCTACCTTCATTATTGTAAAATCATCTTTAACATTATCAAACACTGTTGGTTCATAAAAATAACCTTTGTTAAAACCTTGAGGTCTCTTCCCTCCTAAAAGTACTTTTGCACCCTCTTTCTTTGTGGTCTCAACCAATTCCTCAATTTCATTTAATCTTTTTTTTGTAGTTAGTGGACCTAGTTGGACATCAGGGTCCATTCCATCTCCAATTTTTAATTTGTTTGTTTTTTCAATAAAAAGATTTACAAATTCATCTTTCTTACTTTCTTGTATATAAAATCTGTTCGGTGAAATACAAACTTGTCCATTATTTCTAAATTTTGCAGCAATTGCCATATCGGTTGCTTTTTTAATGTCAGCATCATCAAAAACTATAAAAGGTGAGTGACCACTTAGTTCCATTGTTACTCGGGCAATACTTGGGGGATCCCCGGATAATAAATTAACAACTCCTGGAGGGACACCACATTCTCTACAAATTTCAACTTGTTCCATTACAACACCTGGCGTTATTACATCTGGTTTAACGATTACTGAACATCCTGCGGCTAACGCTGTAGAAATTTTTCTTGCAGATAGAACTAAGGGAAAGTTCCATGGAACCAACGCTGCAACTACTCCGACTGGCTGATAATAAACGTGAACTCTAGTATCTTCAAATCTACTCTCAACTGTTTGACCGTAAATTCTTTTTGTCTCTTCAGCATTCCATTCATATATATCTGCAGCACCGTTAACTTCACCTTTTGCCTCTGCAAAAGGTTTTCCAACTTCAAGCGTCATCCATTTAGCAAGTATATCCTGCTTTTCTCTCATCTTATCTGCAATTCTTCTTAAAACATATGCACGTTGCCAAGGAGGTGTTTTTTTCCAAACCTCTAAACCTTTTTGTGCTGACAATAATGCTTTATTTACATCTTCCGGAGAAGCTTTAGATGCTTGACCAAGCACTTCTTCATTTGCCGGATTAATTACTTCGTACGTTTCGCCAGTTGAGGACTTATGCCATTTACCATCTGTAAATTGTCCATATTTTTCGTACATATTTTAATCTAGCATGACCTTTTAAAGTGTCTAGTGTGCAAATAAATCATATCTACAAGGCATTCGGGGATATTATACTATCAAAAAAAAGGAGTGTTATATGAAAGCATATATAATGGGAAACTATACTGAAAAAGCTTTTCAAGGTTTTTTAAAAGATCCTACTAGTGATAGAAAAGCAGTTGTGGAACAGCTTGTAAAAGCGATGAGTGGAACTTGTCATATGATGGACATAGTAAGAGGTTCATACGATTTTATAGTTGTTGTTGAAGTACCAAGTTTTGATGATTTCGCAGCAATTAAATTAGTTGTTGAAGCATCAGGAGCTGTAAAAAACTTGTCAATATTAGAGGCAATAGATTTTACAAAAGCTACAACTAAAGCAAGTAAGATTGGCTACAAAGCCCCAGGACAGTAAAAGATAAATTAATTTTTTTTGTCGTTATCTACGACTAAGCAGATTTCTGATTTTGTCAGAAATCTGCGACCTGTTCCGTTATCTAAAGAGAACATTCCGCCGATGCCCTTTACGGCATCAATAGTTAAATCAGTATGTTTCCATTTTTCATACTGATCATCATTCATATAAAAGGGTACACCTCCAATTTCACCAAGTTTGACATCGCTGCTTCCGACCATATATTCATTTTTAGGATAGCACATTGGAGCACTCCCATCGCAACAACCGCCTGATTGATGAAACAAAAGCTCATCACCATGTTGAGCTTTAATATCTTGAAGTAATTTTAGAGCAGATTCTGTAGCTTTAACTTTCATAAAAATATGGCCCGTGATTCCTCACGGGCCATTATATATTAATTGTTGTTTAAAAGAAGCCTAATTTCTTCTCACTGTAAGACACGTGTAAGTTTTTCACCTGTCTATAGTGATTAAGCATCATTTTATGAGTTTCTCTTCCGATACCTGATTGTTTATATCCACCGAAAGCAGCATGAGCTGGATAAGCGTGATAACAGTTTGTCCAAACTCTACCAGCTTGTATCTCTCTACCCATTCTGTAAGCTATGTTTCCATTTCTAGTCCAAACACCAGCACCTAAACCATAAAGAGTATCATTAGCAATTTCTAATGCTTCTTTCTCATCTTTAAATTTAGTTACTGATACTACTGGTCCAAAAATTTCTTCTTGGAAGATACGCATTGAATTGTTACCTTCAAAGATAGTTGGCTCAATATAGTTTCCTTTTTCTAATCCACTATTGATTTTAGCTACATTTCCACCACATAGAACTTTGGCACCTTCTTTCTTACCTAAATCAAGGTAAGATTTGATTTTTTCCATTTGTTCTAATGATGCTTGAGCACCAATCATAGTTTCCATTTTTAAAGGATTGTCTTGCTTAACAGCTTTAGTTCTAGCAATAGCCTTTTCCATGAACTTATCGTAGATAGATTCTTGGATTAGTACTCTGCTTGGGCAAGTACAAACTTCACCTTGGTTCAATGTAAACATTGCAAAACCTTCAAGACATTTATCTAAAAAGTCATCATCTTTTGCCATGACGTCTTCAAAGAAAATGTTCGGAGATTTTCCACCTAGCTCCAACGTGATCGGTATTAGGTTTTGCGACGCGTATTGCATAATTAATCGACCAGTTGTTGTTTCACCTGTAAAAGCAATCTTTTTGATTCTTTTAGATGATGCTAATGGTTTACCAGCTTCTAAACCAAAACCACTTACTACGTTAACTACACCTGGAGGTAATAAATCTCCAATTAGTTCCATAAGTAACATGATTGATGCTGGTGTTTGCTCAGCAGGTTTTAGCACTACACAGTTTCCTGCAGCTAAAGCTGGAGCAAGTTTCCAAGTTGCCATTAATAGTGGGAAGTTCCACGGTATAATTTGTCCAACTACACCTAGTGGCTCAGGAATGTGATAAGAGTATTCATTGTTACTGATTTCAGCAACTGAACCCTCCTCCGCTCTGATTACTCCAGCAAAGTATCTCCAATGATCTATTACTAGTGGTAAATCAGCCGCCATACATTCTCTGATTGGCTTACCATTATCTAAACATTCTGCTGTTGCTAGCACATTAAGATTTTTCTCAATGATGTCAGCAATTTTTAAGAGAATGTTTGATCTTTCCGTAATTGAGGTTTTACCCCAAGCTGGGAAAGCTGCGTGAGCTGCATCTAGTGCTGCATCTACGTCTTTTTCATTTGATCGTGCAACAGAACAGATTTTCTCATTTGAAATAGGAGAAGTATTATCAAAATACTTACCAGATTTAGG